>Ga0315904_10000073_pt1 | contig 154296 bp, 214 predicted proteins | sample LakEriMetagenome_6_FD_203529 | JGI IMG/M metagenome (GOLD analysis project Ga0315904, IMG submission 203529) | Freshwater fungal communities from buoy surface, Lake Erie, Ohio, United States - Buoy 12 MA120 | ecosystem: Environmental > Aquatic > Freshwater > Lake | place: USA: Lake Erie, Ohio...
AAACTGAATTAATATCAACAATTGTAAGAGTTGCTTTGTACATTATAGTTGGGGTCGGAATTGTCACAACTGGGGTTTATGTGTTTACAATGATAATGGGTAAAGACACACAAGTAATAAGTGCGGCCTGGTCTAATATATTTGGAATTTTATTAACAAATGCTTTCTCAATTGTAGGAACAATTATGGGTATAAAATATGCAACAGAAAATAAAAATTAAAACTATAAATTATGTTACTTAAAGTAGGATCAACCGGTGAAGATGTAAAAAAATTACAATCAAAATTAGGATTAACAGCTGATGGTTCCTTTGGACCAAAAACTGAAACGGCTGTTAAAGACTGGCAAAATAAAAATGGATTAAAAGCCGATGGTGTTGTTGGTGATGGAACCTGGTCAAAGATGTTTGGTGGTGTTATCAAAGAAGATGTTGTAATAGCAAAAGTTGAAGGATTAAACATTGATAAACTTAAAGGTCATATTCCAGATTCTGTGTTAACACAAATACCAGAAACCGCAAAGAAATTTAATATTACAAATAATTTAAGACTTGCACACTTCTTATCACAATGTGCTCACGAATCCGGAAACTTTAAAGCTGTTAACGAAAATCTTAATTATTCCGCTCAAGGACTCAGAGGAACATTTGGAAAATACTTTCCATCAACACTTGCCGAACAATACGCTAGACAACCAGAAAAAATTGCTGCAAGAGTATATGCCGATAGAATGGGAAATGGAAATGAAGCGTCTGGTGAAGGATGGAAATTTAGAGGAAGAGGATACATCCAACTAACAGGTAAAGGAAACTATTCAAAGTTTACACAGTTTATTGGTGAAGATTGTGTTGCAAATCCAGATCTTGTTGCAACAAAATATCCATTGGCATCGGCCGCATTTTTCTTTGACGTAAATAAATTGTGGTCACTATGTGATAAAGGAACTACAGACACAGACGTTGCAGCCGTAACAAAACGAGTAAATGGTGGTACCAATGGACTTTCAGACCGTATTAAACACTTTAAAGAGTTTTATAATTTACTTAAGTAGTTTATTTTTTATCATATTTTTAATGGCAAAGAAACGAATTCACGTTAATCAACATCACATTAGGTCCAATAAAACTAAAGATACTGACCTTCCGGTTATAACAATAAAGGAAGGGAGAAAAAATACGTATTGTAATGAGGTTGAAATCCTTGGACCTAGTGTTATAAAGTATTGTGGAAGTGGTGACCAAAAACCAATTTTAAGTTGTGGTGCTAGAGTAGTTATTGAAACTGATAGTGAGATTAACATAATTCGTTAATCCCACCATCTTGAAATTTCAGATTCCATAATTTTAAAAATAAGTTTTCTACAACGGTCTTGGTTTTCGTGGGCAATTTCCATTGCAATTCTTTGTTTGTCAGTTTCATCAACTTCTTTACCAAATCTATTAATTTCTCCTGACAATACTTTTTTGTACTGACGAGGATACTTTTTAAAGTAATCATCAAAGTTTTCAGAAATCAAAGAGTCCTCCATTCTGAACCATTTTTTTGTTTCATCGGTTGGAATAAAATCGTATTTAGTGTCGTGATAATCCATATACTCCATTCCGTAGAAATCATCTTGTTGTAATTTGATAAGTTTTGCAACAAGTCTCATCTTTTCAGAATCTCTTTTGGCACTAATATGAATACCCCTATCACCAATGTATTTTGCTTGATGTTCCAATTTAACACGGAGTATTTCAAAGATAAAGGTATCATCCCAATCTCTATCTTTCCAAATAGTAGGAAACCATCTTATAAGATTTTTAACTCCACGATAAAAATCCTTGTGGTAATATCTACCCTCAAATCTCCACCAAAGAGATATTTTTTCAAGTACATTTATCTTATCTTTTTCCATCCTCAAGGTCTTTATACTGCAAATATAAAGAAAAAATAATTATAATATTAACAAAAAGACATAAAAAACTTTCTAAAATCCAGTGCCAATCTGTTTGTGTCATTGATACGTGAGTCCCAAACCAAACAAAGGATCCGTATTTATTTGTTAACTCAATTAAAAGATATCTTAAAAATTTCATAAAACAGGTGATTTTATAATAAATAATCATTATACTTTTTTTATAAAAATTATATTTTATGACGGACCAGGAAATATTAAAATACGGGGAAATTCAATACCTTAAAGGAAGACTAGATGAACTATTTAAAGCGCTCCCAACAATTTCTGATTTAAATAGAAAAAGAAAATTGGACCAGAGAGTTGAAAAATACTTACAAAAATTAAGAAAAGTAGATGAGGTTGCATTTCATTTATATCAAGTTGAATTAAAAACAAGATATAAGTCAAAAGAAAGAAGTAAAAGAGACATCAAAGATCTTCTAGAACAAATTATAATAAATGAGAATATTATGAACGAGGACATCCTTGAAAGAATAAAAAAACAAATTGACACATATTAATGGAAAAACCAGATAACGTTGCAGACAACCCGGGTATTTTACCATATGGGTCAAATATTGGAGCTCCGGCTATTAGAACAGAAAATATACAAGCCTGGAAGGAACCAAGAATTAAAAATGTAAATAAACAATTTGAAGATAGATTTAACAATTTGAAAAAGGAGTACGAAAAACTAATTGAGGAATACAAATGGAATGAACTGGTATATAAAGCAAAGTTTAATTTTGAGCCGGTAATTGGACAAATTTATCATTTGTATTACTCTAACAATGGTGATATATTCTTATCACTAATTGAACCAAATCAATGGAATAAAGAACATATTGGTTCTTTTTCATATAATCACGATAATAAATGGGATAAGATATAATAATGGAATTAATAACAACACACCCAATTAAAAAATCAGATCTTGGATTTCACGGAAATCTTTTTGGTGGAAAATTATTGGCATGGCTTGACGCAGCCGCTGTTGCTTATGCGATGCAACTATGTGACACACCAAGAATGGTCACAGTGTCAATTGACAAATGTGTATTTGAAAAACCAAGTAAAGAAGGACAACTACTTAAAATATTTGGATATCCGGCGTCTATTGGAAATACATCAGTTACATTATATATTGAAGCAAGAGCTCACAATGTAAGGACCGGTAGACAAGCTGTTGTTCTAAAGACACATACCAAATTTGTATATATTGATGAAGATGGAAATCCATTACCGTTAAAAGAAAAATCTGTAAAGAGAATAAAAGAAATGCTTGAAAGATTAGAAACATCAGAATAATTTATTATATTTGTGATATGAAAAGATATCAAATAGTAATATTATCAATTATATTTCTTCCAGTAAGTTTACCCTATTGGTTTGCTTGGACAATGATTGAAGCAATGAGAGAAGATGATGGCACAATTTGGACAGAAAACCCTTTAACCTTTAAATCAGAATAAGATGAGAATAAAATCAGAAAATGAAGAACAACCATTAGTAGTAATTAAATTTATTAACCTTTAAATCAGAATAAGATGCACCTAGAGATTATATTTTTTTTAATGGGAATGATTACTGGAATCGCAATGTGTTACAACATAATGAAAAGATAATTAAATCAGAATAAGATGAAAAAGACAGCAGTAGAATGGTTAGAAGAACAAGTGTTTACTTGGGGTGATAGACCTTAATTTTAAAACGTGTGTGATATGGAAAGATTTAACAAATGGTTATGGGAAGATTTATCCCCCAACAAAAGATTTTTGTTTATATGTGGGAGTTGTATAATTACAGCTTTTTTATGTCTAATTTATAAAACGTGTGTGATATGAGAAAATACTTAATTGGAGTTTTTATTATGATGATATTAGTAAGTTGTGACAATCATTATAATGGAAAGGAGATAAAAGAAGGAATTTCTATATGTGCTGAGATTACACAATATAGAAATGGTAGGTGTGAATATGTATTTATAGGTAAATGGGACTATACTAGATTTTATGCTGATTGTGGTAAATGGCAAATAGGAGATACCCTTTAAAACGTGTATGATATGAAAAAACAGACAGCAGTAGAATGGTTAAAAGAGCAATACATAAAACATTCTGGCAACTTATTAGAAATGGGAAAGGCATTTGAAAAAGCCAAAGAAATGGAGAAGGAGCATTTATATAATTTCTATGTGCAAGGAGGGGTTGATGCTATAATGGAAGCGGATAGGAATGTTGAACAATACTACAACGAAACCTTTAAATCAGAATAAGATGGAAAAAGTACTTTATATCGTAAGAGGAATTCCGGGATCCGGAAAATCAACATTTGCAAAAACACTGGGTGGCAATCACTATGAGGCTGATATGTATTTTATTGGTGAATCCGGTAATTACAATTTTGACCCAACAAAGATTAAAGATGCTCACCAGTGGTGTCAGGGAATGGTTAAAGGGGATATGATTTTGGAATACCCAAAAATTGTTGTGTCAAACACTTTCACACAAGAGTGGGAGATGGAGCCTTATGTAAATATGGCCAAAGAATATGGATACACCGTATTTTCAGTAATTGTTGAAAATAGACACGGAGGTGTGAATAAGCACGGAGTTCCGGAAGATAAGATTCAAACGATGAAATCCCGGTTTGAGATCAACCTTTAACTTGATATTTTTTATAATCAGTTGAAGAAGGTTTTTCGTTTTTGAAATAATAGGTTTCGGTTGTGTTATTATATTTAATTATTTTATAATAACCATCGGGTATAGTTGCACCTGAAGGTAACACTTTAGAGGATTTAGTAAATTCACAAATAACCTCAACCGAAACTACTTTATATTTTAAAGCTAACGATCTTTCATATGTTTCTAAAAGCCTCCAAGTGGTTCTATTAAGATCTTGATGTTGTAAAGTACAATTTAAATAAGTGAAAGTTTTTTTCATTAGATCTCTTGTACAATTAAAATCCGCGGCAGGTGCCATATGACCTTTATCCCAAACATTGTTATCATAATCCTTACCATCTGAAGTTAATATTGAATCACAAGTAAAAAAATCAAGACCTTTTCTTGACGCAGATCCAGAAGGACATTGAACATTATATTTTACAGAAAGAGGTTGTTGTAGTTTTTCTGAATAAATGATTTTGAATATGTCAGCATTTACAATGACACTATCTCTTAATTTTTTTTGTGATAAAGAAACAAAAGGAAAAACTAAAAATAAAAATAATATAAACTTTTTCATATCAATAAATACTACTATATTTACATTATGGGATTTAAAAAAATATTAACAACCGGTAAGGTATATATAACGGTTGAGAATATGTGTTCGTTTTAATGACACATATTCTTTGTTATACTTAGTTAAAAAATTATTTACAAATTAAAAAATTAAAAAAAATGATAGTAGTTAAAATTATATTATTGGCTGTAATGGTTTTATGTGGTTTAGGTGCAATATATTGTGGGTTTATGGCTCTTAAAAACTTAAAATAATTTTTTTATTGAGTATAACGGTTGAGTATAAACGTAGTGCTTAACTGAACTTAAATTGAAATACAAAACTTGAAATTATGATAAAAAGATTGATTGAAAAACTGAAAACATTACGTTTATACTTTGTTATGTGTGGTAATAAGTCTGATATAGAAAAAGTATTAGATGGATTGAGCGATAATAATGTTCGTTGTAAAAACTGGTGTGGGATGAAGTGGTGTGATAAAAATGATTGTATAAATGTTAGTAAAGGATTTTCAGATGAAACAGACAAAACTTATTACACATAACGGTTGAGTATAAACGTAGTGTTTAACTGAACTTAATTTGAAATACAAAACTAAAAAATTATGATAAAAAGATTGATTGGAAGACTGAAAACATTACGTTTATACTTTGTTAGCAAACGTTGTGTTAAGAGTTGGGATGAAATGACGTTGTTTGAACAATGGCAATATGCAAGAGATAATTTCCAACACTATTCAATTAGATATATTTATGATACTGGTGATGGATATAGAAGAACTGTATCAAGTAAAGAAAAACAATATTGCTTTGATATGGCTAATAAATGGGATGGTATTATAAAAGAACTTCGGTTGAAAATTATAGCACAGTCTAATGTTTGCTAACGTCCGATGATAAACAATCGTTTTAATGTTGTTTATCATTTGTTATACATAGTATTTTGTGCATTGGGTTGATATTATCAAAATAAATTAGTATATTTGTGAATAAAACTGGTTATATGAGTGATAAGATAGAATTAATTAAAAATAGAATAATAGACTTTGGTTGTGATTGTTGGGTAACCGATGAAGATTTTGTATTATTTAAAGATGGTTTTATTAAAAACTTACCAATAAATAACACATTAAATTTAATTGGTGGAATATATCCTATGTCTATAGATTCATTAGCTTTATTATGTATTGACCAACATCAAACAAGTAAGGAAATTAAAGAAGGTAAATATGATAATTTTGTTGGTAAAACTACTAAAGAAATGTTTAATGAAATTTTAAAAATAAATAAAAAATGAAAACACTATTTAACGCTGGTTGTTATAGATTAACAACAACTAAAAAAACTACAAAAGGTTTAAAAATGGAAGAATACATTGTTTTAATTAGTGGTTATGAACCCTTCTTAAAAATGGAATCAATATGGTCAATAAAAAATAATTGTTTTGTCAGTGACGATATTCTAAGAGCTGTGGAAACTAAATATGAAAAAATTAATTAATAAAAAAAATTATGGGAGAATTATTAAAAACATTAAAAGAACAAAACTCAAATGAATTAATCACAAAATGGGAAAATATTGGTTTTTTGACCAATACAAAAAATAGCCGGTCATAGTAATGTAAAAACAACTGAGATATACACCCACGTCTCAAATCAATTATTATCTAAAATTAAATTACCAATCTAATTTTTTTTATTATATTTGTATTATGAAAAAATGGAAAATAACTTGTATTAGTGATACTCACACTAAACATAATAAACTAGATGGTTTTTTACCCGGTGGTGATATTCTTATTTGTGCTGGTGATATTACTAGTAGAGGATATCTTACCGAAATTGAAAATTTTGCAACTTGGTATGATAAAATTGATAATTACGACCATAAGATTTTTATTGCCGGAAACCACGATTTTGGCTTCCAGGATGATTTATTGAAGGTGAAAGGTATTCTTACCGGTTACAAAAATATTGATTACCTACAAGATGATTTTATGTTTCTTGGTGAAGGTGAAGTTGAGTATGATGACATGCTTAAAATATGGGGAACTCCTTGGCAGCCAGAATTTCATAACTGGGCATTTAATCTTCCTCGTGGTGAAAAACTTAAAGAGAAGTGGGATATGATTCCGGCCGGAACTGACATTCTTATTACTCACGGACCTCCTTATGGTAAACTTGATTATGTTGGTTATGGCAATATGAATGTTGGTTGCGAAGAACTTCTTAAAAGAATTGAGGAGATTAGACCCAAAATCAATATTTTTGGCCATATTCACGAAGGGTTTGGTTATGTATTTGATGGTCAAACACATTTCATCAATGCTGCGGTTCTTAATGGAAGATATGAATTTCGCAACAAACCGGTTACTTTTGAGTGGGATCAGGTGACAAATATTCTTGAATTTATCTAATTTTATGATATTTATATATTAGTAAAAACTAAATATTATGGAAAAAAATCTAAGTGATAAACTTTTTGAAGAATTAAAAAAAAGAAATATCTTTGAGGAAGATGAAGATGAAGACGAACTTGAGGATGAAATGGAAGACGAGGAAGAGGACGAAGATGATGATGACGACACTGATGAGGTAGAAGATGATTCAGATTCAAACGATGACTTTTGTGATATGATGTGTAATATACTACACTCAAGAAATCAGGCTCACGTATTTCACCTACAAACAAAATCATACGCCGAACATATTGCTCTTAATGGTTATTATGATGCCGTTGTTCCTTTGTTTGATGCGATAGTTGAATCTTACCAAGGAAAGTATGGTATAATGAAAAACTTTAAGTCATTCAAAATTGAGCAATACAAGAATGGTAAAAAGACAATTTCTTATTTTGAAAGACTACTTGATATAATTGAAGAAAATAGAGATTCAGTAGACGATAGTTTTATCCAAAACCAGATTGACACAGTTCAAGAACTAGTTAATTCAACACTTTATAAATTGAAATTTCTTAAATGAAAATCATAATTAATGAAAATGAAAAGAATCAAATTTCCTCAAAACACGAGGAGTTTGATTCTGACATTTTACTTTTTTTAATGAGAAGAATTAAAGTTGAAGAAAAAAAACTTAATTGGTCTAACTTTGAAACGGAAGAAGAACCTTTAAAGGTAATTGAATATACATTTGAAGGTTTTCCAGGTTATGGTTTTAATAGTTATAGAACTAAAAAAGAAATGATGAATAATATTTTATCATTACTTGTTGAAGAAACAGATTTGATTGGTGATGATTTTTTTGAATTACCGGATCAACACCCAAAAAAACAGAAAATAATCAAAACAATTAGAAAATTTCTTAATAATGTTTTGAAAAATTAAAAAAAAAGAATTACATTTGTTTATTATTAATCATTAAATATCTAAAAAAAAGATGGCAACAAAATCTGGAGTAAGAGGAAGGTACATTTGCAAAGTTGGTTTTTACGATGTCTATGCTAAAGACAGTTTTAAACCTAAAAAAGAAAGTAAGTTTAAGTATGCTAAACCGGACGTAGCATCAACTGTTTATAACATCTACCACTCAAAAAAATTGGTTGAGAAAGGTTATAAGACAAAAGATCAGGCAGTTGATATGGCAAAATTCCTTTTGGGGGAAAAAGCCACAGTATACGGGATTAAATAAAAGAAAGTCGGAGAAATCCGACTTTTCTGTTTTTATCCCCAGGAACCATATGATGCAAATTTAAAACCATAACTTTCCGCCATTGTGTCAACGTAGTCCTCAATTAATCCCCTAATCCAATTTGACACATCGTGGTATAAATCATCCATTTCTTCAGGCATTAATTCAGACCAGGTAACAAAAACGCCACCATCAGTTTCAAAGTTACCATCTAACACATCAAAAACAAACTCAATTTCATCAACTTCACCATCTTTGTAATCAACAGATGTTACACCATAAAGTTCAAAAGTAAAAGTATCCGGACCACGAAAATCAAGCACCTTAGATAAGTCCCTATCAGTTAATACTTTATTTTCAATTGATTTTTCAAAGTACTCAAAAGCTTTTTCTTTTCCACCAACAAAATCAAAATATGCAACTTTTATATCATCATAGAACGAATCTAATTTTTTTCTTTTAATATCAATATGTGGTATTGTAGGAACATTACCAGAGTCAACATCCTTTTGCCACAACTTCCTAAAATAGTTTAACACCATTTCAGTTTTGTTATCTTCTCTTAATATATTTCTAATTAACTCTTTCATTACCAGTTAAAATCAACGTAAGGATAACTAACGGCACCCTTTTTATAACCAAATGTTTTTAAAATATTATCAACAAAACCTTCTACAATCTCACTAACAGCATCTTTAAAATCGTGGTATTCAAGAAAATCAGACATTGGTATATCACCACTTGAAAAGTGTAATGTTTCACCAACTTCAGGTTCTAAAAATGAACCATCTAAAACAACAAATTCGCCAGCAATGTAACTTTCATCAAAATACGTATCTGTACTAGGCTTTTCACCAACTTGAATATCTGTAAATTTAATTGTTATTTTTCCTTCTGGGATATCTTTCATACCAGTAATATAATCTTCTGTGAATGTTTGGTTTAAAAGATACATTTTAATTGCTTCCAATTTACTGTTTGTGTCCCAACCCATATACTCAGCAAAGTATTGAATAATCTCATTTTGCTTTTCAATAAGACCAAGTCTTTCTAAATTACCAATCATTGGAATTTTACCTTCTTTTTTTTCTTTGTCCCAGATTTTAAAAAAATATTGTTTGAGTGGGTTTTTACTAGTTGATTCTTGAATGTTTTGAATTACCCGGTCATCATCATCCTCAATTTCACCAATACCACCGGATCTAGTTACATAGATATAATCTAAAGAAAGTCCTCTATTTCTAACATAATCATTTATGAAATAGGTTAGAGATTCCGGATTATCCATAATCCGTGTTAAAACATCATAAATTTCAGATTGAATAGACAACTCAGCATCCGTTAACATAAAAATAATAGTACCTTTTGGTGTCGCAAGGTATTCCATTTGATATCTTTTATTTTCCCAGTGCTCAAGTTTAAAAGACTCTAAAAATTTTATTGCTAGTTTTTTCTTTTTAGGGTAAGCCTTAATGATATCGTCATTACTTTCCATCATAGAATTGTAAATAAATCTATCTGGTAAAAACATTGAGGTTTCCTCTTGTAATATATGTCTAATTAATTTTTTCATTACTCACGAAAATTTATTATAACCCAGATTTGCTCAAAAGAATTCTGTAATTCCTCATCATCCATTTCTTCCCAATATCTCCTTCCTCTTCCACTTGATTCTATATAGTCAAGCATTTGTTCTCTATTATAATTTGGAACACTTTTTACCATTTCAGATTGACATAAACCATTTTTATAATCGTACTCTTGACCATCATCTAAATCGTTAAATTGAATTCCATATTTTTGTGATATTGTATTTAGATAATTATCCTCAAAAAATTCTGTTAAAAGATGTAAGGCCAATGATTTTCTGATATTAAATGTTGAAGTTAATTGATTTACAATCTTTTTATCAAACGTAACACGACCATATGGGTCAATTTTTGTTCCTTCTGGTGTATCATAATCATCCCACCCTGGTTCATCACCACCAATAAAATTGACAACCTTTTTACCATTTAAACAAAATTCTACATCAATATTTCCATAAGTTTTTTTTGGGTCTTTATAGTCAACTTTGAAATTTTTAAATAAAGAAGTAATTTTTTTCATAATTACAGTATTAAGTTCTGGACTTAATCTTCTGTACTTACTTTGTATAGTTTCCCTTAAAACCTGACGAATCAAATCTTTCATACCTAATAAATACTTCAAAAATATGATTATTAAAGTTATACTTATCAAAAAGACACATTATGGCACATCCTTTAATTCACGCAAAAAGCTCAGTTAAGAAATATGGAGGAAAAGTAGAAGACTACATCCATATTCACAATTGGTTTGATCAGACAAAGGCCTGGTTTGGACATTCATATCATAGAATGTTCCGACATCATTCAGAAGGTATATTTGAATGTGAAAAGATATTTGGAGAGTCCTTTATTAATAGTGATGGAAAAACTGTGTATACAAGATACGTTGGGGAAGATCACGTAAAGGAAGATTGTTACAACTATGTACCATCAGCAAAAGAATGGATAAAAGCAATTGAATCCAAGGAGAAACCTATCTGGATGATGAGAACTTTAGAGCTTAAATTTGATGACTAGGATATTTATTTAATATGAAAAAAAAATTTAAAGTTCTAATGTCTTTTTTTAAGTCATTAAAGAAAGATAATATATCATTTTCTTTTGCATATTATGATGGAGAAGTTGACTGGTACAGCTTTAGTAGTAATATGTCAGTACCAGGAAATATTAGAGATATAATAACTGGTATTGCAATATTTTTAGCTGAAGAATATGATATAGAACAACTTTATAGTGAAACAGAATATAAAAGTATTACTTTAGATTTAAAACCATCTGAAAATAAAATGTTTTATAGTGTTAGATGTGAAAATTTTGACGAACAACCTGACACATATTCTGATGACATAAGAGATGAAGAAGTTTTAGAATTTCTTAAAGAAAAAGGTATTGAATCTGTAAAAGGACAATTTAGTGGTTATGGTGATTCCGGTGAAATACACGAGGATATTGAAATTAATGGTCAAACCGAAATTGTAAGATGGGGTGGTGAATATGAAAAACTATTAAATTATCTTTATGACAGATTAGAAGCCGCATTTGGAGGATGGGAAATAGATGACGGATCCAGAGGTGAGTTTGAAATTGCTGAGTATTATGGAACAACAAAAATGATTACAATAGAACAAACTTGGCAGCAGAGAGTCTGGAACGATTGTCAGGACCCAATTGAAATAACCGAAGATATGTTAAACGAATGAAAAATAAATTAAAAGCACTTTTTGCATATTTTAGAGGGTTTAAACAAGAGGAGTTGTTTTTCAACGTAACTTTTGGTTATAACACAATTGAAGAGTTTAGTGATATATCTTTAGGTGGTACTAGAAAGTTTATAGAACCGGCAAAACCAATTCGTGATATTATAGAAGAGGTTATTAAAAAACTTATGCCAACATTTCATCATTATAATGATTATAACGAAGATGATTGGTGGTCATTAGAAGTTAGTATTTATCCATTTGAAAATGAGATACATTTTACAAGTGAGTGCAAATACGCAAATTCAGTTCCAGAACAACTACAAATGGAGTTTTCTGATTTATCTGAAGAATTCCAGGATAAGATAACCGAAATTGAAGAAGAAAATAATTTAACAAAAATTCAGTTTGATTTTAGAGGTATTTGGGATGTTGAAATTTTTAATATTCTTTTTGATGACAAGTTTATTAAAACAACAAATGAACTTGATATGTTATTTCACGATGTAACATACGAGTTAATGTCAAAAAATTATGGAAAATACTGGACCGATGATGGTGGTTTTACTGGAGATATCACAATATGGGGTGATGATATTTTCCTTGACCTTGAGAACAGACTTGTTGAATGGGGCAATACAGATATGGACATTACAATAACGCCAGATTTTTTTGATGATACGGATGAAAAATAAATTAAAAATGATATTAGCCTATTTTAGGGGTTTTAATAAACCACGAGCCGATATAGAATTTGATATGGTTGATTGGGAATTTAATGATGACGGACTTTGTATGATTGATGGTAAAGAAACGAATACGAATTTAACAATTAACAATGCAATAAAATCACTTTTTAGTAGAAAATTAAAAAGAGAAATTTTAGACAATGTTTCAAGGGAGTATTCTGATTATTGGATTTTAAGTATTACTATTAGACCATTTGATAATCAAATAATTGTTACCGCCAAAGACTATCAAAAATTTACAGAAAAAAAAGAAAAAAAAACATATTTAAAAAGATTGCAGGATTGGGCTATTGTTGAATTAGAAAAACATATAAAAGACGATAATAATTTTATTGAAATTGATTTTTGGATGGGTGTAGATGAAGGTGAAGTTACAAATTTGAATATAAATGGTGATGAAAAAAACATTTATGAATTAGACTCAAATATTGAAGAGAAATATTATGATATAGCTCAAAACATTATGGATGTTGTAGATCAATCTATTGAATGGGGAATTGACGGAGTTAGTGGTAGCGTGAGAATAGAAAAGAATAAAATAGAAGTAAGCTACAAACACCATCAAGAAAGATTACTTCCGAGTAATATGAGAATAGAATTAACACCAAATAATATAGAAGATTATGAATAAAAAATTTAAAGCCCTTTTAGGGTATGTTAGAGGTCTAAATTGTAACATTGATTTTACAATACAATTTTATAATGATGGAGATTCAATTGATTATATAGATTTTACTTGTGCAAAAAACCCAGGATTTCAGATGTCATCAAATATGGAGCAAATATTTTATGATATCGCTGAATTGTACGCTGAAGATTTATATGATGGTGGGCTTGGAAGTTATGGTGATGGAAGTGATTACTTTACTGTTGATGGGACAATATATCCAGATAGATTAGTTTTTGAAAGTACAGATTTTACTCAGTATGGAACAGAAGATTCTGGAATATATTATGATAGGGATGAAGATGGTGAAAGTGTTTCTCAGTATTTTGAAGAATTTGATAAATTTTTAGATAAAGAAGGAATTGATTCACTTGAAATAACTTACGATGGTGGTGGCGATAGTGGACAAGTTCACGATAGTTATTCTTCAAGAAAAAAATCTGGAACAATAACTAGAGAAATTGAAAATATTTGTTATCAGTTACTTGAAGATTTTGGTGGTTGGGAGATAAATGAAGGATCCCAAGGAACAATTGAAGTTACAAGAAACCATATTGAAGTTATGCACGAATGGAATACAAATGATGATGTTACCGAAAGTTTAGACATTGTAGTTACACTAGATAATTTAAAACAAGAAGATGAAGAATAAATTAAAAATGTTTTTTTCGTATTTTAAAGGTCTAAAAGTAAAAACTGTAGACACAGATATTCCATTTGATGTAAACACAATTGAACCAGACTGGAACAAGCATTTTTACTTTAGAAAAAGTGACGGACAAAAATCACTTGTAACTCCTCCGGACACAATTATCTCAATTTTTAGTGAAATACTAAATAAAATTACACCAGAATTTAGAAAATATAACGATTATGAATATAGTGAACTTTGGTATTTATACGCTTTAATATATCCTTTTGAAAATAGAATTGTTTTTACAAGTGAGTGTAAGCAAGAAATATCAATTAAAAAAAAGGAAATGGTAAATCTTGATGATATTACTACAAGAACAAAAGAAATTATTTATGACATATTTGAAGATGATATTATTAAAAAACTTGAATTACATTTTTATGGAAGATGGGATGACGGTGAAGTATTTGAAGCTTATGTAAACGATATAGACGCAAGAATTGATAGTGAAGATGAAGATAGATACTGGGTCATTGTAAACGATATTATGAAACGTAATGTAAATCTTTATTGGAATGGTGAAAATGGTTTTAAAGGTAGAATTATTGTTTACGCAAATGGTAAAGTATTAATTGATGGATATGAATTTGAAGAAGAATATCAACCTACAGATATGAATATTCAAATAACACTAGATAATTTTAATGATGAATTATAAAAATACATTTAAAGCACTTATGGCATATCTTAATCCAATTGGACCTATTGGGGTTAATATTGATATGTATTCTGAAAGAATTGAATATGTTCCATCAGCATTTTGGTCTGAAAAAGGATTTAAAGTTCCTATTTTAGATTACTTTGAAGATTTTATAATAAAATTAGTAGAAGATCACGGAAGTGAAATGTTTACCGAGGAAGTAGAATATTGGGATAATACCTGGTGGTGTGATGTGACAATAGACCCACAAAAAAGACAAATAATTTTAGTTGCAAAATATGACGCACGAGAAAATAAAGAAAAGACAACAGAATTTCAATACACGGATAACACATCTGAACGATTATTTAATTATATAAAAAGTTATGATACATTACTTATTGATTTTACTTATGGGTATGGTGATTTTATAGTAGATGAGGTTAGTACATCAACAAACAAATCTATTATGAATGTTAGATCATATTATGAAATGTTTTTTGGTGAAACATCATTTCATAATTGGGTATTAAATGTGGCAAAGGAAGTTATTGATTTAAATATTCATAACGAACCGGGTGGTTCTGGGACTTTAGTTTTAAATAGAGATGGTAACAACAGAATTGTTCTTGATCAAATAAATCTTGTAACTAAAAAAGCAAAGACAATCATAATTGATAGTAAATATATGGAAAAATATGACTAGTATAGTTGAAAATAGTAGAATAAAAAAATTGATGGGAATTATAAAAGAAGAAGAGTTAATTAGAAATGTATTAACTTCAGATTCATTAAAAAATAACAAAGATTTTAAATCCAAGTTCTTAGGAGTACTTAAGGAAATTTTTATACCACTTGGAAATTGGGGAACCGCTGATAATCCGGCAATTGATTGTTATACACTTAATGGAGTTATTGGTGTACATACATTTACTGATTATAGTCAAAAAATGAATGTCCCAAACTCAAACTGGTCTGTTATAAATTTCTTTATAACAAGTGGTGTAGTACTTGATTCTCTTTTAAAATCATTTAGAGCTGAAACAACAGTTGATGAAACAGTTGATAATTTTATTGAATACGTAAAAGAATACATAAAGAACAATCTACATACAGATAAGATTGAAAACCTTGCAATTGAAAATTTAAAAAAAATCAGATTTGGTTTTGAATCAGAAAAATCGGTATTTGATACTTTAATCAACGCACTTAAATTACCCGGTAATATTAATTTTTGTCCAGGATCTAAAAGTGATGCAAAACAAGGTGTTGATTTTATATTAACAAAAGGAGATACAAAAGCAACATTTCAGGTTAAACAACTTTTGTTTTTAAATGGTAACAAGACATCTTTTGATGTTTTAACACAAAAGTATCCAGCTTCTGGATATAATTTAGACGATGTTGATTATTTAATTTTTGTAAACAAAACAAAAGGTATTTATTACATATTTGAAAATGATTCTGATTTGAAAATAACAACCGGAATCAAATCAAAAAAAGGATTTACATATGATAAAGTTATATTTAAGTCAGGGCCAATTAAACCAGAAGAAATTAAGTTTAAATGAAATTTATAATAACAGAATCACAGCAAGATAATTTTATCAATCGTGCAATTCAGGAAACCATAAAGGAATTGAAAAACGAATGTGAAAAACTTAATGATGGTGGGGATGGTGATTGGTTTAGCTGGTATGATTGCGACCTTGTTGAGAGTCTAGAAAAAATTAAAGTAGTTGAAATTGAAAAGGTTGAAACAACACCAAACCTTCAAGGTAAAAATTACCCAAGGTTTAGAGTCTGGGTTGACATATACTATTATAGTATTTTTGAAAGTAGAGACTATGAAAGTTTAAGACACGTTATAAATTACAGAGTATTTCAAAAGTACAAAATGGATTTAATAATTAACTCACACGAGGAATGGAATACAAATACAAATAGAAATTGGTAAATGAAAATAATAATAACAGAAAGACAAAGTAGATTACTATTTGAAGAAAAAATAAGTTGTAAGTGTGGTCATTCCTGGAAAAAAGAAAAGGATGACAAACACCCAAACCTTTGTCATATGTGTGGTTGGGATAGTGATGAACAAAGATATAACGATAAAGAACTATTAAAGTTCTGGAAGGAGTATCTTAAAGCTTAATCACGACAACAATACATAGAGTAGTTATATTCTATTTCTATTTTACTAAAATCCTTTAAGACATCTTTAAAAGTTAGATAGGTTCTTTGTGAAAGATTATTCATTCCATTAAAATGTAAATTATCCCTACAATTACATCTAATTTGTAATACTTTATCAACTTTTGGTACAAATGTTTTTGCTGTTTGGAATTCAAATACATCTAGGTTTAATACACTAGACTCAAGCTTTTGGGTGTAACCAAGAATACTCACAATATTTCCACCACTACTATGATTTAAAAATTTTAAAAGTAGTTTTTCCGTTTTATAATCAATCATACCCAAATATACTTCATTTTTATTTTATTTACAACTATTTATTATTATGAAATCTATTTTAAAAGAATCTGGAATCAGAAATATAAATAAATTAGCACAAAGATATAAGAAAGCTAAGATATATTATCATATGGATCTTGATGGGGTTACTACAGCCCTAGCAATGAAAAACTATTTAGAAAAATACGGAATCAAAGTTGTTGACGCAGAATTAATCCAATATGGTGATAAAGAATGGTCAATTAAGAAAGCGGATGCTCACGGAGAAGTTATGCCAGTACTTGTTGACTTTGCCCACGGAAAACCAATGTTTGAAATCCATACAGATCATCACGACACACAAGCCGGTGTTGAAGCTGGAACATCAACAAACTTTAGACCATCAAGATCAAACGTTGAAACTATTTCACAAGTTGTATCACCATCATTAATATTTCCGGATGAAGATGTTCAGTTAATATCAATTGTTGACTCAGCAAACTTTGCTGTAAATAAGATTACACCAGAAATGGTTATGAACTACCTATTCAAGTTTGACCCAAGTGATACGTCAAGAGCAAATAAAATTAAGATGGGTCTTGTTGCAAATAAATTGCTTTTAGCATTTAAAAACAAACCGGGGTTTCTAGATTACATTGTAATGAATGCACAACCATCACTTTTAAGTATTTTAAATAATATTAAAAAACAAATTAAAGATAAGGGTTATGCTAATACTGATGAACTTACAAAAAACCAAGAAGCATATATTGAAAAACAAAAACAAAGTGGTGAAGTAAAAAGGCTTGGTAATATCATCGTGCAATATGGTGGTGGTAATATGAGAGAACCTGGGTCATATGATAGATACACACCATTTAAAAATAATCCAGATGCTGACTTTATTGTTATTGCTTGGCCACTAGGTCTAGTCCAAGCTTCTTGTAACCCATTCAAAGAAGATAGAGCACTTAAAGGGGTTGATTTAGGTAAAATGAAAGATGTTGTATTAAGTAAATTTGAAACTTTACTTAAAGATATGAAGATTACATTTGGTGAGATTAAAAAATTGTCAGAATTTAAAACAGATTATTCTTCTGTTGGTTTTACCTATAAAGATTTTGTGGCCCTTTATGGAAATAGAGAATCTTTTAGTACTAAAGGTGTGAACGAAAATATTTTAAGAATTATTGAGAACATCTCAACAAAACTATATAGAACATTATCTGATAAACAAAAAGAACTTTTAAATAAAATATCTATTAATGGTTGGGATATAGTTCAAGCAAACTCCGGTGGTCACAAATGTATTACAAACATTTCAGGTCTTTCATATTTGTATCGTAATAACCCAGTAAAATTTGAAATGAATACCCCAGATGAGGTAAAACCAATTTTAAATTATTTAGGGACAAATAAATTTGTAAATGATTTACAATACAAATACAATAAATTTGGTTCGTTGTCAGATAAACAAATTGAAGCTGCGATGAAAATTATTGAAAAAGAAAATCAATCAATTGGATCCGAGGGTGAAGAAAAGGAACCTGAAATTAGAACTTATGTTGAACTAACAAAAGCTATACAAAGAGAATTTGTAAGAGTATTAAATGATGAAATTGAAAAACAAAATACGATTACAGAATCGTTAAGAAAAAAAAAAGTTATTTCCGAAGTAAAAGATCCACTCAACTTATCAAAAAAACAATTGAAAAGTTTAATAGACCAAGGTAAAAAACATATGGGCTATTCTGAAGAAGAATCAAAAGAAGAAATTGAATATATTATTAAATCAATTAAGAATCTACCTGAAGAAATTAAATTATTTAGAATAATAAAAGCGGACGATAGAAAAGATATTGATACGGATAAACCCGGAGATCACTATGCAAAAAACAAAAAAGATTTGTTAGATAGTCACTCATTTGCTGATGGTATTGGAGATAATTCATTTATGATCACAGTTCTTGCGCCAAAAGAATTGGTGGATATTGACCAAACAATATATAACAATTTACTTTACCCAAATGAAAACGAGGTCACACTTAAAAATAAAGGTGAGGGTGTTAAAATTGTAAGTATCAGAAAAATTGCAAACCAAAAAGAGGTTAATGAAAAGTGGTCTGAAAAATATAAAAGAAGTATTGATTGTAATAATCCACAAGGGTTTTCACAAAGAGCGCATTGTCAGGGAAGAAAGAAAAGAGGTCTTAATGAGAATGAAGAAAAAAGTGAAAGAATATTAAAAAATGCAATTAAGAAGATTTTAAAAAAAGAACTTAAATCTTATTCTTATAATGACTCAAAGACAAAACTTTTTATTTTTGGGGATAATAAGGGTGAGAATTGTTTAGGATATTATGATGTTAAAAATAACTCTCTGGCTTATGATTTTAAAATAATGGATTTAGCTGAGAGTAAAATTAGAACAAGAGGATGGATTGGGGATATATTTAAGGAAGCTTTTAGAGAATTCTTTAATGAGGAGTTTAAAGAAAAAGGATACAATGTCGGACCCAATAAAAGAATTACTAGGGCCAACATTGTTATATATAGAGGGAATCAATCTAATTGAATCCACTTGGTTTTATAATTTAGATTTGTACCACAGTACTTACCATACTCATTCACAATAGGTCTACCGGTATTGTACCAACCACATACAACCGACCAGTTTTTATATTTTTTATGTAAACGATTAAGAAGTTTCATACTTGTACGTACATTTAACTCAAGGTTTCTTCTAAGTTCCTTCTTTGAATATCTTGACTTATTTAACCCATTACAAGTTTTAATCATAATCTGCATTGGCCCTTCAGCGCCGGCACAAGACGTTTGATAGGGATTATATCTCCAATGGAACGGACCCATATACCTTGTTTCCCGGTACGCAACGTTATAAGCAACATATTTTGGTATATTATATTCTGAAGAGTACTTTTCAATTAAGGCGTACATTTTAAGAGATGTTGGCGTTCTTGTATCATACATTGAACAATATGACAATTCTATTTTACGTACTCTTTCTTGTTTACTTAAAGTAAATGCGTACAGACCTAAACCAAACACAATAGTAAAATAACAAAACAATATATAAAATTTAGGTTTCATAATTAATGACTTAGATTTCTTGCGTAAATATTAAAAATTGTAACACCAACAGAATCATCATATATTGTGTAATTCCCAGTTTTTTTATCAATAACCATAAGATGATTATTTTGATCTAAAGCTAAATTGACATCTGAATTATCAATATGATTTACAACAATTGGTTTTATTTTTGTTGTACTTCTACTATAGATATACCCAAGAGAAAAGGCTCCTAACACAGTAACACAAAGTGTGGTAATTATACCAACTTTTTTCCCAATAACCTTCAGTTTTTCAACAACTGATTTCTTTTCTTCTTCCATAATCGTATTATTTATTAAATTTGACATAACAAAATTATAGGAATATTAATCCTTATTGTCAAAATGATAATTTACGTTGTAATTGATATTTATTTAGTATGGATGCAAAAACAGAGGCAAGAAAAAAAATGACAACCTTAAATAAATTTTATAATTTTAAAAAGGTATCACAATTTTTTAAAGTATTAAGAGATTCTGGGATTATTAATATGTGGCAGGCACCATCATTTCTTTATATCGGAAGAGAAAGACTGGAACACGAATTTAAGTATAAACATATTCCAGATAAGGAAAATTTTGAAGAGTTACTAGATATGGCCGATAATATGGAAAGACTTATGAAAGTTGGAGTCCAAATGAAAATATCAAAGGCCAATGAAAATACCGGCGATGAAGAAACCGATGATTATGATGAGTTTGATAGAAAATATATGGCCAACTTTAATAGAACTTTACAAAAGGATTCCGAAGATCTTTTTCGTGTTTGGGCCGTACTTTTAGGTAAAGACATTAAAGAAAGTTATAGTTTAAAAGAACACATCTCAAAAATACTTAAAGAAGAAACTTCATTAAAAAAAAAATTAAAAGATTTAATTGATAAGGAAGGTCTTATCCGAACCGCAAGAAAAGTTAATGGAATTTTTAATTTAGCAAAAGTATTAGACACATCGGTATTAGAACTATTAAAACAATTTGCTTTAGGAAAAGAAATATCAACCTACGAGTTAAATGATACTGGTGGTTATGACTTTGTTGGTAAAATTATAGACATTCAAGATAATGATTATAGTGATGTTGGTGTTAGAAGATTTGATTTTATTTTTGAGGTCCAGGAAGGAACTGTTGAATTAATAATGACTAATGATGATAGAACTCACAATTTATTAGATCCGGAATTTCAAGAGGCTGATTATTTCTGGGAAGTTACATATGAAATACAAGATATATTAAATGATAATTATCGTGAATTATTTAGACAATTAAGACTTGATAGTGATTTAGGATTTGTTAAATTTAGAGTTATATTTAAAAAATGAATTTAAGAGAAAATATAGAAACAATTAAAAATATGATGAATATTATATCTGAAGAGAAACTTCACGCAACACCACAAGAGTTAATTAAAAATCTAACACCAGAATTAAAAGAATTATTATTTAAACAATGGAGTGCAAAACAAAACCCTGAATGGCATCCGGAAGGAAACACATTAAAACATATCATTATTGTTTTAAAAAGAGCTTATCATCATTACCCAGATGACCCCAATATGATTATGGCAGCATTGTTTCACGACCTTGGAAAGATGGATGTTTATGCAATTAATCCAAAGACCGGACAACCAACAGCATATGGACACGAAGATAAGTCAGCAGACTATGTTGACCAATTCAAAGAGTGGATTAGTTCGTTTGAAGGAACAGATGTTGATGAAATCAAATATCTTGTTAAAAACCATATGAAGGTAAAACCATCTACCTGGAATCAAATGAAAGATAAAAAGAAAGAACCAATTCAGTCTCATCCGGCATTTGACAAACTTATGGGTTTTACAGATAAGTTAGATGGTGGAGGTCACGAAATCGTAAAAGAAGAAATCCAAAGAATTAAAAATCTTATGTAATTTTTTGTCTATTAAAATAGATCAAAACCCACACTTTAACAGGTTGTGGGTTTTTTATTTGCGTTGTATCTTTGTAGAAACAATAAGAGATATGAAGACCAGAGAAGAAATCAAAAAAGACATTTCAATTATCATTATTAACATGCACGATCAAAAACACAATAGTAAAGATATTCTAAGACGATTGGGTGCGATTGAAGGTATGTTATTGGTGTTAGGTAAAACCAAAATTAATGAACCATTACCGCTTAAAGAGACACAAGTAATCGTTACTGGTCTTTGGGGTAAAACCTACGGTTCAGTTGAAACAGAGTCATACAAAGATTGTATTTTAAGACTGGCTAAAGAAGTTATTAATGAGTAATAAACAATAAGAGATATGAATATAGAAACATTAATGTTAGCGATTGGGATAATCACGGGAATTATCATAGGTATTAATATAAATAGAAAAGACTAAGAGATATGGAAAAAGAATTTGTACCTTATGACCACGCTTTAAAATTGAAACAATTGGGTTTTGATGAACCTTGTTTTAGTTTTTATATGGGCGGATTTAAGGAATTAGGTAAAATTAAATATGTAAATCCAAACAATGTGGCAGAAACAAATGTTTTAGCCCCAACATTCTCACAAGCATTTAGGTGGTTTAGAGAAAACTACCTGTGGACAATCAAAATAAACCAAGTGACAAAAAATAATTGGAGTTATACACTTGATAACTTTCAAAAGGACAGGATATACTACGGTGACTTATATGAGACATTTGAACTTGCAGAGATTGCTTGTCTTGAAAAGTTAATTGAATTTATTGAACGAGAAAAATAAAAGATATGGTAACAATTGAAGAAAAGAATGTAATGATCGCGGACTTTATGGGTATTAAAACACTTAGATATCACGAAGGTATAAATGATGATAGATACTATTTTTATGATTTGGATTTTCCTTTCTTAGAGCCTAATGAAATGAAATATAATAAGTCTTGGGAATGGTTGATGCCAGTAGTTAAAACGTGTAAGAACCTATTGAGTAATCCAAAAGATGCAAATGATATTTACATACTTAGGGATCTTGAAGAAACTGTTTTTTCTTGTGAAATTAATATTGCGTATGATGGTGTTGTGAAGTTCATTAATTGGTATAACAAACAAAAATAATCCTTTGCAAATCAAAACATTTTTCTTATCTTTGTATTTTCTAATTAAAACAAACGTTATGAGAGATTTATTGATTAAGCAAATTGCTGATGAACTTGCGAGTGGTAATACTGATACTCTAAATGAGATATTGGTAAATGAGTTGGATGACAAACAAGTGTTAAGCCGATTAACAAAAGATAGTTTGGATATTCTTGAGGAAAGGAAACCCAATTTTGAATTAAAGGGTGATATACTTATCCGAGCAAAGAAAGATTTGAAAGGAACTTCAAATTCATATAACACACCCGAAACAATTGACATACCAAAGGGAACAATTTTAAGATTACCGAGTAGTGGAACAAACAGAGGTGATGTATTTTGTTCAGTTGTTGGGGGAGAATGTATTGTTCATGTTCGTAGTATGTATCAAGATACCAATGGTAAAACAAGTATAATTAAAGGTGGTGATAAATATAGTGTTGTTGGATTGAGAGAGGGGGTTAAAACACGATGTCCATACGATTTGGGGGTTGCTGATAAAACTTGTTGGGAAATTGTTAAATAAAAATTTGGAAATATAAAATAATATTCTTATCTTTGTAAGACAAACAAGATAAGATATGGGATTTGATATGACATTTAATGATTGGAAAGATGGAAAACAATAGTCTGAATAAAATTTGTTATATCCAGGAGAACTTAAAACTGGAGATAATTGAAAAACTAGTTAAACAATATGCTAATGATCAGGACCTTGGTGTTGAGATTAGGAAATTTATAAATAAAAAGAAAACTCAAAAACAACCTCAAGGATGAAAAAACTATTAATTATTTTACCACTACTATTTGCCTGTAAATCATCAAAAAAAATTGATTGTGATGCTTACGGAAATCATAAACAAAAAACAGATACAACAACTGTCGTTAAAATTTATCAAAAACTATGAAAAATATATTGGTTATCCTTTTAAGTTTATTTACGTTTACTTGTTTTTCTCAAGATTCGTACCAATCGTTTGATTTTACACCAGTAAAAGAAATACAAACAACTAAGGTGCAACTTAATCTTCCTCCATATGATTCTTCACCACAATCTAGAATTTCGGTTGGCGGTGGAATGTTAATGGGTGGGGCAGCATTTATATTAGCCGGAGTTCTAACACCACCGGTTTATGTTGGAGGATCTACAACTGAAAAGAAACCATTTTATTCTCAACCAAGATTTTACCCAATTGTTACCGGAGCTTTAGTTATGTTTGTTGGGGTTACAATTAGTTTATAATTTAATCCCAACTCCCGGACTCTTCTCTTGTCTTAGGTAATATTCTTACTATGTAATTTATTATTATATCAGGGATTTCATTATCGGCGTATTCTTTGAATTCCCTAAAAGAAGAAAATTTACTTTTTAAATTAAAAGTTTCGTATTCGTGAAAATTAAATTCGTTAAAATCTTCTTCAGCATCGTATGTATAATATTCGGCATCAATTGGTAAATAACAATTACCTTCCCAGTATGGTGTGGCATAACCGCTAATACCCTCTTTAGTTTCAAAGTTAGTTAATTTAAAATAGTTTGCATTACCAAAGTCATCCCAATCACATTTTAAACCATATAAAACACCATCTATTTCTTTAGTTTTATTTAGTTTTATTTCTCCTTTACTATAGTAAAACTTGATTAAATCATTAAGTACACCACAATTAAACCAATCTGGCATACCACCATCAAAAATTCTATCAAGAGTATCAATATTTAAATTAAGTCTGTCAATTGTTTTCCAAAGACCCCACTCATCTATCTTATTAAAAACAAAGTTTTTGGTTCTACTTAATTGACTTTCTGTGATTATATATTTCATTTATTTACAAAATAGGTTACATATAAATATTTATATATATGAAATTAAATGAAGAGCTGTCAAGAATAAAGGGTTTAATGAATGTATCTGAACTTAATGAAAGTGACGATAAACTAGTTAAGAGATTTCAAAAGATAATTGATGAGGTAATCACCTCAACTAACAAACTTTGTAAAACCCAGGATCAATATATGGACTTTGCTGACTTTGCAATTAATAATGAATGGTTGTCACCAACTACTTGTGATATTATAGATACAATTAAAGAATTTAAAATAACATCAATTAAAAATGTTACAGGTGAAGCAGAATACTATACTAGTAAAAAAATGCCAACATTTAGTGTAAGTGCAAAAATTGTATCAACAGATAAAAGAATACATTCATATTATTCAGATTTGATTGAGGACATAGAAGTAATTATTAGAAGAAAGTATGTGGTCCAGCTACTAATAGATGATGTAGATATTAATAAAATACCTGAAACAACATATAAGTGAATTTAAGAGAATCCATAAGAAAAGTTCTAAGAGAAGAAAGAAATGATTATGAAATGTTCATAATTAGAAGATTTGATAGTGTAGATAAAATATTAAAACAAGAACTTGAGGACCAGGAACCTTGTTACTGGAAAGATAAGTATAAAGATAAGGATCCTGAGTATGGTTTACAACTTTACTGGAGTGTTGTTGTAAGAGCAGTTGCTGAAAGAACACTTGAGATATTTCCGGAGTACTATAGAAAAGATGAGGACGAGGAATATGCAGTTTATGGTGAGTTACTTTATAATATTAAAAGAATGTTTGATAAAGAAATAAAAGAATATTACAATAATGCTGATTGTAGTATGTATAAATACTTTGATATGTAAAAAGGATGTCAGAACTCCTAATAAATAATCTGACCGCCAAATACCGGGTGTGACGGTGTGGGTTTATTACCTCAATCTAAACGATGAAATAATTTATCACCTCATCTGATAAAGATGGGGTTTTTTATTTCTAATAGTATTTATGATTATATGAATTTAAAAGAATCCATAAAAAGAATATTAAAAGAGGAAACAAAACTTCCGGCATTTATAAGACGTAGGGTTTCACAAGAGGATATTGAAGAAGAATTTGAATCGTCATTAGACTCAGCAAAAGAAATGTTCCAAAGAGAATACTCAAGAACTGGAACAAAACCAGATTTAGATAGATATAAATTTGTTGTAATATCAATGACAATTGATGGACTTCACTGGCAGTTATATACATCATTTGATGAAAATGAAGAATGGCATGAGGAGACCTTTTCAGCCCTTTCGGAATACTTTGATGATAAAATCAAAAAAGAGTATACACACATTTATAGATAATTAATTATTTTTTACTTATATCTCAGTAAAAAATAATATGACACTAATTTTAATTGTTGGGATTATACTTATAACAGTTGCCGGACTTAATGACGAATTTTAAATATATAATCGGAAAAAATCCGAGTATATATCCCATTTATGACAATAAAAAAGTATTAATTAAACCTCCCGGTTATATATTTATTGTTATATGAATTTACAGGAAACCATAAGAAAAATATTAAAAGAAGAAACCGAAAACAATAAACTACCTTATTTTTTCACTAGAAGGGTTGATCATCATAAATTTGAGAAAATGATGAGAAAGGGAATTCCATATATGTATTACGATTCAAACTCACTAGAAGAGTTCAAATACAAATTAGTTGAGGCAACGCTAGAGAACTATATTTTTAACAAATACAATATTGAGATTGAGAAAGAATTACCAAAAGAAGATATAGATACATTTGTAAAACATATGATATCAGTTTATGATCCAGTTCTTATTATGTATTATAGAAATATGAAAAAAAAATGAACCTACAAGAAAACATAAGAAGAATATTAAAAGAAGAAACATCCATCCAGTCCAGGCTACTTAAGATGATTAAGAAGGATGGTATCATTCCGGTTGCAAAAAAAGTAAATGGAATTAATAATCTGGGAAAGATTTTAAATGAAAGACCAACAATACTTCTTGGACGACATCTCCAGAATCAAATATTTTCATCAAATGACTTTAAATCTGACTACACAGAAGGATACGATTTTAAATTCCAGATAAGACACGTAGAACTTGATATGTATGGGACTATGACCTTTTATTATAAGATATTAGAAGGAACAGTAACAGTTACATTAAGGAATGGGGAGGAAAAAACATATGATTTGGCAGATCTGAAAGATGGTGAAGATGGTTTTAATCTTAAAGCAATGAAATGGGAGTTAAAATATCTATTTGAGGATTTTACATATGATTTGGCAAGACAACTTAAATTAGACGAAGATGATTATATTATAAGTTTTGAACCATCAGTTACCCTTCCTTAATTTCCCTTTCAACTCTTTCAATAACATCAAAGATTGTGTCTGATACAAGTTTTGACACATCATTTAAGATATAAGATTCAAATTCATTAAATGATTTAAATTCTGAAATGGACTTTAACTTATAAGTTCTACGAAAATCAATAGAATACTTATTAAAAACTTCAGATTCAATCTCCAGATAAGGAATATCATCATAATATGGTGTTCCATATCCGACCATAGTATTATTATTAATTAAGTCAGCACAATCAAAATACATCCTAGAATTCCCACCCCACCACATAAAATCATAAGTCTCATCAACTTTACTTACCAGACCACTCTTTTCAACAACATATAGTGATAAATAAAGAAGATCTGTGTAATTAAGAAATGTGTCAAAACGATAGTTAAAAACACCAAGTTCAACAAACTTATCAATAGAAAGACCAAGTCTTTGACTAGCACCAATTACTCCCCACTCACTTATTTTACTATGAATAAGTTTAATGGTGTTTGATTTTTTATTTTCGGTGACGATACAATCCATAATATCCACAAATATAAGAATAATAATATATTTATTACATATGAACTTAAAAGAATCCATAAGAAGAATATTAAGGGAAGAGGTTAAACAATTAAGAGATGTTTTAGTTCCCGCACATCCAAAAGGGGTGTTACGACATAGAACAACGTATAAAAATAGAGAAAGTATCCAAAAACACGGGTTATTACCCAAAGTTGGTAAATACACCTCAAATTATATGTCTCATAATTTTCCTGATTCAGACCCATTACCAATGGTCTTTGCTTCAGACCCTGAATATAGTTTTTTTGGTGGGGATGAATGGGAAATAGATTTATCTAAAATAAATAACCAATGGTTTCATGACCCAATACATAAAGATGATGGGAATGATTTTAAATACTATGTAACTTTAGACCCAATACCACCTTCGGCTCTTAAATTAATTAGTTCTGACGAACAAAAAGATGATGATATGGAGGTTTATCAAAAAACAGGAAAATACCCAAGTAACAAAACTAAATATGAAGAACCAAAAACACCTGAAGAACCTAATGTATTTGCGGATATGCTTAATAAACTAGGTAATGATAGTGCAACAATTAGTATGGATGATTTATTAGGATTAAAAGAATCCATAAGAAGAATATTAAATGAATCAAAATTCTTTCATAGGAGAATTGATTTAGATGAGGTTAAATACCTGCTCCCAATAAATGCCGATCAAGTATATTACGAAACGGAAAGTTATGAACAATTTAAATATGAATTAACTTTAAGGGCTGTGGAAGCAATTATTTGGAATAAATATGAACTTGGGTGGGAAGATTTACCATCGGAAGAAGAAATAGAATTTGTTACAGAAGTTTCCAATGTATTTGAGGACGAAATTAAAGAGTTATATAATATATATCACAATAAATAATGAACCAACAAGAAAACATAAGAAGAGTTCTAAAAGAAGAAACAAATCTTCCGCACTACATAAGAAGAAGAATTGTTAATTTAGAAGACTTGATATATTACCATATGTCAACAACATATCGTCCTGAGAAGATTTGTCGCTATAGAAATGGGGATGAGGTTTTAATACATCTTACAGCCGGTGTAATAGAAGATATGTACTACGCATATTTTGAGGAGCATATTAGTTATGCAACACCGGAGTGGGAACAGGCATACAAAGCAATGGAAAATTATATCAAAGATATATTCGGAGATAAAGTAAAACAATACTATCACCTTCATTGTGGTGATTAATATATTTATCACACATTACAAAGGGGACCAGATATAGGTCCCCTTTTTTATTATGGGTAGTTTTATTATCTTTAAAAAATGGGTCCAGACGTAAAACACATAATTGCCAGAAGAGTACCATTAATTGATGAGGTATTTAATTTATATTTAAATTGTAATGGGTCAAAGATGCTTTCTAAAACACTTAAACCGGATGTGTGGGAACATAGACTAATAACAGATATTTCAAATCACATTATGACCGAAAGTCTTAATATGGATACATTCATTGTCTGGCTTTCAAAAACAGAGGAGATGAAAAAAATTCATTCCGGGTTATATGAATATATAAAAAATAAATATGGTAAAAGTATTAGGGGGAAGATATACAACAAATAGGTATATTATACTTAGGTAATCTAGGTATGATATATTTATAACATATGAACCTACAAGAAGAACTTAACGAAATATTGGAGTATCAAATTGAGACAATTATAAGAAGAGATACAACATATGAATTTGAAATAATTGATTCTCCTTTGATTACAATTGATGGTAAACAGTTTATTGCTAGAACAAATACGGTATTTAGAATTATAGAACACCAGTTGACATCAAAATTTAATTCTATAAGAAAAGAACTTATTGACCAAGATGGCCTTCAATACGAAATGGTAGATACTGTGTTAACGGCAATGGAATTTATTTTATCATTCTTGGAGGAACATAAAGGAAAAAGAATATTTATTATGGGTGAATCATTTTATTCTGGCCAGACCACTGAAGGAATGAGAGGTAAACAAATTAGAAATATAGTAATATGAACCTACAAGAAAACATAAGAAGAATATTAAAATAAATTATATAGTATGGAAGATAAAGAAATAAATTGGAATGAGATTATTGATAATGTTTTTTACGATAACTACGTAAAAGGTGACCCATCAAAATTTTTAAATAAATTGGAAACCGTATTAAAAGAAAAAGGTTATGGAAAGCCAATTAGTCCAACAAGACCCAATACTTTTGGTAGGACTGATGATGTTAGACAGAGGGCAATAGATAATTTTAAGGCTATTAGTGCAATAGAAGATGATAAAAATAATAGACCACTTGATAGGTATATTATGCAAGATATTTTGGTTGATAAATTTTTTAATGGAAATCAAGATGCCGCTGGTAAGTTTTATCAAGAATGGCTTAAAAAAAGGGGAGAATATTTACCTTACACAGATTATGATGGTTCAGAGATGAATATTTTTAAAAGTGTTGAAGATGTTCCAATATGGACACCTAATGATGATGTTGTAAATTATATGGGTAATAAAGTTTATTTTGATTATTTGTTTGGTGGTAGACATTATAAAACATACAAAGAACAAGATAAGAAAAGAAAAGAAAATGATGAATATTACAAAAATAGAAAAGAAGGTAAATACAGAGATGTTTGTAATCAATGTAGTTCAGACGCAATGATGCCATGGGTGAGTTCTGATGCCGATTACCCAAAAGGAATGGTAAAAAAATCTGAGGTCTGTAAAAAATGTAACCCTGACGGAGAAAAACCAGAAAAAATGTCTGATTGGTCATGGGGGTACTATTGCCCAATTTGTCAAAATCCTCGTAGTATGACGGCTGTTGTGGATAATACTAATAGTGATTATGAGACTTATATTAATAATATAAAATATTGGAAAAATAGATTAGATAATAATCCTAATAATAGTGAATACAAAGAACAACTTGATTATTTTGAAAATAAAATATATAAAGAAGGTCAAAGATGTGATTGTTCTTTTGAAAAATTAAAAGATGTTCATGACAGATATGTTCAGTTTGAAGATTATGAATCACTTGAAAATATGAAAAAAAATAAATTGTATAATTGGTTTTTTCAAAAATTAGGTAATAATCAAAGATTAAATGAACATATTAAAAGGATTAAAAATATTATGAGAATAATTAAATCATAAATAGATGAACCTACAAGAATCCATAAGAAGAATATTAAGGGAAGAAACCAATTTTATGTTAGCAATCCGACGTAGAGTACCACACGAGGATTTAGAAAGAGAGTTTGAGGAGTCATTAGATATGGCATCAAATATGTTTTTTAATTTAATTAAAAATGGTGGGGACGCTATGAGTTTAAAAAGATTTGTAGAAGTAACAATTTCAATTTTAATTGATGGGATCCATTATGAATTATATAGTACAATACCGGGAGATATCCAATGGTATGTTGACGCTAAAAAAAGTTTAGAAGAATATTATAAAGATAGAATCAAGGTTAGATATGAAAGATTAATATCAGAACTATATACGAACCTACAAGAATCAATAAGAAAAGTATTAAGAGAAGAAACTGAATATATAACTAAAAAAATACTAAATTTTTTAAAAAGACGTTTTGAAGTTAAAAAAATACCCGTTAGAGATGAAAAAACATCTAGAATTGTTAAAACCCTTTTTTTTGAAAAAAATGGAAAAACATGGGCTATAGAAAAAGGGATCAATGAAAGACACCAAATAGCAATAATCTTTGATGTTTTAATTACATTTGAAGTAATTGACCCTTTTAATATTTACAAAAAAGATTTTGACCATAACGAACAAAAAATAATAGACGCAATCAAAATATTTTTAAATAAAGTAATGTAATATGAATATACATGAATCCATAAGAAGAATATTAAGGGAAGAGACATCACAAAAAGGTCAAGATAGGTTAACTAATATGATTAAAACACTAGGAGTTGTTAGAACATCAAAAGCGGTTGGTGGGATAGATAATTTATCAAAGGTATTAAACCTTGATTTAAATGATTTAAAAACCCAGGAGATGTTGGTTAAAAGTTTTATTTATCATGCAGATATAGAAGATGTTGATATATTACATTTAGAAATTAATAAAGATAGACCAGATAAAGTAAGAATTAAAATACATTTTAACACAAATAATCCGACCAGTAATATGGAATCTTGGCTTGTAAGTACATTACGTGATGAAATGAATAAGTTTTTTCCATTTAGAACAATGGCATCCTGGGAACCTGCATTTGCTGGTAGAAGTGTAACGGTGGTATTAGATTCCGAACAAATAGTGAATGGTGAGGATGAAGAAATAGATTAGATAAAAGAAATTGTTAGGTAAAAACATTACAACACACTCACTCATTACAAAGGGAGACCTCAAACCGGTCTCCTTTTTCATTCACTCATATGTTATAATCTTTTTCCCCCATCTTTACATAGTCCCCCATTCTACATTTTGTGTAACGCATTTTGTGTAATAAGTAAGGTAAGCAAATAAGTAACATATTAGTTGTTCTAAAGTATATTCATTTACATATAACACAGTTATTATTTAAGGAATTAATGAAAGGAACATATAAGTAAATAAGTGAGGGGACACTATGGAAATCATTAATGATTTTAACTTGTCCCACAATTTACCACTAAGTATTATATGTTTATTATTGCTTTAAAATATACCAACAAAATGTCTTATGGACCAACTAAAGTTTGCCGGTTGAAGATCAGTAAATAGCTATTTAAACAACATAAATGTCTATCCACGCCACTGGGGATATAACTATACACTTTTTACTGGGAAATGTGTATACTTAAAAAAGTGTTGTTTTAGATACCCACAGAGGGGATAAATCCTTCTTTTAGCTATTTAAAACAATGATTGTGTGGTAAAAAGTGGGAGTGTAATGGTGGTAGAAAGTGGTAATAAAGTGGGGAAGGGGATTGTGTGGTGTTTAACACGAGACTGACATTTTGACAAAATCAAGAAAATTAACAAATATTTATTAACAAAACCCCAATTTATGATGGAGATAATGAACATTTTTTCAACTGACATTGTGTCAGAGAATGGTATTATAACTATAGTTTATGTGTACCAGGGATATTCCGGGACTTGTGAGTATGAGAGATGTGTCATATCCGGAAACATTAAAAAATTTAAAAAGGAAATATACCTTCTAGTAAAAACTGATATGGAGGATATCATTGAGTGTTTATACCAGGTTGGTCATATAACGGGAGCTGAGGATCTACAGAAAATAAATTATATTATTAAGACACACTCAAGGAAGGTTCTTGATGATTATCTGAAAGAACTTTAATGCAGCTAAGGTGCTGTCTTGTAACTAAAATATCACCATCAAAATCAAGGGTAAGATAAAGAAGAATATGTCTTGGACCATCAATTTTTACAAAGTCAACTGATTTAACAATTGCTGTGAATTTGTTATTAAGTTCAACTATCTGAATTTTCTTTCCGGTTAAATCTTTTCTAACAATCTGGTGACAGGCATTTTCAGCTGAAGATAAAACGGCTTCTATTTTTCTATGTGGCATAATACTACAAAGATACAAAATTTATTTGAGTTTCGTATATTTATAATAGAACTTATTTTCCCCACGGTAGGGAATTAGTTAATCAGGAGTCCCGGTGATACGTAAAGATTAAGATGGGTTCAAAAACAATTAACAAATGTAAACCTTACACTAAGTTGTGGGGATAATTTTTTACTATCATATAATAAATGGACTACTCAAAAAGGATGCTTTTAAAATACCTGGAGGTATGTGAAAAGTATTTTAAATCAAAGGGGATTGACTTTCCATCTGACTATTCATCATTTAATTCATTTATTGACGAGGCTGACACCACATTCTTATTGACCCCATTTGGAAAACAAAACCTTCAGTGGGAAAAAACTGAGATGAGGTTAATGTTAGAATTTATCTGGGCGTTTCTAATTGAAAACATAACGCACGGAAATGAAACTGAAGAAGATTTATATATTCCCAAGAAAAGATCATACTCTGTTACACACGAAGTTAAAAGACAAGTAAGGATAACTGATACATATACACAAGACATAGTATCTTTTTTAGACCCGGGTGATGCAGATAGTGAGTACGTTAACTTACTTGAAATGAGTGACTGGTTTAAAATATATGATGGGGAGATAGTAGACACTGATGATGATGACCTTGGTTACTTTGATTCAGAATTTTATGATATATACGAAATATAACTATGGAAAAATCAAGACTTGAAAGACTAGGGGAATCCCAACTTAAGAAATACTTAAATTATGTATTAAGTGTATATGAGGATTCAATAACAAATATTGAAGAGTTCTATTTTGAAATGACTGAGGAGACCCCAAACTATAAAAAGATTGCCGGCCCTTTCGGTGGTGAACTAGAAAGACTTGATATGGAATATATCTTTATGTGTTTTGTATTAAATGGAAATGATTTCTCAGAGGGTGTATACAGACCGGAGTTTACGGTAGATAGAATAGATCACGTGGCAACAATTGTAGTACACCAAGTAGAAACAAGGGAAATAAAACTTCCCACATATCTTGCAAATGATATTGTTGAAAGAAGTTATCTTAACACCCTGGAAGGGGATGGATACATAAGTCCCTGGCATATAGACCCATATAATGTTGATCCATATGATACGGAGGTTACTGAAGCAGACTACGATATCTAAGATTGCTCCAGGTCCTTATCAGTTATAATATTTCTATTAACCCACCGGTAAAGATACCCATCCTTTTTCCCATACTTTAAAATAAGAACTGACATAATGACCATCCCCCAGAACATTAGGGAGATCAAACCAATAACTAGGAATAACATTGTAAACATATTACAATAGTAAACAATCAGTTCACATTTGTCAATAGGGTCCTTATACCCCCTCCCCCCTATACCCTTATGACATAATGACCCCCTCCCCCCTCCGGTATCCCCCCCATATATGACATTTTGACACCCAATAAGGGGGCTCAATCCCTTAAATGAAATATTCGCAAAAAATTTTTGGGAAATTTTTTCAGAAAATTTGGGAATGTTCATTTGATAAACATATGATGTATCTATGTTTATTTTTTCCCATAAAATCTACATAGATAAAAAAAGGGGTAAAAGTGAAATAAAAATTTTTGGAAATTTTTTCATAATTTCTTATATTTGTTTTTATGGAAAAGAAGACTTGTACAAAATGTGGTGAGGAAAAGGTGTTGTCGGAATACTACAAGAAAAAAACAGGAAAAATGGGGACGTATGCACATTGTATAATATGCAATAAAAACATGCAAAAAGAAAATTACCAACTAAATAAGGAAACAATAAAACAAAAAAGAAAAAAATATTATTACAATAATTTAAATTATTACAAAGAACAAAATAAGTTGTACCTAAAAAATAATGGAAATAAATTAAAAGATTATAAAAAAAACTACAAAAAATTAAATAACGATAAAATAAAAGAATATACTAAATTTTATAATAAAAACAATAAAGAACAAATTAAACTTTATAAAGAAAAGAACAAAGAATCACTTAGAATTAAAAATAATATCTATGTAAAAAACAAATACGATACTGATATTATTTTTAAATTAAAACATAAATGTAGGGTTACAATTTTGAAATCATTAAAAAAATTAAATCATAGGAAAAATTCTAAATCAATTGAAATACTATGTTGTTCCTACGAAGATTTCAAATTATACCTTGAATCAAAGTTTGATCCATGGATGTCTTGGGATAATCATGGATTATATAATGGTCAACAATGTTATGGTTGGGACATTGATCATATAATACCTGTATCTTCTGCAAATACAGAAGAAGATGTTATTCGTTTAAACCATTATACTAACCTTCAACCCCTTTGTTCACACATAAATAGGGATATAAAAAAGAACTCATTGGATTTTTAATTTATCTTTTAATCCCCCCCTTCAATAACCGGAGGGGTTTTTTATTTCCTTTTTATTTTTATAAACTATATATAAATTATGGATAACGAACTAAAAGCACGGCAGTATAATCAACTAATGTATGAATATACAAAAACTCAGAATCAAATCTCTTCAATAAAGGGGGAATCAATTGAGTTAAATCAAAAACAATTAAATGAGATTAGGGAACTAGAAAACAAATTAAGATTCCTTATGGAAACAGCATCTCGTTTGTAATTACCAGAAACACGACCCCCCTTCTAGAAAATAACCTATTATTCAAAAAAAAATTTTTGGAAAATGGGTCTTTACATAACAAAACAAATTTAATATAATTGTTAATATGAAAAAATATCTTACACTTAAAAACTTGGGATGGTTATTAACCGTTCTGGTTTCCTTTATGCTGGGAATGTCCGCGGTGTCCAAACTTATTGGAACCAAAGAAATGGTTGACAACTTTACATTTATGAATCTACTACCTTACCTGGCATTGCTTGGTGTTGTGGAACTACTTGGGGTTGTTTTGCTCATTATTCCAAGAACGGCTAAGTATGGTGTGGTACTTCTTTCCTCTTATCTGTCAGGTGCTGTGGCAATCCACTTATCTATGATGGGAGGACAAGGTGTTCTTGTTCCATTTATTTTGGGACTGGGAGCGTGGGGAGCTTATTGTTTAAGAACCCACACATCAAAGTAATCCTAACCTATTAATTTAAATCCCCATTCCCTAAAGAGTGGGGTTTTTTATTTAATCTAATATTTATCTTATATGAAAATCATCCTAACTGAAAGACAATATAAAAACATCCTGGAAATGATTAAACTTGATATTAAGGTTGGTGACACTCTTATGGGTGGGAAATTTAAAAACAAAAAGGTTGTTGTTAAAACCATTGGCAAAAATGACAAGGGGGATATTACAATTAATGGAAAACCACTATTAAGGTTTAGATTATTAAATTAACTAAAATTTTTTTTGTAATATGAAAATCATTATAACAGAATCACAACACAAATCTCTAGTAGGTAAATTATCCCCCACACTAATGAGACGATTAACGGCTGATGATTTTGATTATATTGAACATAAAATTCCCAGTATGGCCCGTTATGAACCGGCAAATGTTAGTTTTGAGACTTTTGTTAATAATGTTGTTGGTTATACCATAACCGAATTTGTTACGGAAAGAAAGGGTGATGAAATTGAAACCTTTATTGATCCAGATTATGGTGAAATGTTTTATGAGAGTAGTTTTAATAAGGTTGTTGAACTATATAAAGATTTGACACCGCTTCTAATTGAAATGTATCGTGACAAACTATATGAAATTTGGAAACAATATAACTAATTTTCTTCCTTTTGTAATCCTAACATAAACCGGACCCGGACTTCGTCCGTCTTTTTTTCGCGGGGGCCGTTTTTTTTAATTGTTTATAATATATTTATTTTATATGAAAATCATTATAACCGAATCCCAGAGCAAACTTTTATTTTCAGGTATTCCGGTGTATCTTAAAAGAAGATTAACAACGGAGGATCTTGAGTGGATTGAAAGAAGAATTCATAAAAATATTAGTGGTGGTAAAAATTATACTTATAAAAAAGATTTTGAGGGTTATTCATATGATATAATTGCCGGTACCCTTCACGAGTTTGTTGTTGAAAGAAAGGATGATGAAATTGAGACCGAGATGGACCCGGAGTATGGGATGGTCTATAACGATGACAGTAGGGATAGAGTTTTTGATATGTACTGGCAGCTAATTCCCCATCTTGAAAAGATATATCATTCAATAATTCTAGATGGATTTAATGATATTCAATAATTTTTCATTTCCATATTTAAATCATTTTTTATATTTCAGTTGATGAGGTATAATAAACAATTTAAAAAATAAAACCTCATCATAGACCCTCCAGCCGGAGGGTTTTTTATTTTACGATATATTTATTATTATGAAAAAAGTAATTAGACTAACTGAATCAGATTTAACCCGTATTGTTAAAAGGGTTATTAAAGAAAATGAACATCATAAATATTCTAAAATGAATAGCGGTGAATTTATGGATGAAATTGACTCTTTATGTGATGAAGTTTCAATGATTGAATCTGCAAGTTGTTCTGAAATTAATGTTATGGAAGAAAAGTGGGATTTATTAAACAGGGCACTTGGTACTCAAAGAGTTGATGGAGTTGAGAGATCTGATGAATTTAGTCTTTGTGGTGGAAAAATAAGAAGATTTAAAAGAAATAGATGTACCCCAAGAGATCCTGAACCAAGACCAATGAGACCAAGAGGGAATAGTGACGAAGATAGGTGGTCACAATATAAATAAATTATAAAAACCACTCTGGTGATAGTATTGCCGGACCGACCTCATCCCAAAAAGATGAGGTTTCTTTTTTAAAAATATTTTGGAAAGTCAAATGTATTTTGTATATTTGTTAAAAATAAACGGATATGACAACAGAGACAACAAAATCAGTAAGGGACATCGTAATTGAAGAGAAAAATCGTGTTACAAAAAAAGTTGATTTTCATATTGATGTTTTTAATACTATTGAAAAGGAGTACGATAAGTTCTTTTCTGAAATTCAAAAATTGTCTTCTGATTTTACGTTAACTAAAACAAAAAGGTTTTATTCTCAGAATGTTAACTATAGACACCCAAATGGGAAATTAACCGTTGTTGACAAAGTTTCAAAAGAGTGGAACCATTGTCAAATTAGTTTTGTTGGTAAAATTCCTGAAACTCAAAGAGCTTACTTTAATGTTAGTGTTGAAGAGCATAAAACAAATAATGGTAGAAGGTCTTTTAGTACGACAAACCACGGATTTAAAATTAAACTTGAGATGAATTATGGTAAGCCAACTTACTATAAATCAGCCAAAGGTTTAATTAAAAGAGTTAATGAAGAGATTGAAAGTCTTCATAGAGCACACAATTCAATTGTGGACCATCAAAATAAACTTAACTTGGCTCTTGAAGTGGCTAAAAAAAGATTTCCGGGACACGAGGCTATTGATAGTCGTAATGGGACAATTGATGTTTATTACAAAAATGGAACCGTTGTTCGTATGTACTACAGATCAAACCTTGTAAATGGTGAAGTTAACTTTAAAATTTCCAATGTTATAACACCAGAGATTACAGATCAGGACAAACTAGATATCTATATTAACTTAATTGGTAAGTTCTAACTAGTCATATATTTATTGATATATGAAAAATATTATAAACCTTTCTGAATCGGATATAAATAGAATTGTAAAAAAGGTTTTATCTGAAGAAGAGGATGATTTTTACGCTGAGCTTGAAAAAAATGTTCGTATGATTGGAAGATTTATGAAAATGAATTTTCCGGGGTTTACTAAAAAAAATACCGAAAAGATAAAACACTATTTTGAAGGTAGAGATTCTTATGGTAATGAACTTCGTCACGTAAGATCCATTGAATATAAAGATAAGAAAACCGGAGTCTCTTATTGTAGATATTATGAAGGTGAAAGAACTTTAGAACTTTTTAGATTGGTTTTTGAAAGACTTGAAACTGTTTTTGGTGATGATAAAATGCTTTACGTTATTGAATGGTTTAATAAAGAGTTTGGGATGGAAGCCGAAAACGTATCTTTCTAAGTATTTATATTTATAAATAAAAATTATTATGAATAAAAGTTATAGCAAAATAAGACATATTCAGGAAGTGAATATGCGTCTTGAAAAAAGATTATTAATGGAAGTTGAGGGTGACCCAATTTTCACTGAAGACTCATATGATAAATTAGGTCAGGAACTTGGAACTGAAATTGATGTTGATTTACAAAATGAGGCAGAATCTTGTTCTTTAGATGAGGTTGGGGCTGGTGTAAGTTTAAATTTAAAACCACAAGCGGAAGAACTTTTAACTAAAGTAAGAGAAAAAATTAAACAACTTTTTAATTCTGGTGATAGAGAAGGATTAAAATCATTTTTATCAGAATATAAACAAAAAACAGAAGGACAAAGTGGTGAAACAAATGAACAGGCCGAAACTATTGCTGCGGCGGCCGTTGGTACAACAATTGCCGGCATTACAGCACCACTATGGGCTTGGGTTGCAATTGGTGTAATTGTTCTTACAATATTAATTGTTGCAATTGTTAAACTAACAAGCCGGATACCAAAGAAGAAGAAGACAGGTAAAGGCTGTATGAGAACAGTTACAATTACTTATAAAGGAAAAAGAAAAAGGTAATTTAATCTTAATAATATTAATCCCCCTCTAACCGGAGGGGTTTTTTATTTAATAATAGAAATTATGAAAACCAAATTATCTATTAGAACCAACAAAATTATCAACAATTTAAAGTATTTATCGTATATGAAATATATAATAACCGAAAGCAAACTTGCCGGATCAATAGGAAAGTACTTAAAGATGAGATTCCCATATGTCAAAGGTGTTAGGTATAGTACATACCCAATTAAAAAATTTGATGGTGAAATTATTGATAAAAACGTTCTTGAGGTTGTTATAGATCCTTACAAAGTCGGTGAAGGAAACATTGCTAAGAGATGGGAATATGTTGGGGATTTCGGAAAAGAAGTAGTACAAGAGTTAAATAAAACTTTCAAACTAAACCTTGGTTCATATGGTACAGAGTGGGAAGTTATTATTTTTACAGTAAGACTTGATTCAGTACGTTAATATTATGAAAGGAATAGATGCATATAGACCATACTTTAATGAAATCCCAAGAGATTTACTTCGTAGATTAAATGAAGAAGATTTTAAAAATCTTCATAAGTTTATAAGTGAAAATGCCGAAACCTGGAACGCACCAAATGCTGACCAGTATATTGATTTGGTGCTTGAGTATTCAATTGTTGAATTTGTTTACGAATATAAAGATGATGAGATTGATACAATTGGTGAAGAAAAAACTATTGATTTATGGAAAGGTCTTATTCCAGTAATTAAAAAAGTGTATGAAAAACATCTTAAACTTTATTACGCCCTTCATAAAGAAGAATACTAAACTTATAGATATTTATTAGTAAAATATTATTATGAAACATATATTAAATGATTTAAGTTCGGATGAAAAAAATAGAATCCTTGAACAATATAATGGTGAAAAGACAATTGATGTTAAAAATTTTAAAAGACTCCTTGAATCACAACTTGGAAATGTTAAACCATTAATCAATGAAGATATTGATTTTGATGTTAATAATCCGGAATTTGGTTCTGAAGAAAAAAAAGAAAATTATCGTGATAAGGACATCGTAAATGGTATTGAAATTTCTGTTGCGTTTGACCCATATTATGGTGATTATACAATATATTTCCCACAAATAGAATTTGGTGTTGATGAGGATGTACCAGACCAAGTATTGAGAATATCTGAAAATCCAGACGAAGCAAAGTCTTTTTTTGAAATGGCAAAAAAACTTGCAAACGAAGGTATGGATATGTATGAAATATTTAAAATACTAGAAAAATAAAGAAATGAAAACCTTTTTGGTGATAATTTTTAATTAAAAAATTTATGAAAAAAGTAATAAGACTTACAGAATCGGACCTTGTTCGTATTGTTAAAAGAGTTATAAGTGAACAGCCAACAGATTCAAAAGCTAAAAGTATGGCTATGAATAAAAAATCAATTACAAAACCAGGTCAAGGTGGTAAATATTGTTTTTCAGACTCTGATTTAATAAAAGAAATTAAAAATACTGGAAACCACAACATTGAATTATATAGAATAAAACAAGGCGATACGTTAAGTCACGTCTATGAGAAGATAGATCAAAAGGAAGCTTTAAAAACTATGAATCCACAATGTGATTTAAAAAGTAAAAATGGCTTTAGGGTTGGTGATGTAATAATGATGAGTCTACTACCAGGATCTTAAAAACAATCCCCTCTAACCGGAGGGGTTTTTTGTTTTATAAAGTATTTATCTATATGAAAATTATTATCTCCGAATCACAAAAGGAATTAATCCGTAGGTTTACACAAATTCAAAACGTAATTGACGAAACATTTGAGGAACTTAAATCTCATATTTGCGATTTTACATTAGCGGAATTTGTAACCGAAGTATGCTGGCTTGTCTCTGACAATAGAGAGGATTTTGGAATTGAAGTTGAGGATTCGGCTGATGAAATAAATAACACAACAAGTCTAATACATAAATGGGTTCGTCATAATTTTTTAGATTATATTAGAGATAACTTTTATAGATTAATTAAAGAAGAGGAGTGTACCGAAAATTACGATGATGACTTATCAGAATTTTTATTGGATGTTGAGTAATTAGTAATGGCAAATATAAGACAATACATAGAAGATTTCCAGGGAGATAACGATGACTACGAAAGATTAATTAAAGTCTTTGTAAAGCTGCGTAATTTCCTAAAAGTGGTTATTAAATATAACTTACAGGACGAAGTAGATATTGAACATTTAAGAGTTGAAGCACTTAACGATGATCCGGAACTTTGGGATTTTTTATCTGAGAATGGTTTTTTAAAAAATATGAATTATGACCCACTAGAAGATGAGGTAAAAAATAGTTACTTACTTTGGGGGTTAGATAAAAATCCAACTGAGACTCTTAATTTTATTGCAAATAATTTATTAAATGATGTTGAAATAAGAGATGATGGGTACTGGCTTAAACTTACAGATAGAGATGAACTTGCCAAATATTTTTTAGAAAGTCGCGGAAGAGATGTAAGTCCAAGATATATTGCTGAAAAAATATTTGGTGAACACGGTTTAAGTCACGATTGGTATTTTGATAGTAATGTAAATGTATTTGATGATGTAATAAGTAATTTAAATAAAGTAAATCTTGAGCGTCTAGGTCAAAGAATTGTTAAAGAAATTGGAAATGTTAAATTGTCAACGTTTGATTATACATCTTCATTTTTTAAAGAACTTTCAGAAAAGCAGGGAACTGAAAATACATTTGAAATTACAAATGAAAATGTTATGGAACTTTTTATAAATGAGAAAGCTTTAAATGAATTATTAAATGGAGAATTGGATGAATTAAATAGTGAACTTGTACATCTTTACTGGAACGCTGAAAACTCAGCTTACGAAGATGAAATTTATAGAACTGTGTATGATGGTCTTGAAGAATTTTTTAGTTCAAAAATTGATGAAAAACCATTTAAAGTTAATGACAAGGTAAGGTATATTCCTTATATAAGAATTAAAGATTTTAAATATGATGTTAAAGTTTTTTTAGAGAATCAAGAAGGTTATTACATTCACACTTTAGAGTATATTGGGAGTTATACCGAAATGATGAACGAATTATTTTATAATGGTGTTTTTGAACAGATAGATGTGCGTTTCCCGGATTACCCAGACTGGACGGAAACAAAAAGATTAATGAATGAATTTTTTGATTTGTAAAAACAATCATTTTACAATTTTTGGATATTTATAAAATATGAAAATAATTATTACCGAATCACAATATAGTAGAATTGTTGACATTAAAGAATCTAAAGTACAAAATATTTTAATAGAACATAATTTTAATAAAATATACAATGAACTTTATGATAAAATGTTAAAATCAGTTTGTTTAAAATATTCTGATGGTGATTATGAAAAAGCACAAGATTTTTGTCAAACAGGGTTTATTAAAGCTTATCAAAAATTTGATCAATTTAGAGGTGAAAATGTTGCCGGTTGGGTATCAATGGTAATAAGAAATCATATTTTGGATGAATTAAGAAAAGAAAAAAATAAAAAACAGGTCAAAGATTTTGATTTTTCAAAATACAATCCAAAGGATGAAGAATATGACGATTTATTTATGGGTCAATATTCAGAAAAAGATATTAGAGATGCAATAGACACACTATCACCAATGTATAAAAAAGTTTTAGAGTTATATTATTTTGATGATTTAACACACGATGAAATTGCTAAAAAACTTGGAATATCAACCGGAACGTCTAAATCAAATCTATTTAAAGCGAAAGCTAATTTAAAGAATTACCTTGAAAAGAATTTTTTATAAAAGTTAAATATTTATAAATGTTATGAGCTACAAAAGAATTTTAATTGAAGAAAAAGAAAAACAGGAAATATTATCAAAATATTATCCCCAAAATAAAGTTGTTAGTGAACAATTTGATAAAACAAAAGGTACTTACACTTTAACTAGAGACCACGTTGTTGATAGAAGAGCTGGCGAATTTTACGAACCTAAACAGTATACACTACCAAAGGGAAGTAAAGTTTACAGAGACTTTAAAAATAACAACCCAGAAAATGGTGTATTCTTTAGTGAAGTAAAAAAAGGTGAGCGTAAAATATATAATGAAGCTATTATGTATTGTGATAAAGATGAATTTTATATTGAAGATAAGCAATATCACGAAAATATAACTCCAGGATCAAATGGTTTAATGTCATTTTTGAAAAAAACTTTCTGTAATGGTACAACAATAAAACCTTGGGAAGATTTGACAGACAAAACAATTACTGATGATAAAGTAAAAATACCAAAAGATAAATATTGTATGTTAGGTGGTGATAGTAAATGGTTTTACGGTAGAGTTGGAAGTGATTGGTACGCAACCAAAAGAGATTTAATAAATTGGATTAAATTAGACCCAATTAAGTACGCTAGTGCTATTGAAAAATTAGAATTAGGTGCGACACGTAGTGATGGATCACCTTGTACACCAACTTTAGGTTAAAAAAACAATCCCCTCTAACCGGAGGGGTTTTTTATTTAAAAAATATTTCATATAATTGATTTTATGAAAACACTATATCAATATTTTGCAATATTTCTATTAGATTTATTCTTACTTTACATCTTTATCCCAGTTATGATATTATCGTTTATTAATAATGATATTTTACTTTTAATTATATCATCAATTGTTGTTGCAACAGATCTAAACGAGTTAATAACAAGACATAGAAACTTTGTTTTGTATTACCCTAACTTTGAAGATAAATGGTTAAAAATTTTTTAATTGATATGGGAACAGTTACAAAAAAACTTTTTAATATTTTAGATAAATCAAAAGAGGATAATCTTTCTCCAGAGACTCTTGAGTATGTGAATAAATTAAGATCCGAGGTTGAGACACTAAAAAAAATGGAAGAAGACATTGTTAATAGAGCATATATTAATGGGTATGATGACTGTGAGGTTAAGAGGAATAGAAAAATGAATTATTTTCTTTATACTTACGATATGAATAAATTATTTAATCTATGATTAATCAAGAAGAAAGTATTCAGAAGTTTCTTAATAACATATTTAAAAATTCAAGAATTACCGACATTGACATAATCAAAGATGTTAAAATAATTAAAGTTGGGAATGAAGGACAATTATTTATATTTGATAGTTGGGTTAAAATCTATAGAATAAGTCCTATGTTATTAGATTTAATTACAAATACATTTGGATTTATAGAGTTAGAACTTTTATATAGACTAACAACTAGGGTTGTTGAAACAAAATTCAATATGGATTTAAGTGATTATATCACATTTGAAGGTTTGTAATTCTATTTACTAGATATTTATATTAAAACTCTAGTAATGAAAAAACAAATACGACTAACGGAATCTGAATTGATAAACCTAATAGAAAAAATTGTTAAGGAGAACGAATACTCTGTTGAACCACAAATACCAACACAATCAAGGGAAAAGGATGTAAAACAAGTGTTTGGTCAAAAATATGGTGCCTACATTCCAATTGATGTTTTAAGGTATATGAGAAAAAGTCCAGCAAAAATATTTGCCAGACTATATGAAATCTATGGTGATAAAGCATATGAATATCTAGATAAGGCAAAAAATAAAAATCTACCTGGAGACGATTTTTAATTTATATGAAAAATTATATTATCACTGAAGGTCAACTTAAATATATTTTATCTGAGAACTCGGATAAAATAAAAAAAGGTATTGCCTTTAAAATCACACACGAAGATAATTTAGAACCAGTTTATGAATCAAAAATGATGACTTTTGACTCTGAAGTTGATTTTGAATCATTTAAAGATAACCTACCGGAAGATCAAGAAATTATCGGTATTATAGATATTGATTAATTATGGATAAATATAAAAAAGCCGGCTTCAAGTTACTTTTAAACCACATCAAAAAAAAGTATCCATTTGTAACTGGACTCAAACCTAATTTTGAAGCTTTTGAAAGATATGGAACTTTTTTATCTTTTGATATTGAGTTTGACTTAGTTAAATTTTATAAATCCGGAGCACCATTCCCAAAAAATTATATTGTAAATAAATCATTATGGGAGATATTAGAGCAGGAGGGGTATTATTTAATGAGATATGTTGATGGATCAGCAGATGAAAACTATTCGTCAGATTATAATGCGGAATTTATAAAACATATGAATAGTTTTTACTCACACTTACCAGATTATATGAGGTATTCAATATTTGAAGGTTATTCAGATGATCAATTAGAAAAAGCGGTATCAATGAGTTTAGAAGGTGCAAAAAGATGGCAAAACGAAAAAGAACCAGTTAAAACGGAAATTTCTTACTGGCAACCAAAAGTTGATTTTGATAAACTTAATGAGATGGTAGAAAGTATTTATTAATATGAAAAAAAAAGAATCAAAACCAAGAAACAAAAGAAACTTAAAAAAATTTCTTAAAAGACTTAAAAATAATGTTGAGTTACTTAACAAGTATACAAAAGAATTAAAAAAATAAATTATGGGAAAAAAAATTATAATTTCTGAAAGTCAGCTAGAAAGACTAGCAAAATTAATTGCCGAAGCGGTATCTGGGTATGACGACATTGATACAATGATTATGCATGGAGGACATTCAATGATACTACTTCACGAAACTGGAAAGGACTTACTTAAAGTTTTACAAGGAATGCGTATTATGTTAAATGATGGTGACATTTCTAGTGTTGATTTAAAAGAAAATATAACCGCAGCAAACGATCTTATTGGTGAAATAGTTAAAATTATGGAGATTGTCTTAAATGACTTTTCTGAAAAACTAACAATAGAAAAAGGTGAAATTTTAATTGATAAATTAAAATCTTTTACAAACAGAACAAGACCGCTTTTACGATTTGGGGATGAAGACTTAAATAAAAAACAAGTTATAAATAAAGTAACCAAGTTAGTTAATGATTTATTTGACGATTTTCTTAGTTATTATCAAGAGTTATTAAAAACACATACAACTTTTAAAAATAGAATTGATAAATTTAGACCACAGGCTAGACCGGAAGACAATTAATTTTTTATGAAAGTTATATTATCTGAATCACAAATAAATAGAACACAAAAAATGATAATAAGTTCAGTTAATCAAATTGGGGTTATTAAGACTATGAAAAAATTTAATCTAAACTTAACTGGAATTAATAAAATTCTAAAAGATGTTGATTTAGAGGTTTTTGATTTAGATGTAGATAAAATTAGTGATATTATTATTCTTTTAATTCGTTATAAATTAACTGAAGTTAATTTTATGTTTGATAACGTTGAAATTGTTTTTGGTAGTGATAGAAATTATTACGTAACTATTGAGATAAACGTTTTTACTGACAAAGAAATGATTTCGTATTATGGTTATGCAACACCTTTTCTTGAAGGAGATGAAATGTTACCAATTGAAATTAGCGATAAATACGTACATAATAATAAAACAGAAGATGTTAAAAACTATAATATAGATTTTAAAAGTTATATTGATACACCAATGAATTTTAAAACATTCCAGGACCTTACAACTTGGGTTAAAGAAACATATCCTCAAATAATATATGAAGAAACAAAGAACTTAACTAAAAATATGTAAATTTTCAATATAAACCCAATATTTATAAATAAAAATCAATGAAAAGAATAATTACACTTACAGAAACAGATCTTACAAGAATTGTAAGAAGAGTTATAGAAGAACAGACTTATAAGTTAAATTCCGACGGAACTTACACTTTAAAAAATACACAAACATTAAGCTTGGCTGGTACTGATGCTGATGATTTCACACAAAAAGCAACAATTGAAGGCAAACCAGTAACATTAACTGGTGATATGAAAGGTATTAAAATTAAAATCCCAACCGGTACTATTTTATCACCAGCTGCAGATGACAAACATATAATGTTTGATGGTCATATTGATTATACTCGCGGAAATGAAACTTTAACACAAAAGTTAGACGGAAAATTTTCAATGACTTGTGGTGATGTTACAGGAATGCAAAGTGGTGGTAAAGGAACAATAATGTATCATAACAATAAAAAACTAGTAGCTCTTGGGTCACCAGAAGGATTTGTTAAAACAATTTTGACTTTATTTTGCGACGGAACAAAATTAAAGAAAAGACCAGTGGTTGATAACCAAATTGTCATACCAGCTAACCAACATTGTACGCTAAGTGGTGATAAAGAATGGACTTACGCCTTTAAAAATAATAATTGGTACGCATCTAAAGATAAAGGTATAAAATGGATTAAACTTGACTCTACAAAGTACGCTAGCGCTATTGAAAAATTAAAGTTAGGTGCTACCCGTAAAGATGGGTCTCCTTGTATGCAAACATTAGGATAAACACATAAATAAAAAAAAGGAGGTTTAAAACCTCCTTTTTTTTATTCTACCTCAACAACCTCAAGATCAAAAATTAATTTTTTACCAGCTAGTGGGTGATTTGCGTCAATTACAACAACCTCATCTTGGATTTCAGTTACTTTTACAACACTTGGACCATTAGGACCCATAGTTTGAAGTAGGGCACCTACTTGAACCCCTTCAGGAACTTGTGTTTTTGGGACTGTAATAAACAAATCATCAACAACATCCCCATATGCTTCAGTATGTGGGATTTCAATTGTTTTTTTATCACCAATAGTCATATCAATAAGACCGGACTCAAACCCAGGAATCAGCTGTCCTTGACCTAAAGTTGCTTTTAATGGTTCTCTACCCTCATTTAAAGAAGAATCAAAGATAGAACCATCATCTAATCTCCCGGTGTAATGAACAGTCACCGTGCTGTTTGCGTTAACTTTACTCATAATTTAATGTTTTAATCAATTTTAATTCTTTTATATGTATTTGTAAATGTGTTTTTACTCATTTAAATCAAAAGATGACTTAATTATTATAGAATTACCCAATCCTACTACTTTCCAGGCTGTTTGAACACATAAATTAACACCATCTGGGTATAAATCCTCCAATTTTTCCAAATTATCGGTATGTAAGGTAACATCTATAGCATATGAATCTGATTTTCTCACATAAAACACATTATTTATGTTAATTTTACTATTTTTACCAAAATATGACTCAATAGTCGGCCTTAACTGGGTATTTAGAAACTTTTGGAGTGTTTTTTTCTGTTTCATACCTAAAATATAGTACAATTTATATAAAATGTCAGTATTTGTTTGACTTTTCCTATAAATTACCATATTTTTAGGTAAAATACAAGAAAATTATGTTATTTACAATCGTTTTAATCGTTTTTACGTTAATTTTGGGTACAATGACCCTTATGATGTACCTTTGGTGGAGAAAATATGGTAGAGATCTCTTTAAAACCATAAAAAATATGGGAAATATGGTAAATTTTGGTAAAAATGACGCATTTTCGGCTAATTTTGGTAAAAAAATGCCAAATATTGATGAATATAAGCAACAAATCAAGATGTTACAGGATATTATGGGTAAAAAACCAAAAAAATAACCCATTTTTACTCTTTTTTAACCTAAAATAATGGGTTTTATTGTTAAAAAACACCGATAAAACCCTTGTTTTTAGGCCATATTAGGTATAAAATTACCCCTTTTTAGGTGTATTTTTAACCTCAATTTCGTATGGTCCAGAGGTTGCTTTGTAATTATCGTATTTCCAGATGATAATACAATCATCATAAACAAAAGTTCTTTCGTATTTCTTTTGTTCTCCTTTGGTATTTGACTTACTTTTACTCATAGTTTACAAATATAATAAAAAACCCTCACATAATGAGGGTTTAGCAAACAATTTTCCAGTAAATTTTTAATCTTTTTTAAATTTGTTCTTTGTAAACTTGTCAATTGAGGTCAATCCAAGACAACCAAAAGCAAGTAAAGCAACTGCGTCAACTAAAGCATCAGACGGTTTAATATCTCCGTGAGTAAAGGTGTTTATAACTAGAGCTAAAACAAGTCCTAGTGTACAAATCAACCCAGAAATTCTCTTTGTTGATACAACTCCGTGTTCATCCGTTAACATTTCTCTAAAAAATCCTTTCATAATTATTGTTTTTTATATCAATAAATATTTACTTTTTAAAAAAAGAAAAGGGACAGTAGCGAATTGTCCCTTTTTGTTCGTTGCCTTAACGACAACGGTCCTAAATAAACTCTTATTGTCCTTTAACTAGGTTAACGCATTGTTTTAAATACTCTTTAGCTCTTGGGGATGGAGTGTATTCGTCATCCTTAGTCTGTAGATTCAAAATCCTTTCAATATCTTTAACAAGTTCTGTTCCGTGTTCGTTTTCTTTGTAAAGTTCAATGATTTTATCCATAGCTTTATGACATTCACCACTTGTTTCATCGTAGTAGTTTTTATTTCTAAAACGATTTAAGTTATGCATTATATCATAAGCAAGATGAGATCCACCATCTTTTACATCTTTAAATAATCTAATGTTGTTTAAGATTCCTAACGTATCAACCATTGAGTTAACACCCATTCTTCTTTTTGTGATTCCAGGGGAATATTTAACATATTCATCGGCTTGACCAACAATTTCATCAAGTGGGATTATGTTTTCCGGAATACATCTAGGTTTTGGTGGTTCTTTTTTACCTTTATTTGATTCTGGCTGCTCGTTTTCGCTAAGAACCTTCTTTATCACCTTGACAAGATCATTTTCTGATAATCTAATTCTTTTCATATAATGATTTTAATAATAAATATCTTTTATTTAAATATTTTTCAATGTATTTATAGATATAAATATCACAATAAGGTATGAATTTAGAAAATAATATAAAGAAAATACTTTCTGAGGAATTGGATTCTAAAATGGTATTAAAAGAATCGGTTGAAATATCAGATAATTTAAAATATCATTTAGACAATAAAATTACACTTTCGGAAAACGTTTTTAGAGTTTATTCCGAATCTTTTTTTGATTTAATTAATGAAGTTAGAAATCTTTATGAATTTGGTCTGATTGAATTAAATAAAGATGATAAATGGATTATTGAAAGTGATTTGGGTAAATCTATAACTCTTGATGATGGGAGAGTTGTTTATCTTGACGCTCCATTTGAAATTGAGGAAACTTTAACTGAAGTAAAACATCGTGGAAAAAATGTTAAATTAAATAGTCCATTTAGAACCCCAGGAGGACCAAAGAAATTTGCGGTATATGTTAAAACCCCGGGTGGTAATGTAAAAAAAGTTACTTTTGGAGATCCTAATTTGAGAGTAAGAAACGCAAGTAAAGCAAGAGCAAAGTCTTTTAGAGCAAGACATAAATGTGACCAAAAGAAAGATAGAACAACTGCCGGATACTGGAGTTGTAATGTCTCAAGATATAGAAAAAAACTTGGCTTAAAGTCATCAAGAAGTTGGTAATACAAAATGAATTTATTTGATAAATTTACAAACCCAAATTACATTAAAAAATTTAACTACTTTTTAAAAAAAGTGGTTGAGCCGGCTTTTAGTGAAAGGTATAAAAAAAATTATAGTGGTAAATTTGACTTTAGTTTATATGGAATTGACATAAAACCAAAGGAACCTTATATACCAGGTGAAGATTTTTCTGATTACAAGTCAGATGAGTTAGGGGTTACTTTTTTTATTGATAGCACATCAAACGATATACCTCAAAATTTTTTTTTAGAAGTAATGTTTGACAGAGGTTCAAAGATATTGGAGTTTAATCTGGATAATTACTTTGGATTGGGAGGCACCTTTATGGTGAATTTTTTATTTAATCAAAGACCACCCAACCCAATTACATATGTCACTGGGAATAACATCCAGGAAAAGGTTAACCCATCTGGAAGAGCCATAAAAAATATTTGTGATTCTGAAAAGTTTTGTAAGGCACAAGGAAAAATAACTTTTGGTCAACTAGAAGCAATATTTGAATCTGCAACAAGAAAAAGAATTTTTACACATCTTGGTGTTGGTGGGTATAAAGCGACATTAAGATTATTACCCTGGTTTTTACCACAAATTGCATTAGCTGGAGCCGCCGCATCAATTACAAGGGCTATAAATAAAATTGTAAGACCGGCACTTGAGGATACTGAAAAATATAGAACCTGGTGGGGAAAGATGACCCTTAAGGCTTTTGATGTATTTGAGGGTGAACTAAACGTTGAGGATCCATTATCTAAAATATTTTTTATATCGGACGGCCTTTTAGCTATGATTAGAGAAAACGACAAAATTCAATTTGCTAGGTATATTGCTGATATCGCAAGTACGAAACCAGAAGATGAAGAGGTTCCGGAATACTTTGTTGAAAACGAATTAAGAAACTGGTTAAATGAAAAATATTTACTAGACCCCAAGTTAGGACCAAAACAACAAAATACAGATGACTTACCATTTGATGAGGTAAATGAAAGTGGTGTTAAACGTAGAACATTTAAAAGTGGTATAAATGAACACGAACTAAAATGGCATTTTGACGAAAGGGATAGAAAAGTAAAAGTTGTCAAATCAAATGGGTGGAAACTACAAATGGATAATGAAATACCAAAACAACTAAAGGAAGGGCAAACAATATTTATCCCTAAAGGTGTTTACCACAGAGTAATCAAAGGTGATGGTGAACTAATTGTAAAAATTAAAGAATTTTAAATGAGTAAAAGATTTGTCATAACAGAAAGTGAAAAAAACCACATAAAAAATTTATATGGTATTGTAACTGAACAGACCGAAAACTCTTGTCTTAAATTTGACGAATCATCAAAAACTAATGTTGTTGATTACGATGAAATTATTGCAAAGTACAAAACAAAGTTAAATACTGATGATTTAAATGTTGTTTTTTCAGGAATAAATAATGATATTCAGTTATTTGCAACAAAATTAATTTCAGATGGGGTTGAAACTTATACGGCTTGCGAAATGGGACTCATTGCAATAAGACCAAGATTTAGAGATAAAAATATAATAATTATAAACTCTATGCGACATACAATTTATTTTTTTGATAAAGAATTAAACGATGTGACGCCATATGAAGATTTACAAAAAAAATCCCCAATTCCAATTATTACCGGTAGAGAAAAACAAGCAACATCAGACGAATTTAAAAAATTTAATCTTTTAAATTTTGAAGAAAGAAGGGCTTATATTGCAAAATATAAAAATAAAAAAGTTAGTGATGTTTCCGATAAAGAGGTTTTTGAATTTAGTGGTGGAGCCTCTTTAAATCCTGGTATATATACAACAAGTAATTTAAGTGTTCCCTACACATATTTAAAAACATTAGATGGTAAGTTATTGTCACAAGCAATTCATAAAGTATTAAATGATCCAGAAAGAAAAGACGCATTAATTAAGGCAAAAGATAGAACAATTTTTGATTTAGATGATGAAAGTATAAATAAATCATCAAATTTATCATCCGGTTGTATAAATGTTCCAGAATGGGTAATTAACAATCCTAAATACCAAGAATTAATGAAAATACCTTCATATGTTTTTAATCTTGCAGACATTGGGTCTTATTATGTACAAAATGGTGATTTTTGCTCTAGTAAAAATCAAACTTAAATTATTTTTTTATAATCAAATATATTTATAATAAAAGTTAAATTATGAACAAAAGAATTTTAATTTCAGAAGAAGAAAAAAGAAGAATATTAGATATGCACAAAAACTTATCTTTAAAGCCAATTCTTGAGCAATATAGTAAAGAAAAGGATATTCTTAACGAAAAAGGTCAATACATAACTCAAGGCGATGTTACTTTTAGAGGTCAAGAAATTGGACAAGGAGGTGGTAAAGGTGTAACAGCTGAATTAAAACTTGGAACGGTCGTTTGGGGAGATGAAAGATTTAATGCGATAACATTTTGGAATAATTTACAACGAGGTTATGCTTATCGGGAGTTATTAACAATAAAATGTGATTCTAATAAAGTAATTGGAAAATTGAAGGACGATAGCGGTAATTGGGTTGACAGATATGAGTATATATATACAGACCCGGTTGATTTTATAGGAAAAATGAAATCAATGTTTTGTTGTGGAACAAAATTAAAGCCTGATACCGATAGACCTGGAAGTAAAGCTTGGGCTAAACTAGGTGAGGATGGTTATAAATGTAAAGGATCACAAGTAAGCCCAACTAAAAAATGCCCTAGTGGAATTCCTGCTTGTCCAGCATACAAAGATTGTTCACAATCACAACATTACCACAAGTGTGATAAATGTGAAAAAATAAAAGAAGTACAAAGATGTTTAGCTAAAAAATTACCAACACTTGGTATTAAAGATGATGGTTATTGGGGTTGTAAAACGCAAGACGCTCTTAATCAATTGAAAATGGGTGAATCTTTAACGCCAGAACAAATAACAATGTTATGTACTGAAACTCTTGGTTAAAATAATTTTATTTTAATAAAAAATTAAAAAATACACCATAATTTATTTTTGGTGTATTTTTTTTATAGTTATATTAATAACCTTTACATATTTATTTGTATGACCAAAGAACAAATTTTACTTGAAGACAACAGAAGAAGAAATGTAATAAGACAAATAGTGTCTGGTATTACAAAAGTCTTTAAAATAGAAGAAGATGGTGAATTCTACCTTCCAAATTACTTTGATGAAGAAAAAGATTTTTATGAATTTAAAGAACTCCCAACACCACTATCGGTTGAAATGCAACTTGTAAAAAATGATGAGATCCAATCATTTATAATCAATGGGGAATATTTACACGAGGATGATATAATTATTATCCGTATTGAATATAACCCAGAGGTAAAAATGCAGATTATGTATGATTTAATTGGTGAACTAAATGAGTTAATAGCTCACGAAATAAGACACGTAGATCAAAACATAAAGGGAACTTATGAACTTGGTGGGGATGAACCGGAAGACCCTTATGAGTATTACACACAACCAAAAGAACTTGATGCCCAATTATTCGGTTTTAAAAGACTTGCTAAAATAACACAAAAACCTCTTGATTTTGTAATTAAGAACTGGTTTGAAAAAAACAAAGAAGTTCACAGATTAAGTGATGAGCAAATACCAGATGTGATAAACAAAATATTAAATCATAGATAATGAAACAAATCCCACAAGAATTACAAACAAGAATTGAAACATTAAAAAACTATGTAACAGTAAATCTTGGTTTAAATCCACAAATTGATAGAGGTGATATTTTAATTCAATTAGACAACATTGATTTTGATTGGAAAGAAGGTAAAAAACGAGTTTATGAAATTAGTTTAGGTTTAACAATAAAAAACGCAGATTGTGATAATTGTGATTTTGAACCTGACGCAATTGGTGATAATTTAAAATGGTATTTTAATGTAGTTCAAGAGATTTGTCAAGTGGGTTTATCAAGAGACTTAAAACTTAATAAAAAGACAAATTCATTTAGGGGTATAATAATACACGAAGTTAATTTATCTTATTCAGAATTTAGTGAAATTACTTTAGGTCTATTCTGGGATCCAGAAGAAGCTTATGGTGATTACTCAAATTATTAAGATTTAAATCTTCTTACAATTTCATTAAGAAGTCTTTTTGTTAAATTTCCACCATATGTGATACCAACAAAACCAAGAACTCTACCAACCATTTCAGATACATCCATTGATTCATTTCCTTGAGCCATTTCATATAGTTCAGGAATTATCGGAATAATGAATGTATAAGCAAGCATATTTGATATCTTACTTATAGGGATTGCAAGACTATCAATAAAAGCAAAAAATACGTTTTTTAACTTATCCGCCTTTTCAAGAACTATGTCAAACTCAAAAATAAGATTCTTTTCTTTTATTAAATCAAGAACTTTTCTTAGTTTATCCTTGTTTGTTGTAAAGTAAGTTAAAATTACACCAGTTGACAAAAGAATTATTTCCGTTGATGTTAGTTCCGGAAATTCACCTTTCATAAATTCACTAATCGGTCTGACAAAACCAGCAATTGTAACACCCCAGGTCGCAAGAAATCCTAAGTCTAATCCTATTTGTTTTTTACTTTCAGAAGATACGTTATCAAAGAATTCCTGAAGAGATTTTAATTTATTAATTGTTTCCCTACCTAAGTTTTCAAGTATTAAATTTTTATATTGTGATTCTGTAAGTATTATCTTCATAACAAATAAATATTACGCTATATTTATATTTGTATGGCAAAGAAAGTTAAATATGAAAAAAACGTACTATTAGAACCTGGTGACAAAGTAATTTGTATTAATATGTCTGATAAATTCTCTGGTGTTGCCGGAGGAACACCGGGTGTCGTAAAGTCAGTTTCAAACGTCTTCGGATTAAATCAGTACTATGTAAATTGGAAAAGTGGTTCTAGTTTAGCACTTATTGACGGTAGAATATGTAAACAATGTGGAAACGAACAAGGTTCTGAATTTCCAGAGTGTAAAAATTGTGGAAGTACAGAATTAGAACCTATTGATCAGTGGAGAAAGGTAGTTGAAATTGATGATGTTGAAGATATAAATGAAAGCGTTTTGTTTTTTAAAACAAAAAAACAAATAATAAAAGAATGTAAAAAATAATAATATGGCACAATATTTCTTTAAGATGTCTCAAACTGAGAAAAATGATATTCTAGACAAACATAAATCACTTTATGATGGTTATGTAACAGAATACGCAAATGGGTCCAACATGCAACCTCTTTATGTGCAAGATCTGGCAAATGATAAGAACGGAATTACAGTATCAAATAAAGGTGAGGTAAAACATTATACAAATACAAAAATTAACGAAGATATTGATAGAAGAGATCAAATTGCTGATGGTTCGGATGATTTAGAAAATGGAACTGTTGATTTGGATAATCCAGATTTTATGCATGATTTATATCCTTCACCAAACGAGGATGAAATTGATTATATGTCTCTTGGAATGAAAGATGATGGTGAGTGTAAAAATTGTGATGACGACAATTTGGATATTGTTTTTGATATTGATACTGAAGAAATGATGGAGGACTATTATGAGTATGATATTGATGAGCTTGATGATTTTAGTTCACAACCATTAGACGAATTTGATGAGGATAATAATCTAATGGAAAGTGTAAATAAATCTTTAGATATGTTTAAGAGATTTAAAAACTACAATTAAAAATGGAAATACAGGAGTTAGTTTCGTACTATCTTTTTGAGGATACTAAAAGAATTGAAATTTCTTTCAGGTTATCTAGTGATTCGGATGATGAAATCAGAAATGATATTGTTGATTTAAATGAGGCAAAAGATTTTGGGTATGATTTAGTTGATGATACCAATGATTTTTTTGGGTTTGAGGACGAAGAAGATGACTATTATGATGAAGAGTTCCAGTCAATAGATGAAGAGCAGCTTATATCCTTTCTAAATGAATATTACATTGTAAATCAAGACAAACTTCCAAAGTCAGAAATCCTATAATAAAAAAGGCCCGTTTATCACGGACCAGTTCTTGTTAAAAATAATGTAATAGATTCGTTTGGTCCAGACGACCCTGAGAACCAGGCCCCTTTTGACCTAATTACAATATGCTCAAGACCATCTTCAATAATTGAGAACATTCTTTTTGAACCATTCATCTCAATTTCTAAATCACCAGCATATTGTGTTGTTTGATTATGAACGTGATAGAAATATTGTTCAGACCAAGTTGTTGACCCATCCATATTCTGATTTGGTGAAAAACTAACAATAGAATAATCAAAATGTAATTTGTAAAAACCAACCGGAATCGTATCAAATGGGTGTGAATCATTTGGGTTAATATACATATCACCCGGGTAAAATACCATATTATTTGAGTTAGTTGTATTATCAGTCTGTTCGTACGTGATTTTATCTACACGATACTCGCCACTCAGACTAAGAAGACTAGGTTCTGCATATTTTGTACAAGAAGTTACAAGTCCAAGCAAAAAGAAAAGTACAAAAATTCGTTTCATATCTTATTATTTAAATATTATCTATATCACAAAGATACTATTTTTTTTCTATTTACAAATATTTATAAAAGAAAAATTTTTATGGAGTTAGACCAATTAATAGGACTTCTTGAGAAATACACATTTAACCCAACAAACAATGGTGAATTGGGCGAGGAGGATGACGCTGGAGGAGGTGCAACATCATCTGGTGGTGGAGGTGCATATCCTGCTGTTACAAAATGGGAAACAGGGCTTGTTAGAAGTAATGCGAATACAATTGATGATAAGGTAACTTGGAAATCATTAAATAAAATTACACGAGGTAAAGCAAATACTTTATTATGAATAATTCTGATGAAATACTGAAAAGAATACTTCTTAATATGAAATATGACTCAAGAAAGACTTTGTCTGAACAACCGGTTAGTGCACAACCAGAAGTAACTATTACCGCAAAAAAACAATCAAACCAATCACCAAAAATAACATCAAGTGAAGGTAATCAGAATCTAACTGATAGAACAATAATTGATTGTAAAACAGGTAAACAATACGTATCCCCAAATTTTGCTAGTGTTGTTCCATATAAAAATAAATCAACCAGTGAATACATTCAACAGCAACAAGATTTATTAGCACAAAATAAAGCTAATGAATTAACTGCTTGTAATTATTACGTACAAATAATCAAAGATCAAATATCAAAAAAAACCGGTATTTACGCAAAACTGAGTAATGATAAAATAATTCAAGACCAAATAAACAGCTCATTTGAAGAATTGGTCTACAATTGTATGAATAACTCTTACCTTGTCGTCCAAAACAAACCAAAAGGGTGTACTATGAGTTTTTCGGTCTTTTCAAAAGCTCTAGAGAATACGGGTAATCAAAATCCTTTTTATGAAATATATTTATCATATACAAGTTGGTTTTTAACGGAATATAAAAAATATCAAGCAGATAATAATTATACACCTCAAGCACCATATCTTATTCGTTCAGATATGAGTTACAGTTACACTGATCAAGGTAAAGTTAAAAAAATTGACATTGAAGACTTAAACTTGGACACTGAAAGTAAAAAATTATCAATGGATTCAACCGCAATTGGTGGGTTTGATTTGGCATCACATTTACCACTAACAAATGATGAAAAAATGTTAATAAGTCAATCACCAGTTTCACAAAATAATGAATTTATTGGTGGTGAATATATCTGTTTAAAACAAGGTGTTAATTATGTAAATTTAAGAACAACAAATGAGGTAAATGATGACACAGGACTTTTAGACCCTACTGATAATTTTATTAATTGGTCAAGTGATGAAGTTGTTGGAAAATATATCTCACAAAAAAGACAAAGACCGGTTTCGGCCTTTTACAACGGACAAATACGTGATGATAACACACTTTTAAAGTTTTTTAAAAATATTATAGGATCAAAAACAGAACTAAATAAATTAATATCTCATTTAGATACTAAAGGGGTTTCAAATGAACCAGCACCAGGGTTTAAAGGAAAAACAATAAAAGATGTTCTATTAACAGGAAATCAAAAACAAAAAAACTATATACTTGGGATGGGTATTAATAATGCAATTGACTTCTACACAGATGAACTTTACAAAAAATTACCAAAAAAATACAAAAATATGCTTTGGTATCAAGTAGAATTTTTAAACCTACAACAGGATATGCACGAAGGTGGTTTAGGTTATAAATATGGTTGGGTTAGAGAAGACAACGTTCAGTTCTGCAAGAAACCTAGCGAGATGGAGTCACAAACAAATTATACTGTTGAATTTTTAAAAAGAGTCCCAATTAAACCTTTAGCCGACCCAAGATAAGATTAAAACATTTATTAAACAAAAGATTATAAAAATTTAAAATGGATAAAAAAATAAATGATATAATAACTGAAATTGATAAATTAATTTATTTTAATAAATCAATTTTTTTATCTGAACAATCTGTTGATAATATAAATCAGTATAACCAAGATGGTACTGTAAACTTCAACTACGACCCAAAAGCAGCAAAACAAAAAGAAGTACTCAATAAGTTTACACCTATTAGTGGTAAAGAAAAAAAAGATGATAAAATAAAATATTTTGATTTTGGTGGATTAAGTAAAATACCATATGTTGTTGGCACCAAATTTTATCGTTTAACAGATATAGATACTGGTAGAATTCTTGGATTAACAAAAAAAGATAAATATGGTTACTATGATGAGATTGACGTTGAAAATTATGGAGAACCGGTAAGAAGGTATTACCCAACAAATGATTGGGAAGATTGGAAATTTATTCAGAAAAAAGGAATTCCTTATTCATTTAAAACACCAGATGGAAAATATTTTCATTTAATTTTAAAACTAATTGAACCAACAAAATCTGTTATTGATTTAGAAGACCCAAACAATAAAAGTCGTGGCTGGGCCTTAAGCTACCCAGGATCAAAAACAGCGTTAAGTAATGATGGTGGATCCGGTTACTATAGAACAGAAGGAGAAACGCAGATTCCATATAACATAATAGCACCTATTGTTCCGGGTGATTACTCAACGTTTGATTTGGACACCAGAGGTGGGTTTGATAAATTTATGGATAGCGGGGTTGGTATTTTAGCACAAATTGGTCTTGCAATTGGTGTAACTCTTCTTACAAGAAATTTAGCTATAGCACGATTAACCGCTCAAGAAATTGCTTCTGTAAATGCAATAAGATCTAGACTTTTTGCTGCTTCAATATTATCTGAGACAATTGTTAACGCACCAGTTGCAATATACTATTTCAATAGAGAAGGTTATGAAAGCGCTGGATGGTTATCATTAGCATTTATAGCATTACCAGTTGTTCAAAGATTTACACCACTTGTTAATATATTACCAGATTTTAGTTTACAGACTTGTTATGGTATATCCACAAAAATAATGGCAAATAAACTTGAGACAAATATGACTCAAGCACAAATTAAAGCCTTTATGAACACACTAACAATGGAAGAAAAAGCATTATTCACACAAGTTATTAAAGAAGCTAATAATCTATCTCCAAAAATAATGAAAGCCGTTGATAATATTGCCAAAAAATCTTATAAAGGTGCGGATTATTTAGCTTATAAAGCAGAAATTGTTGCTTTACTTAAAAAGCCAACAGAAAGTTTATTTAAAACACTTGTAAAAGATTTTGGTATAACATTAACTTACATAAAAGTAGTTGAAAACATACTAGGTGTTTATGAATCAATAAAGAAAAAACAAAATACTGATTTAAATCAATTACCAAAAGAACAAAAAGAAAAAATTGCAAAAAATATTAAAAAGATTGATGAGGAAATTAAATTATTACCAGAATGGACAAAATACTTTTTATCTGGAAAAAATGGAGAAACTGGTAATATTAAAACACCAAAATTCACAATATCAGATGAAGACACCAAGAATTTAGTTGAGAATGGTATTTTTGGTGAAGCCCTAAAAAAGAAATTAGCTGATGAGGCCGCAAATTCTATGTTGATGTTAATGGAAGAAGCTAAAAAAAGAGGGATAAATCTTGGTAAACTAATTGGTTTAGATGAGTTTGAATTGGTTACACAATATACGTCAAATCCAGATAAATTCTGTACTGATTATGGTCCTGAACAATGTGAAAAATTTAAAAAAATACTTGAGGAAAATAGAAATTTATATCTTAAACAAAAAGAACAACAACAAGAAATACCAACCGAATATGAAAATATGATATACCAGTATTTTAATACTGAACAAAATGAATGGAAAACAATTTCAAAAACACAATATGAAATTTGGAAGAAAAAGGGTAAGAATACTAGAGAAGTTCCAAAAAACGTAGAACAAAAGTGAAATATTAATAATAATAAACATATTTATATATAAAATTATATTATGAGAAATACTCTTTTAATTGAAGAACTAGTAAGAATAAAAGAAATTATGGGTGTTAGATTAAACTCAAATGCGGTTAATGAAGCGGTAACAATAGGAAACCCAACTAGAATTAAGGCTTTTGACGTAAACTTAAATCCGGCAATCAGAAATGAGATTGAAACTCAAATGGTTGATTGGGCAAATACAACAAATACACTATCAAGAACCGTTAGAAATTTTGATGAGTTAACAACTTTAGCTAGAGCTGAAGCTAGGGCTGCTGGTGAACAAATAACAACTGATGCTGAGGCATTATACTGGTTAGCGGCAACATCAGGCAGGGACAATTTTAGTAATATTGTCAGAAGAATTAGTGATGTTAATATGTCAAATTTCAATAGACAAGCAACGAACATTACCAACAACACTTTAGCCGGTAGTTTACAAAATCAGATGAATACATTTAATCGTACAATCGGTAGAGATATTGAGACTGGCGCTGTTAGTGATGCAACAGCAACATCACATGCGGCAAATTTAACCCGTTTAAAAAATAATATTATTAATGCTTCGTTATCCGATATTGATCAAGCAACAAAAGATAGATTAGTTAAACTAATTGACGATCAAATTGATATGATAGATACCGCAACAAATTCTGCTTATGTGTCAACAACCCCAACGACACGTACTGGAGCCGGCGGTGGAGGTCAACAAGGTGGCGGAGGTCAACAAGGTGGCGGAGGTCAACAAGGTGGCGGAGGTCAACAAGGTGGCGGAGGAAACCAAGGTGGTGGAGGAAACCAAGGTGGTGGAGGAAACCAAGGTGGTGGTCAGCCACCAGCATTTAATGTTAGACAAGCATTAGATGACCAAATTGATTTAATAACTAACAACCCTATCTATGGTAGAGTTGCTCGTGAACAGAAAGATTTGATTGCCAATAATATTCGTAACAGATTTGGTAGTCTAACACCAGAAGAGTTTAACGAACAATTACCTATGATTCGTAGAGAATTAAATGATATGTGTGACGACCAAATAAACGGACTTCAGAGGGAAGCGGACAGACTTAGAACTGAAGGTCGTACTGAAGAGGCAGACCAATTAACTAGACGAGCTAGGAATATTGAGCGTGCAAAAAATATTGCCGGTGATGTACTTGGTTTTTGTGTTGGTAAAAAAGCTGGTGGTGGGCAAGGTGGTAAACTATCTACTGCGGGTAAAATTGGTATTTGCGCATTTACTGGTTATATGGTTTGGGGTATCTTACACTCAATTGTTAGTGGTGGTGACGTAACAGTGGGTGATTATTTATGTGATATACCTAAAATGCTTTCACATTATGAACCTGATTTCATTAGTAAAGCCTGTGGTAGAGAAGAGGTTACTGGTGAATATGAGAATACTAGCGAAGGATTCACTAAGTGGCTTGGAGATAACGGATTAAGTGGTACTTGGGACGATGATGGTTATCCTATTGTTGTTATTAATGGGGAAGATACATTATATCAATACAAAGATGGAACTTTTAAACCGGTTTAATCTTTAAAAATTTAACATAGAATTAAAATGGCAGAAATTAAAGATTGGCAATATAAAAATAAATCAACTGGTAATTGGGTTGATTGTACTAAATCACAAGCTGTTGCTTGGAAAAAGAAGGGTTATGATATTAGAAAAAAACCTGCTAATGTGGATACTATTGAAAAATGTAAGACAGATCTTGACGCTATAAAATCCGATGGATACACTAGAGTAAAGAAAGAATATTATGACACTTTAAGTACTACGAATTACGATAAAAAAACTTATTTGTGTAAATATAATAACACAACAAGTTATCACGTAAAAAGAAAAGGAGCACCAAACCCAGACCCTAACCCAGACCCTAACCCAGACCCTAACCCAACACCAGGACCTATTTCAAGTAAATACCAAGATTGTACTGGTAAGAAAATCAGGTTCAATGGGTGTAAAGATACCGATGGTATAATCAATAGAGTACAAGGATGTCTTGGTGTGAAACAAGATAATTTCTTTGGTCCAAAAACCGAAGAACAATTAAAACTAAAAACTGGTAAAGAATATTTTACAACGGATCAAGTTGATGCAATTTGTTCTGGAAAATTAACACCAGATGGTGAATCTGGAGCAGGTACAACAACATTTAGTTGGGATACTTTAATTGAGAATGAGCAAATTTATAATAGTGGTCTTAAATACAAAATAAAAGACGGAACTGAAGTTTACATCATAAAAAGAGAACTTAACACAGATAAAAAATTACCATTAGATACACTATCCGGAGCTGATCCAGAAAAGTTTGATTACTTTGTCTATTTCCCAATTCCTCAAGGACAAACAAGAGGTAATTATGGTAAATTAATTTTCTATACAACACCAAATGGTGAAAGAAAAGTAAAGGTTGATAAGAATCAAAACTGGAAATGGGAAGCTGAAGAAAACATTGAGTCATTTGATGTTATGGAAGGTAGTATAAAGAAACTATTAAATAATATTTTATCCGAACAAAAACATTATGGTGGTCCGGCAGATAGAAGAAGTTCTGACCAATCTGGAGGTAGTCCATCAACAAGTCAAACATCCGGAGTACAACAGACTGGTGGTTCTGGGGCATCCGGAGTGCAACAGACTGGCGGTTCTGGGGTTACAAATGTAAAACCAAATCCTAATGATGTTAAAAAGGTTATTGAACCAATAAGACTTGAAACAATTGGATTATTAAACCAAATTAAAGAAAATCTTAAATTTAAGGCTGCGGCATCACCAGAAGATAGAAAAAATTTAGATGATGCAATAACTTTACTTAAGAATTTTGATTCTTCTAAAGCTTGTGATAATATCACTCTAATTGATGAAAATTTAACATTTTTAAATCAAATGATTAAGGCTAATGAAGGTGGTTTTGGTAAAAAAGACATTGTTGATTTAGCAAAACAAGTAAGAACCAATTTAGAAAAAGTTAAATCTGAATGCCAGAGACTAGAAAATGAGGCTGTATCAAAATCTAAAATTAGTCAACAACAAGTGACACAACCTAATACAATGACTGGTACACAAACCACAACACAACCTAATCAACAAGGTAGTGTGACAACAACATCACAAACTAATCAAACAACACAACAAAATAAAATGACAGGATCTGAAGAACCGATACAAGAGTTTGACTTATCAAGAGACGCATGTAGAAATAAAATTAAAGAACTTCATTTGGCCGCGTTCCCACCTAGACTTCGTGCTGATGAGTCAGATATTAAAGATATTCCATTAGCTAAAAAAGAGATAATCTGGTGCGCAAGAGAATACCCATTTGGAAAAGTATTTGGCGCTAAAGATGAACTTCAGGAATTGATTAAATGTAGAACTGAAAAGAATAGAAAATTACAAAAAGGGCGTAACGAATACTGTTTGTATGATGTTAAAAATCAAATTGAACTTAAAACTGAAAGTATTGTTAGTAACCAGGTTAATAACCTACTAACTGAAAAAAGAAATAATAAATCAAAAATTAGTTCTTTAATTTCTGAAGCGGTAGTTGCAAAAAGAAAAGAAAAGACAAGAGATGTAATAGCCGAAGATTTAATTAGAATGATTAAAGGTTATTAATGAAACTTACCGGATGTAGTTGTCTGGTATGTATAAACCATCTAAAAGAAGGAGGTGTTCATTATCTAGCAAAATAGGAACTTAGGTTCCTATTTTGTTTTTATAAAAGATATATTTTTTTTATATATTCAATATCTTCAATAGGTAATTTTTTTCCGGTGTAAATCCCATAATACCATTTCTCAATTAGTTTACCACCTTTTCTATATAAATGTCCAGTATCTAAAATCCAAGGACTTGACCCAAAAATTTTCCAGTCACTAGTTTTACTTAACTCAGATCCGCGTATTTCAAAATCCCAAAGTGTTGTACATTTTTTTGCATAATTAACAAAAAAATCTTTATTCCATATTGATGAGGTACAAGAAATTCTATATTCGGTATTATGTTCGTTTTCAAAAATATCTAAACCGTTTTTATGTTCTATATTTTTATGTAATCTTCTGAAATTATCTTTGGTCAGACCAATCCTACCAATTTTATCATTGTTTTTTATTACATCAACAAGAGTATTAAATAAATTATGATTAACTCTATCAACTAATGGCTTATCATCAACCTCAAAAACAAAAAACTTATCTGACACCGATTCAAAATATTCAGAAACTTGAGAACAAATAGTATCCACACCTAAATCTATTCCTATAGAAACAAATTTAGCATGTACTGGCAGCTTGTCCGGGGACTTATAACCTAAAATCACAACTTCAATTTCAGGCCAATATTTTTTAAAACTATAGTCAATCATTTTACAGGTTTCGTTGACTAATCTATCTGATGTTAAAATGTAAAACTTCATTCATTGGAAAATATACAATATAAATATTTATTTTATATATTATACATAATGATATTAGTTGAAAACTTTAAAAAAAATCAAATTGTGGATTTAGAAATTGACTATTTTTTAGACCGAATTAAAAATAAAGACTTTTTTTCGTATTCACGATTTAATGATGGTGAATTAATATGCGCCATTAAAAATTTTACAGAAGTTGGGTCAACACACAATTGTGATAAACACGAGTATTTCCCAGATTTAGGGTTAGATTTAATACAATCTTTAAATAACGCCGATAATAAAAATTATTTCATACAATACTTATCGGCATTTATAAACAACTCAAAATATATTGAGTACACTGAAACGTTATTAAAAAATAACAAATTAAATGGTCAATACGTTAGTAGTGATTTTCTACAAATTATGTTAAGGTACAAACCTGAAGAGTTTAAAAAGTTTATTGATATTTTAAATCAAAATCAAATTATGATTGTTGGTCCAGAATATTTAAATAAGTTTAAATTATTAAATATTACCGATTTTATTCAGGTACCAACTAAAAATTGTTATTTACACAAAGATAGAATTCTGCATGAGATAAGAAATAAATTAAAAGAAAATCAAATAGTGTTATTTTCATCTTCTATGGCAACAAATTCATTTATTAATGTGCTGTTTGCTGAATATGGTAATACTAATTTTTTTATTGACGCCGGATCAATATGGGATATTTTTTTCTATAAAACAAATCCAGAAATAAAACAGAGAAGTGTTAATTTTGATAAAATAACACAATTTAGTAACTGGTATAAAGATTTTTTTATTGATAATTAAAAATGCAAAAATTTTTAATAAACTTAAAAAGAAGAAACGATAGATTAAAATTACTTAATCTACCATTTGAATATACCCTATTTGAGGCTACGGATGGTAAAACAAAATATTCTACCCACCCAGAAAACGAACAGGGGTTTATGGGTTGTCTAGATAGTCATAGAAGATTATTTTCTTTTGCTAAAGAAAGTAAAATAAATACACTTATGGTACTTGAGGATGATGTTGTTGTTGACGAAAACTTTATTTCAAAATTAAACAAGGTTATGAGTGAACTTCCGGAAGATTGGGATTTACTTTACTTAGGTGGTTGGAATATTGGGGAAAAGGTAAAATATTCGGAATCTTTAGATATTGCACATAAAGTATATACAACTCACGCATTTATAGTTAAAAACAAATTTTTTGACACAATAATAAATAATATAAATTCTAGAGATTGGAAAGTTGATGTTTTAATAAGTGAAATTTTAGAAACTGGTAAATGTTTTATATGTAACCCAGTGATAGCGTGGCAAAGAGAGGGGTTTAGTGATATTGAAAATAAAATAACAAACAATATACATTTAATGTGATATGGATAGGAGAATTGTAAATGTTGCGTCATATAATAGGGTTGATTCTTTAATAATTTCATTAAAGTCAATTTACGACCAGTGTGATGAGATTAATGTTTGTTTGAACGACCATAAGGGTGTTATCCCAGATTTTTTACAACAACCAAAAATTAATTTAACAATGACTGACAACTCAAAAGGTGACGCATTCAAGTTTTTAAAGTTAAATGATTCTAACGGATATTTTATTACAATAGATGATGATCTAGTTTACCCTCAAGGCTATGTTGAATTTATGGTTACAAAGTGTAAAGAAAATGATAACAAAAAAATCATAACACTACACGGAAGAAATTTTAATAAATTCCCAATACCAAGTTATTATAATTCGGCATCAGAAGTATACCATTGTTTAAAGGAAGTTAAAAAAGACGTTGTAGTCCAATTCGGTGGAACCGGGGTTATGTGTTTTCATACATCTATTTTAAAAAAATCAATAGATGATTTCATATACCCTAATATGGCTGACGTTTGGATTGGTAAATTTGCTAAAGAAAATAAAATTGAAATAATTTGTGTGGCACATAATTCTGGTTTTATAACTTACACATCACAAAAAACAACCATATATAATTCCGAAATAAATAAAGACACTTTACAAACTAAAATTGTTAATGAAATGTTTGGTTTTACAAAAAAACCAGAATTATCTGTGGTGATTCCAGCATATAACTGTAAAAACCATATTGATGATTGTATTATGTCAATTATTAAATCAGGTAGAGATAATGATATTGAAATTTTGGTTGGTGTTGATGGATGTATTGATACGTTAAATCATATTAAGAATAAAAATTACCACAACGTTAAATATTTTTATTTTACAGAAAACAAGGGTCCATACTCAATAAAAAACACTTTGGCTAATATGTCAAAGTCAGATAAACTATTATTTTTTGATTCTGATGACATTATGAACCAAAATATGATTGGTCTAACAATAAAAGAACTCAATAACTATATTTGTGTTAAACCAAAATATGAAGAATTTGGTGACAGAAATAAAATACGTAAGTTTGGTGAGGGTGTTTTTGGTATTGGTAAAGAAACTTTTTTACAAATGAATGGGTTTGAACCTTGGATGATGGCAGCAGACTCAGATTTTATGGGGAGACTATATAAAACAAAACCAAGAATTCTACACACTGAACAAGTTTTGTTTAGAAGAAGAGTTCACTCAAGTAGTTTAACAAATAGAAAGGACACTGGAATGAGTTCTCCGCTAAGAGCTTATTATGCAAACATAAGTAAAAACAAAAAAGGACACGGAAATCCAGATAAACTAAATGTTAGGGGTTACATTGAAATAACTCCAAATGGGGACTACATATTCCAAACATCAGATGTTGACAACATAATTCCAACACCAGAACCACCAAAAGAAAAAAATTCTGTATTAAAAATACTAGACAGACCGCAGGTTGCTACACCACAAAAAGAAGCTAAAGAAATAAATTACGAAGAAGTAAATAAAGTAATTTACAACAAACAAACAAATAAGAAAAACCAGGGTCAAGGGGTAAACAATCAATCTGCAAAAACACTTAATATTAAGAAAAAACTTTTTGAAAATATTAAAGGAGGTATTACTAGAGAGTCAAGAAGGATTTGATAGTTATTAATTTTATTTATATTTTTATCTAAAATTAAACCTATGTATGTTATTGTAAAATTTATTAAAAACAAAAAAACAAATAAACACCTTCCGGTTATCCTTTTAAATACTCAAAGTGAGATTTGGGAGTTTAAAACAAAAAGTGAGGCCGATCAAATAAAAGATGTTTTTGAAAAAAATTCTGATTCTGGTTACATTTATGATGTCAAAAAAATTGGTCAATAATGGATGATGTATTTGAAGAAATTCATAATGAATTTGTAAACTCCGAAGATTATTATTATTTCATAAAAGAAATGATGGAATACAATTATGAAGAATCACAAGAATAGTGATATTTATAAAGTATGAAAAGAAGAATAAGATTAACGGAAAGTCAATTAGTTTCTTTGATACAACGAATTGTTGAGGAAGAAAAGTATTCAGAGGAAGATTTGACATTTCCAAATGAAGTTTACGGTAAGGATTGTATTATCCGGGCAGCAAGAAAAAAACGAACAAATATGCCTGGTCGTGAATATGGGGCTGTTGTATTATGTGATGTTAATGATACCGGCAATTTATTTGTTGTTGGTGAATTAACGGTTTTTGGAAAAACTGAAGAAGAGGTTAACCAACGTATTTGTCAAAACATAGAACAGGTAAAAGCTGAGTACGATGAGCTATTCCAAGGAGAGGAAGAAACCCTTATGGAGTCAATTGAGAGTTCAAGATGGGACGTAAGTGATCGGCCAATTTCTTGTGATTTTTATGACCAGGAGTATGAAAATCCTTGGGAATATAGAGGATAATTAAAAAAACATTTGTCAATTAAAAAAAATAACCTATATTTGTAAAAGAAAATTAAACTTTTTGTAAAACACATATATTTATAACGAAATGAAAACAACACAGATAAATATGAACTTTAATAACCCGTGTCAGAGCTGGGTCAAGTCGTATATTACGCTTCATAAATTTCCGTGTCTTTCATTTAATAGTACAATGTAACGTATCATCAAATATAAAAGTGAAAGACCCGGATCCAAAAGACCCGGGTTTTTTGTTTTAAATTGGTCTCTTAGTTTAACTGGAAAAATACGACTCTTGTAAAGTTGAGTTGTCGGGTCAGTTCCGACAGGGACCTCAAAAAAGAAAATGTTCTTTGACATATCGGCCTTAAAAGGAGAGGTAATCACAGCGGCCTGTGATCCCGTCTTGAAAACGGTGAGTACCGAAAGGTATGGGGGTCGGCACCTCATCTCTCCTCTTTTATAATGTCCTGTAGACGAATTGGCAGAGTCACCTCACTTTGAACGAGGAGTATGGAGGTTCAACCCCTTCCGGGACAACAATAATAAACATAGGGTAGTTGGCTAATTGGCTAAGCCGCCTCGTTTGGGACGAGGAAGATGCAGGTTCAAGTCCTGTCTACCCTACTAAAAAACTATAAGTTATGATAACAAACGAAGAATGTGAAAAAATTTCTATCAAAGGTAAGTTGAGTGGTTTAAATAATTACTATATTAGCCTTGTTAAAATTAGTAAGGACCCATCATATCGTGGGGATTTAAGTGAAGAACTTAAAAGAGTGGAAACAGAAATAAAAATAAACAATCAAAAACTAATGTCTTATGAAAAGTGACAAGTATGACAAACGAAACCCCTCGTAGCTTAATCGGGAAAGCACCATACTTTTAATATGGGGAGAATCGGATCGTAACCGGTCGGGGGGACAAAAAACACACACTCTTAGCTCAGTTGGTAGTAGCGGTTGTTTTACATACAACAGGTCATAGGTTCAAGTCCTATAGGGTGTACAATAGGTTGATTAGGGAAGTACATAACGTTAACGTGTCAGTAGTTCGTAGTTATGTGGGAGTTTTAACTGTCATAGTAAAGCTAATCGTAAAATCAGATGTCCACAGAACCATCTTCTGATTTCCTAAACTTGGGAGAGTTGAGCAATTGGTTGGCTCAGCAGACTGTAAATCTGTCGCGAAAGCCTTGGGGGTTCAAGTCCCTCCTCTCCCACAACAAAATGGACAAGTAGCTCAATTGGTAGAGCAATCGGCTGTTAACCGATAGGTTGTAGGATCGTACCCTTCCTTGTCCGCAATAAGTTCACGTAGCTCAATTGGTAGAGTGCCGATCTGATATGTCGGAGGTAATGGGATCGTAACCCGTCGTGAACACAAAAGAGGAATAACTTGCGTAGGTGCCTCAAGGAACTGCAGTCCTACTACGCTCTATGGAAAGTAATCCCTGAAGGCGACGGGGCATGCCTGCTAAGCATTGCGATCGGTGAGAATCCGATTGTGGATCGTTACCACTGCTTTCCTCAACATATGGTGTATGTAGCTCAATCGGTAGAGCGTTGGTTTGTGGAACCAAAGGTAATGGGATCGTAACCCATCATACACACAAATAGTTCACAACGGACAAGGCTTAGGCAAGTGAGTTGAGAATGAGTCGTAGGAGATATTACCAAAATGATTAAGTTCAATAAAGGAATCGTTTGGACTACAAAAAGTTTGATACAAGAGATTGGTGGGTGGCGAGTGGTTGACCAGAACTATTTAAATATCCGATGTCGGTCCCGAGCTAGGTCGGGCATTTGCGTGGTACAGACAAGGTGTCGGGTAGGTCTCCAAAACCTCACTGGGTGGGTTCAATTCCTACACCACGCGCTAAAAATAATTTTGGTGGTTAAAAAACTTTTTGTATCTTTGAGATATGAAAAACAGACTACCATACGAAGCAACAGGAAAGGCAATCAAAGGGTATAGTGACTCTAAAATTGCAAAAGGTGAAACAAACGATTGTGTTGTAAGAGCATTTGCGTCCTCATTTGAGGTTTCATATGACTATGCACACAAGTATGTCGCTGAAGAGTTTAATAGACAACCAAGAAGAGGGACATTTGGGACTCCATTAAAATTTGTTAAAATGTCCGATAACAGAGTTATGATAAACGGAAAAAAAGTTCATATTGTTGGTGAAAGAAAGAACGACTATATGTTAAGATCTTTGGATTACCCCGTTAAGGTTAAAGGTGAAGTGGTTACAAGAAAAATGACTGTTGGTACCTTTGTTAAGAAAAATCCAAAGGGAACTTTTTTTGTACTTGTTAAAGGTCACGCTTTTACAATTAAAGATGGTGTTGTTGTTGGAAACTTTGAGGATTCTCAAAAATTGAAAAGACCGATGCGTTGTGCATTTGAAATTAAATAAAAGGAACTATGGTGTAAGTGTGGTGTGTCACGTTGGACTGAAAATCCAAAGGTTGGGGTTCAACTCCCTATGGTTCCACAAACAAATAAATTAAGGAAATTATGAACAGAGTATTCAGAAAAGTAACCGGAGAATCTGTTCCTGACATTGTAAAACATACTGTTGATATATTAAAGGAATGTCCCTGGGTTGAGGTACACATTGGTACTGACTCTCAGAATCATAGAAGAAGCACTATATATGTTACAGCAATTGCTTATAGATTTGGGAATAGGGGGGTTCATTATATCTATCACAAACAAAAGACAAAAAAGATTAAAGATAAATGGACCAGATTATGGAATGAGGCCGATTATTCAATTGAGGTTGCAGAGTGGTTAACCACAAAAGTGAATGTAAAGGTGGAAATAGATTTAGATTACAACAGCGACTTAAAACACTTCAGCTCAAAATTAGTCCAACCGGCTGTTGGTTGGGCGACTTCACTGGGGTACAAGACAAACATTAAACCCCACAACCAAATTGCAACAAGGGCGGCAGACCACCACTGCCGCTAATTATGAGAGGTTGTCCGAGCGGCGTTAGGTCTGTGGTTGCAACCCACAGTACGGGGGTTCAAGTCCCTCACCTCTCTCAACAAAATGCCCCTATGGCGGAATAGGTATACGCGTCAGATTTAGGATCTGAATTTTGCAGGTTCAAGTCCTGCTAGGGGTACAAAACTTTAAAAAAATAAACGATTATGAAAACGTATGACCAACATAAGATGAAAAGAACTCAGATCAGGGAAGACCAGGTAAAAGCCGGATTCTTTGACGGTAGATTTGTTTCCCGGGTTGAGGAGTCAAAAAATACTTACACACGAAAGATTAAACATAAAAAACAATTTTTTGTTTAATATTTACACTTTTTAAAAGTATTATATATTTATAACAAAAATAATAAAACTGCAAATGAAAAATTTACATATCATATCTTTGAGAGGGTTAGCAGAAGCTGAGGATTCTATCTATGTGAAGATGGTGTGATAAATTAATACATAAAATATTAGAAACCCATCTTCAAAAAAGATGGGTTTTTTGTTCTTTGACATATTGGAAATATAAAAAATTAAATATACCTTTGTTGTATGGTAAAATTTAGTGATATAAAGTTTAAACCCCATAGCATGGGTGTTGGTCTTCAGGGTACTATTTTCTTTCCGGGAGGATATGGAATTTCTTGTGTTAGATTTAAATCTCCTTTTGGTGATAGATATATGTCTTATACAAGTAACGAAGATGAGTGGGAAGTTGCAATCCTAAAAGGTGATGAAAACAACTGGGAACTTTGTTATGATACAATTTTAACAAATGATGTTTTGGGATACCAAACAAAAGAAGATATTGAAAAAATTATGAGATATCTTATAAGATTACATTAAAAAGATTTGGTAGATTAAAAAATTTGACATATCTTTGTAAGACAAACGATGGGGGTAGGAAGTTTAGAAATTGGTATCCTACCCCCAGATAAAGGGAAAAAAGTTCTTTGAAAACATTGTGATTTATTACACTAAAGCGAGGGGGAAAACTTTAGGTAGTATGTGTTGAACTAGCTTGCTCCGACTAGCACGGTCTAATCCGCCGTGAAGCATTTAATAATGGAGTAATGATGCTGATACATATAAATCACAACTTTTTAAAATATTGTGGTGGTAAGAAAAGGTGAACTCGTTAAGTTCATAGACCTGTTGACAAAAGATGGTGAAACGAGTGTGGTTGTCAACTACTGTATCACAGATATAGCAGGCGGGAGGTAGAGGATCTCACCGGTCTCATAAGCCGGTTTAACTTGGTGCGATTCCAAGGCGTTGCTACAACAAAAAGGGTGGATAGGTGGGAGGGCCTTTCCTAAAAGACGGCACGCTAGGCCCGTGTTCACCCTTAAAATGGTCCATTGGTGTAGTGGCTAACATACATCCCTGTCACGGATGTGCTCCGGGTTCAATTCCCGGATGGACCGCTAAACAATTAAAAACTAAACAAAATGAAATGTTAAAGTTTAAACTGGGGTTGTGGGGTGTTGTAGGTACCACAATGATTTACATCTACATAATGAATTTATTTTTCAGTTATGTAATCAACCGGGAGGTTGATGAAATCCTACAAATCGGTGCTAGTTTTATAGCTTTATTCTACACCGTTTTTCAAATAAAGCTAATAGTAAAAGAAATAACAAATTTATTTAACAAAAAAGAAAAAGAAAATGATTAGTTTGATTGTAACATTAGTGTTTTTGATTATCGCAGGGGTGATGATTGTAAAAGGTAAAATTAACGATGAGTCCTCAAGTATTCTAAAAGGAGTTGTTGTTGGTGTTGTGGGTGTATTGATTGGCGTATTCCAACCATACTCACTTGAGAGAATTGACGCCGGTCACAAAGGTATTGTGGTTAACTTGTCCGGATCTGAAAGAGGGGTTGCTTCATATCAGTACAAAACTGGGTGGGTTGTTTATAACACCTGGTTCACGCAAGTTCTTGAGTTCCCAACCTTTCAACAACATATTGAGTATGATGATCAGGTTGTAATTACAAAGGGTGGGTTCTCAGCAACTATTAAACCATCGTTTAACTACTCGTTGAAACCGGAAGCAATTGGTGATATGTTTGAAAACCTACGATTGGGTGTTAAAGAAATTGAACAAGGGTGGCTTAAAAACGCAATTGTTGGGGCGGTTAATGATGAAGCAAATAAATGGGAAGTTGATAGTATTTTTTCTAATCGTCAACAGTTTGAAGCGGCAATTGTTGTTGAGTGTAATAAACGATTAACAAAGTGGTTTGATGTGTCACAACTTAGAACAAACATTACACCACCGGAGGCGCTCCAGGAATCAATTATTGCAAAAACAAAAGCTATCCAACAAGCTGAAGCCTCCGAGCAACAAGCAATTGCTGCAATTGCAGAAGGAAAACGTAAGGTGGCTGTCGCAAGAGCCGACTCGGCAGAAACAATTATCAACGCAAAAGCGGCATCACTTGCAATTGAGTTGAAACAACAAAAACTAACACCGATGTATATTGAGTATTTGAAGGCAAATGCTTGGGATGGTAAACTTCCAACAACAATGGCAGGCAGTTCTGGAACGTTTTTGAATATTAAATAAAAAGATTTGGAGGATTGAAAAATTCTCCTTATCTTTGTAAAACAAATAAGGAAAGAAGTTCTTTGAAATAATAGATTGGTAAGATAGCAGATAGACCTACGTCAGCAGACTCTCATAGAGAATCAGAAATGATGAGTAAAACGGAGCCCCTATCAGACTAACGTGTTGAGGAGGTACTCAAAGTTTTCCGGGAGGTTAACTGGTAATAAACGATGGTTTGGGTAGAACGGATGTTAAAGGCGAGGTGTGGGTAGTAAGGATGGGGTAACCCACGAATAAGTAAATCTTAAGGTCTTACCATTTTTTAAAAATCTAAATCACGGGTGGCTCCCTTAATAGTTAAGGCTGACCTTAAGCATCTGACGCATGTCTATACAGGGGGCGAAAGTGATTTAAAATATTGTAATGAACAACGCGACCGCAGGAGTTGTACCTTTATGGTTTTGTAATGTGGTTTTATGTTCCGTTCGTCTAGCTGGTTTAGGACACTTCCCTTTCACGGAAGAGATCATGGGTTCAAATCCCATACGGAATACAAAAAATATGGTCCCGTAGCTCAGCTGAATAGAGCAACGCCCTTCTAAGGCGAAGGTCACAGGTTTGAATCCTGTCGGGACTACAAAAAATTAAAAGTTATGAATTATACAATAGAAAAGAAATGTCATGCTTGGATAGGAATATGGTGGCAAGTTAAGGAAGATAAAGAGATAGTCTTTAAGAGCAAACGAAAAAAAGATTGTGTGTTCTACGTGAACAGTAAAAAATAGTCAGGTGGCGGAATTGGTAGACGCACCTCAACACCCTGGGGTTGAGACATTAAATGAGGGTTAACAATGGGTCTCTTATAGGTTCAAATCCTGTCCTGACTACACGTGGTAGGGTTCATCACCCCCTAGTGTGCCCCACATAATGAGAAACGGAGTGATATCCGTAGGGGAACGTACATTGTCGTATAGGGAGAACGACTGGGAAAGTAAGTTGTATTAGATACAGTGGAAACGCACATCTCAACAGAGGTGGACTGAAAGTTTGCCCGACCTGGGTTGAGGACGAAAGAAACTATTTCTAACCTACCTTTTTGGTGGGGACAACCGGAGCACCTGTAAGCTGAATAAATTAGGGTGTTAACAAAGGCAAGTGGCGAAATCGGCAGACGCTAAGGTAGATCTAACTAAGATTGTACCGAGACAATGTAAAAGTTGTCGTATAGGTTCAAATCCTTTCTTGTCTACAAATACAATTAAAAGATGAATATGTTATTGTTTGTATCATTTGTTTTGTTTATACTTTTAATAGGTAGAAAAAAAAGAAAATATTAACTTCAGTACCCATACAGCGGTGAGACGGGCTAAGTAAGATACGATTCCTCGGGGCTGGGAGTAGAATGCTGAAGAAATATTTTCTAAAATATGCTCCGATGGTGAAATTGGTATACACGATGCGTTTAAGCCGCATTCCTACGGGGTGAGGGTTCAAATCCCTCTCGGAGTACTGTTGTGTTATTCCCTTGAGAAAGGAATTACGGTGGGATATGGTCTTGATTTGGATTTAACCTAGTATGAATCACAACACAGAGGACTTCTCATCCTCAACCGGACCTTTAACTCAGTTGGTCAGAGTGCTTGACTCATAATCAAGGAGTCGTAGGTTCAAACCCTACAAGGTCCACACCGCTTAAGATGCAAACAACCACATTAATAGAAATATTGTGTGGTTGTTTTTTATTTTCCTATATGTAATAAATAAAAAATGAAAAAATATTAAATGAGAAGAATTAGATTAATTAAAAGAAAGTTAAAAAAAATGTTAAAACACAATTGTAACAGAGAAGGAAGAATTGTTGGGATGTATTATGGTGATTCTACAGAGGATACAACCACAAAAGTAACATACAAATGTAGGGTATGTAATAATGTCTGGACAATGGAGCAATTAGTATAATATGGACACAAACCTTAAAATATTCCAGGAAATCTTTGACAACCTAAAAGGTGAACTTGTCATTTGTGATTTTTCTGTATATAGACTTATTGGAATGGTTGAAGATGAATATGATTATTATTATCTTTTATTTGATGGTAAAGAATTGTACTTATTTAGTTGTTTAATTAATTTGATTAGACTAAAAAATCAAATTGATGATGAGGATTATTCCGAAATGACTAGACTTGTAAAACTTAACCATCCGGATCAACCGGGATTTGACGGAATTACCGAAGAACTTACAACACTAAATGAAGAGTTTAAAAAAGAAATTATTTCTTCATTAAGAAACGATGTTAAATTTATTGTTGGACCATATTGGGATTTAAATTAAATAAAATGAATAAAGAACAAGTAAACCATCCAGAACATTACGGAGGATCTGATAATGTTTATGAAGCAATTAAGGTTATTGATGCCTGGGACCTTGGATTTTCTCTGGGAAATACAGTTAAATACATCTCAAGAGCCGGAAAGAAAGAATCCGATAAAGAACTCCAGGATTTGAAAAAAGCTCTTTGGTATTTAAATCATCGTATTGAGCAACTTGAAAAAAATAGATAATGAACTACTTTTTGTTTTTAATTGGATTTTTATTTGTTGGTTGCACAACAACATATGTTGAAATTTATAACATTGAAAAATACCCGGTAACCTGGGATGATACAATAATTTATAAGGAGGATCACTGGCATTTTTGTGATAATGATAATATTTGGCATTGTGTTGAGCTTGAGGCTGACACAGTTCAAATTAATTGTAAAGATACATTGGTTATAAAACAATTAGTAACAAAATATAAAATAAGAAAAAATGACAACAGAAGAATTAAGTGAGTATCTAGAATCAATTGGTGGACTTAAAAATGGATATTACCCGGATAAACCACCAATTAAAAATGCGTATTATTTTAATTGTGATTCCGGATGGAATGAATTACTCAAAGAACTTATTGAAGACTTAATAAGTCTTGGGTGGAATAAACAAGTATGTCAAGTTAAGGAAAAATTTGGCGGACTTAGATTTTATATAAATGAAGGGTCTGATGAGATTTTTGATAGAATAATAAAAGCTGAAAGGGATAGTTATAAAATCTGTGAAAAATGTGGTAAGGATGGTGAATTAAGGAATGATTTGGGTTGGTATTTAACACTTTGTCCGGAACACTATAACGAAAAGCTAATTAAGAAAAACAGTACTTTGTAAGATTTTTAAATATTTATCATAATAAATAAACTTTAAAAAACAAAAATTATGAAGTTAACAAAAGAACAAGCACTAGGTATTCTTAGACACGTATTAACGTTTGCCGGAGGTATCGTTGTTGCTAAAGGTTACGTTGATAACGCAGCAGTGGTTGAAATTATTGGTGGTGTTATGACATTAGCAGGTGCTGTTTGGTCTATAATTGACAAAAAGTAATTTATTTGATAACATTTCTTACTTAACCCCACTTAAACGGTGGGGTTTTTTATTTAATAATATATTTATATTATAATTATGAAAAAAATACTTACAGAGTCTGAAGTTAAAAACATTAAAAATATGTACTCAATTAATGAGTCATTACTTTCTGATGTTGTTGACAAAATAAAAGATTTACCGGATTTTGAAAATATCAAAAAAAAATTTAAGGAAGTTACAGGAATTGATCTTGAATCAAAGGTCAATATTGGTGGCAAATCATCTAACACCAATTATAAAGGAAAAGTTGACTTTAGTCGTGGAGGGTTTAGTAGTGAACAAAAGGAAAATATTGAATACCTTTTATCTGAAATGGAGAAAAAGGGGATTAAGGACCCTTACACTCAAATAGGGATTTTATCTGTAATTATGAAAGAAACTAACTTCATTCAAAAAAGTGAAGTTGACTATTCAGATACCGCAAACTCAAGAATACGAAACACATTCGGTAAAAGAGTACGAAAATATTCCGATGAACAACTAAATAAATTAAAAGCAAACCCAAAGAGATTTTTTAATGTTGTTTATGCAAATATAATTGGAAATGGTGATGTAGAAAGTGGTGATGGATATAAGTATCGTGGGAGAGGGTTTAATCAGTTAACAGGGAAGGGTAACTATAGAAAATATGGTTCACTTGCCGGTATTGATTTGGTAAGTAATCCAGATAAATTAAATGATAGAGAAGTTGCGGTAAAAGTTGCGTTACAATTTTTAACAAAAGGAAAAACAGATTTTCCTAAATTTGATAGTAAAAAAGAAGCAGCAGAATATTTTGCTGATATAAATGCTGGTGGTGGTACAAGTACTCACAGATCAAATGCGGTTAAAGCGTCTGAAAATTTTGATATTAAATAAAGTATGGAGAATTTATCTGGAATAATTATTGCTTTTATAACTGGAGTCTTGGGACCGATTTCAATCCTACTTATTAAAAACTATTTTGATAAGAAAAAAAAGAAACCGGATATGGTTAGAGAAACACTTAAAGTTTCTGAACTTGTAAATCAAAAAATAGAACATATTAAAGAAGAGTTTAATGCTGATCGTGTTTGGGTTACTCAATTTCATAATGGAGGCAACTTTTACCCAACTGGAAAATCAATGGCAAAATTCTCAATAATATATGAAGCTGTAAACCCTGGAATATCCTCAGTGCAGTCAAACTTTCATAATATACCAGTTAATCTATTTTCAAAATCAATCAATGAATTACTTGTAAATGACGTTATTGAAATTACAGATTATAAAGATGAAACAATTGCAACTTTCGGTCTTAAGTATATTGCCGAAGACACTGGCTGTAAATCTGGTTATTTATTTGCAATTAAAACAATTGATGAAAAATTTATTGGTACATTAGGTCTTGATTACACAAAAAAGAAAACAAAACTTAATATTGAATCAATAAATCATCTTCAGGTTCACGCATCATCTTTGGGTGGTGTTTTAATGAACCATTTAAATCAATAATTTTTACAATCTTAGTATATTTATTGTAGTATGAATTTAGTCTATCCATTAGAAAAAAAAGGAGTTAAAACATCTGGATTTGGGAATAGAAAGCACCCGGTTAAAGGTAGCACTATTCACCATAATGGTATTGATATTGGTATTCCAGACGGAACAAGTGTTATATCAGTCGCTAACGGTGAGGTTGTTAGATCAGATATGAAAGACAAAAATGGGTATGGAAATTTTATTATTGTAAAACATAATGTTGATGGTGAAACCTTTTTTTCTTGTTATGCACATTTAACAAAAAGACTTGTTGATGTTGGTGATAAGGTTAAAAAAGGAGAGAAAATTGCCGAATCCGGTGGAGGTCAGGGTATTTCTGGTGGTGGGGGTATGTCAACAGGACCACATTTACATTTTGAGATAAGAAAATCAGTTACTGGTGGTTGGGTAAATCCAGAACCATACATTAATGGAGCACCAATCACAAAAGGTTTTGGTGGTAAGGAAAATAAAAAAGATTTGAGTGATGATGGTTTAGCGGCAACACTAATGAGTATCGCTAATGATTATGTCCTTAAACCAGTTGGGGATTTGTTGGACAAATCAGAAACAATCAAGTTATTCAAAAAAATGGCTGCCGATGTTGAGAAGGAATACGAAGCATCCGATAAGGGAATGTGGGAACAAAATGAGAGATTAAAAAAAATTATTAAAAAAATTCTCTAACTTCTTGTCAAATCAAAATATTTATCATAACTTTGTAATGTATTTAAAACAGATAGTTCTTTAATTTATTAACCCTTAAAACCACATTAAGATGTCAGAAGATAATTTTAATGAAGTAGAAAATAAGGAACCCCAAATGTTTGGGTATCGTGATTCTGCTGGGAACCTACTTTGGACTCCCAACCAGGAATTTGCGAAACTTAGAGCATACCATTTTGGGACTTATGATGTCTACACAGAAAAAAATTAAAAAAAAGTTCATAAAGTACTTGACAAACTGAAAAAAGTGTCGTAACTTTGTAAAACAAATTCGGAAACGTCCGAAATCGTTCTTTGAAAAATTAGAATATCCATTCAGAATGTTTGATGATGAAATCCTTGCGGTTGATTCTGAGTAACAAACTGATAAAGATATTTGGCCGTATATAGTCAATAAATAAACTGGGAAACCAGGATAAAGTGGGTCAGTAGTGTAACTGATCTGCGGTTTGGGTAACCGAACTTAAGTATACAAGCGGGATACCGTTTAACCTTTAGTACCGAGGGCAACGCTGTAGGGAAAGTGGTTAGATGATTGGGCGATGTGGGTCGTCCGGTTGAGGTGGGAACACCAATAGGAATAACTCGTAGGGATATTGCAAAAAATAAGATTATCCAATTTTATTATTGCGTGTCCCAATATCAGAGGATACTTAAAACCGAAAGGTATGATAACAAACAGGTGGTGCTGACATTATCCTTGACCCTTGCCTACCAAGGCATAAGTCACGAAGTAATCTTAAAATATTGAGATGGGGACATTTCAGAGAGTAGTTGAGTATCGGCTCGTTCAAAAGATGAGCTGGCTCTGGTGGCGGACCACTACTTTCATAATCCACGACACAAAAACCTAAGAAAAAATTATGAAATTAATTTAATCAGAAAGGAAAAGTGTCCGTCAGGTTTGGATGAAAGGTGACTACATAGTAATGAGCCGTTCATTGCACACAAGGATCCCAAGTCTAAGTGTAATTATCCGAAAAACCTTTAGTCCCGCAAGGACGAACTGGGGAGGCATCCTCGGAAAGAGTCAAGTAAGGTGAGAGTAGTCCAAATCTCAAGGAGTGGTTCCCCTAAGTGACCGTCACTGAGAAATACTTCTCAAAAGGAAGTGGATAGGAGTAGAATAAATAATGACTCTAAAGGTTCTCAATAAAACGTGTAATCTCAACGTTCTTTTTAGGTTTAATCTTATAAGACAAAAAAAATTAGTAGGGACAGGAAACTGATCCCTTTTTTTGTTTACACAAAAATATAGAAATCGTACAGCAATAATATATAATTTTAAGACATAAAAAAACCCCATCGTATGATGAGGTTATTAATTGGTGGAGATGCGGGGCTCCGACTCCCCGGTCCAGCTCGTCTTGTTTAAAAGACCACTACATGCTTAGGTTGGTATTTTCTAATACCCCAAAATAGTTGATTTGTTCTTTTCCATCGTAAATCAACAACCAATGGTTTCTAATCCGGATTTAGAGAGCCGACCAGGTTGCTCTATAAAACTACGACTTCTGTTGCTAGGCTATATGTCTGCCGGCCCCCGGTTTTTGTTGCGATTACGCTACAGCAACCTCAGAAGTGCGGATTAACCCAACAGCTTCCATTTTGTTTAGCACATTGCCATTTAAAAAGTGAATCAGTTTTTAACGAGATTAATTCAGTCCCGACATGCTCCTTTTATTCAACCAACGCCTGTCAAATCCAATACATCCCCGTATATTGTAAATGACTATTATCAAAGAACTATATATAAATACAAATATAAACATATTTATACTATATGCCAACAAATACATACGAATTTTTAAAACAAATTGCAAAAGGTGAGGACTCAGGGTATAATAGATGGAATTACCCGGATGACTTAATCCACGATATTCGTATTAACGAAAAAAACCCATTGGCATCACAAATTACTTTAGATTTTGATAAGGACAGTGACTTCCTAGAGATATTAGGTGTTGATGAAAATGACGCCTGGACATATAACTATATAATGTATGGCGACTCTAGTGACTGGGATTGGTATACCTATAGAGATGAATGGAAAGAAGGATACATTTTAGATGGTTTTAACAATGAGAATAAAGAAAAATTTGAAAAAATTGTAAGACTATCACTTTCACCAAAAACTTCAGTAAGAAGTGATATTTTAAATGGAATACTTGGGATTTATGAAGATCAAGTAGAAAATATCATTTCGGCATATGCAAATGAAAATGAAAGATGTCAAATTGATGGGGCTAAAGAAATTATAAGACGAGAAACAGAAAAACCATTTGATAGATTTGGAATTATTGAAGTATGGCACGGATCCAGATTTAAAACAACAGTTGGTATTTTACTTAATTGGTATAGAATGTTAAAAATGGAAGATGATGATATTAAACATCTTCTTAAATCTTTATTTGAAAAATATAACCCAAAAAGTGATATTGGTGGTTGGGAAGAGATTAGATATAACTCATTTTGTGATGACTATGATTCAGAAGGAGTCCAAATGGAGATTAGTCACGAACTTGACAAAATAATTGAGATAATTGAAGAAGAAGGGGTTCACGACGAGTTTCAAAAAATATATGATGTTGTTGTAAAACTTGGAGGGTTCAATAAAATGCTTGATTTAAAAGAAAAGGAAATATCTGTTATATTTGATAGTATTGATCCACATACCGGACAACTAGTTTTTAAATTATATAAAAAAGGTGGTAAGATGGAAAAAAGAAGTGTTGACAATCTTGAGGATCTTTATTTAAATTTATACCACCCAGAATTATTTGAAAGTGTTAAAGATATTTTAAATAGAATTTTGTAGTATCAAATAAGTTTATTATATTTGGGCTATGGAAAGAAATTTTGAATTACTAAAAAAGGTCCTTTCGGTTCCGACTAAGACCTACCAGGAAGATTTAATGATTGAGTTTATTGTTGACTGGCTTGAGTCAAAGAATATTCCATTTTATCTGGACCAATACTATAATGTATATGCTACAAAACAAACAGATACCAATATTGAGTATTTTCCTTGTGTTGTAGCCCACACAGACACTGTTCACAATATTGATACAATAAATGTCGTTGAGGAGATGCTTCCAAACGCACAGAAAGAGATAAAACTAGCACTTAAAGCTTATAACGATAAAGGAGAACCAACCGGTATTGGTGGTGATGATAAATGTGGCGTATTTGCCTGTCTTGAACTTCTTGAGGAAATGCCAAACCTAAAAGCTGCGTTCTTTGTTGCTGAAGAAACTGGATGTAAAGGGTCATTTAACTCAGATTCGGCTTTCTTTGAAAACGTGGGTTATGTTATTCAGTTTGATGCACCAGAAAATAATATGATTTCTGAGTTTCTTATGAGTGCGCCAATGTTTACCCGGGATAGTGATTTCTTTAAGGTTGGTGGAAGGTTGATTACAGAACATTTCCCAAAGGACACAAAATACCATAGACATCCATATACGGATATTTATCCTTTAAATCAAAGATATAAGATATCTTGTTTTAATATCTCAATTGGTTATTACAACTACCACACAAGAAATGAGTACGTTGTTATTGATGATACATACAACGGAATAAAGGTAGGTAAGTTAATGATTGAGGAACTTGGTTATACCAAACATTAAAAAAGGAGGGTTTTTAACCCTCCTTTTTCTTTCTACCCCTTTTAGGTTTATTCTCAATAAGAACATCAATCTTAATTTCCTTATCTACAACTGTCAATTTATAATCAACATCTTCTAGAACTTCATTTAGTAATATTTTCTCAGAGATAAGGTCTTCAATTTTATCCTGGATTGCCCTTTTAATTGGTCTTGCACCAAATTGTTCATCAAACCCAACCTCAGATATCAATTCAACAACTGACTCATCGTATGTAATTTTATATTTCATTGACTCAATTCTGTTAACTAACTTCTCAATTTCAATTTTAACAATCCGGTCAACGTGCTCTTTTTTAAGCGAGTTAAAGACAATAACGTCATCAATTCTATTTAGGAATTCTGGAGCGAAGAACTTACTTAATTCTTTTTTGAGGATATCTCTTTTTTCTTCTTCTCTTACTGCTTCACTACTATTTGATTTAAACCCAACTCCAGTTCCAAAATCCTGTAATTTTCTAACACCAATATTTGATGTCATAATAATTAAACAATTTTTGAAGTTAATTTTTCTTCCAAGTCCGTCGGTCATATGCCCGTCATCAAGCATTTGAAGAAGTGTTGAGAAGATATCTTTATTTGCCTTTTCAATCTCATCAAATAAGATAACAGAGTATGGTTTATTTTTAACCTGTTCTGTAAGCTGTCCACCCTCTTCGTGACCAACATATCCTGGAGGAGAACCGATAAGCCTTGATATAGTATGTTTTTCCTGATATTCAGACATATCAACACGAATCAAACTATCTTCACTACCAAAAATTTCTTTTGCTAGTTTCTTTGCAAGATATGTTTTACCAACACCGGTTGACCCAAGGAAGATAAATGAACCAATTGGTCTATTTGGGTCCTTAATTCCAATTCTATTTCTTCTAATGGATTTTGATATTTTTGTTACCGCTTCAGCCTGACCAATTACATAGCTATTTAGTGCGTTCTCTAAATTAACAAGAGAGTTTTTCTCGTCAACATTAATTTTGCTTACCGGGATTTTAGTCATTTTAGAAACAACCTCATAAATTAAATCTTCCGGAATTACTCTTTTACTATTTCTAAGTTCTTCCTCAAATTTTAATCTTTCGGCATCAAGTGATGACATTACTGATTTTTCCCGGTCCCTTAACTCAGCAGCCATTTCGTATTTCTGTTTTTTTATAACGTCAGACTTCTCCTTTTTAATTTCAAGAAGTTCTTGTTTTAGATTTTCAATACTTTCAGGAAGTTTAATATCAATTTGCATTCTTGACCCAACCTCATCAATAATATCAAAAGCTTTATCCGGAAACTCACGATCTGTAATATATCTATCGGCAAGTTCTACACATAAAAGAAGTGATTCGTCTGAATATGTTACCTTGTGATGTTCTTCATACTTTTCTTTACTATTTTTTAAAATTTGAAAAGTTTCAGCCTTTGTTGATGGTTCTACAATTACTTTCTGGAATCTTCTCTCAAGAGCTCCATCCTTCTCAAAATGCTTTCTATATTCATCAAGGGTTGTAGCACCAATACATTGGATTTCACCCCTAGAAAGGGCCGGTTTAAAGATGTTTGAGGCATCAAGTGAACCAGAACTATTACCAGCACCAACCATTGTATGAATCTCATCAATAAAAAGAATAATGTTTGGATTACTTTGAAGTTCCTCAATTATTACTTTCATTCTTTCCTCAAATTGTCCACGATATTTTGTACCGGCAACAATTGAATTCATCTCAAGGGAAACAATTCTTTTCTCTGAAAGATTTTTAGGACATTCACCACTATGAATCATCATTGCCAACCCTTCTACAATTGCTGTTTTACCACAACCTGGTTCACCGATAATAATAGGGTTGTTTTTCTTTCTTCTAGATAAAATTTGTGCAATTCTAATAATTTCATCTTCTCTACCTATTACAGGGTCTAATTTACCTTCTTGAGCTAACTTATTTAAGTCTTTACTAAAGTTGTCTAGAACCGGAGTTCCACTATCACTTTTTTTCTTGTTCTTGTCGTTGTCATCAATGAATTCTATTGCCATAATGTTTTTTATTTAAATTTAGTAATTTTTATTTTTTTAGTAAAGTATTGACACAATGTCATAATGTCTTGTGTTATATGACAAAATGTCAGGTTTATAAATTTTGGTATCCTTTTAGTATAAATATTAACCAAAATAAACCAAATAAAAAAATAAAAAATGGATAGATTTAATTTTAACAAATTTAACAGATTATTTGACGACTTTTTTTCTAGAAATGAGTCCTTTAACTTTGATCAGTTTTTAACTGGTGATAATAACCTTGAGAAAAGGGTTTACACAAACGAAGATGGGTCAGTAAACGTTGTCTACATTAAAAATGGAAAAAATAGAAATGAGATTGATGAATTAAAACAAAAACTTGATATGGTAATTGAGAATCAAGAGTTTGAACTTGCGGTTGAGTTAAGGGATAAGATTAAAAATCTTGAACAAAACCAAGAAGAAATTAAAAAGTTAAACGACGAGTTAAAAAGTCACATTCAAAACCAAGACTTTGAAAAGTGTATTGAACTCCGAGACAAAATAAAATCGTTAAAATAATAAGGACCTCTTCGGAGGTTTTTTTTTATGTGTATATTTATAATAAAAAAACTATGAATAAGAACTTATTTACTATAGATGATTCTGAAAGACAAAGAATTCTTGAGATGCACCAATCCGCAACAAATAGACAGTACTTAGTTGAGCAAACTGGAAGTGATTTTACGAATTGGGCTGAGGACACTGGGTGGTCTGCAAAAACAAGAAATGAAGATCCACAACAGAGAAGCTATGAGGAGCAATTAAGCGCTGAAAATTATGATAGATTTTTAGAATATTACCACACAGGTGAAAGAGTTTCAAATGGAGATTTAACATACTATAATGCAGTTGGTAAAAAGGCTTATTTGTTTAACAATATTAACTACCCATTTTCAAAATCAAATTTAGTTGACAACCTTACATTTACAATCAATAATATACAACCCGGTAAAGCAAATGTTCAAACAAGTGACGTTAAATTATATTTACTATCAGCGGCACCAAATGAACCTAATCCGTATGAGAAACCTTATTTAGCGGTTTTCCCAAATGGAAAGGTTGAGTATCACGTTAATAATAAAACTAAAAATACAAATGTTACATCCCCAGTTGGTGTTATTAGATTTATTACCTTAGAACCTGACGTAACTGATAAGTAATTATTAAAGAACTGAAAAGACTTTAGTGTACTCCTCAGTTAAAGTCTTTTTATTTTTAATTTTAATGATAGAACAAAAAGGTATAATTACACTATCATCACCATTACCAACCTCCAACCAGATATCAGAAATGTATTCGGTGTTACCATTATAAGTAATTACATAAGCCTTATACTTATCCAAACTAAATTCCTTTTGGATTGCAGCTTCAAACAACTCAATTCCATTTTTATCGTTAGATTGTGGTATTTTAAAGTTTTTATAATCTAAGTTAATTGAGCTATCACAATACGAAAATAAAGCTGGTGAAACAACAGACAAGTCAATTATATTTGTATCCTTTTGGGAAAATCCAACAAAAGAACAAAACGTAAAGACAAAAGAAATAATAATATTTTTCATAACGAGTTTTATTAAATGATTATTTCTACAAATATAAACAAATTATTTAATTTACAAAAAGAAATATACTTTTTTTGTTTTTTGTTTTATTTATAGTATATATAATATTTTCTATGGACAACAAAAAAATTAATTTACTAGAAGAAATAAAAAGAATTAAATCACTTGTAGATTTTAAATATGGTGATTTAATAATGGAACAAGAAGAAACTTTTGAAACGTTTGACTTTTCAAATTCTTATCCGGATAACATTGCTTTTCCAATAAGACCAAATTCAACAATAAACAGTGTTCAAGATGTTTTAAACTTAAGTAATTTAAATCAAGACTTGGTTGAATTTATCACTAGATTAAAGACTCGTCTTGAAAACAATATAAAGATAGGTACAATTAGGATTAGTAGTGGTGCTTCAGATGTTAGGGCGACAGCGAATGTCCCAGAAGGATACAACCAGTCAATTGTTAATTATTCATATAACTCAACGACTGGTAATCAAACAGCAACTGCTTTTAATCAACAAATTAAAGTAACTATTAGTAATAAGGTTCTAGCAATAAATAGAGCAAATTTTATGTCCTGGATTTTAAAAAGCTTAATTCCTAAACTAAAGGATGTTAATATTGAGGTAGTCACAAACCTACCAGAAAAAAAAGTAATAGTTCAAATACCAACTAGTGTTATGACTAACTTTGAAACAAACAAAATCTTTAAAGATGATTATGTTAAAACAAATAAAACATACATTCCAGACCCAAAAAAACCGTCCATAAGATCAAAATGTAACTCTAGAGCCGACGCGACAGGTAATTCTGGAAGGGCGCCAGAATATATTGCGGATAGATTAAAAATTGATTTAGAAAATTATAATGGTGATGTAACAATAAATTACAACTCATTTGCAATTCCAGATAGGTTTATAATAAAAGAGTATGACCCAACAACAAACCAATTTACAACAAAAGGTGATACTGGGTTTGTTACAACAGTTCCTGATGATAGAAATTTAGGTTTAATTAGTAGTGAACTTAATTATTTATTCGGTGGTGGTCAAACTATAAAAACAATGGACACAGGTACAATCACATTTAAAGCAGAACCAAACAAAGAATATTTTGTTGACGTTGTCGCACCTATTGGTGGTACAAAATGGGTTGCTAGTATTATTTGTGGTAAAAAAGAACCAGAAAAATCAATAATAACAATTAAACCAGTAACTTGGCCCAATTTAAACGCTACTTTGGACCCCAGTAAAGAGTATACTTTCTATACGGACCTTAAGGGTAATTACTATGACAAACAAGACCCATCAGGAACATTAAAAATATACGCTAAAGGTATTTTTAGAAAGGGTTCACAAGGACCAATACTACAGAATGGTGATTTTTATGATTATGATAAAGAAGGTAATCAAACTGGTATTAGAAAAATTAAAGATGGTAAAATATAAAAATAAAAAATTATGGCAATCACAAGTGAAAAAATTGAAGGAACAAAAATTTTAAATGAGGTTGAATCGTCAAATCTGGTAAGAACAGAATATGACGTTGAGACAAAGAAATTAATTGCAGAATTTAAAAATGGGATGAAGTATGAATATGAAGATGTTCCACACCAAACCTACACATCTTTTAGATCTGCAAAATCACAAGGAAATTTCTTTAACACAAGTATCTCAAAAGCTTTTAAATATAGAAAATTAAGTTAATTAGAATTTCATATATTTATATCATATGGATAATTCGGAAATTTTAAAAAGTTTTGAAACCCAAAAAGAATTAAACCCAAAAATTTGGGAAAAGAAAGGTAAGAAATACGAAATGAATCAAGAAGTAAGAGAAAAACTACTTGAGATTTCAAACCTATTTATTGATTTTTTAGGTGTTGATATTCTTGTAACTGACATAATTATGATTGGTTCATTAACAAATTATAATTGGTCAAAATTTTCCGACATTGATTTACACGTTGTTGTAAATTATTCCCAATTCCCAGAAAATACAAAAGATTTATATGTTGAGTTTTTTGATCTTAAAAAAATAATCTTTAATCAAAAACATAATCTTAAAATGTTTGGATATGACGTTGAATGTTTTGTCCAGGATGAGAATGAAGTCACCTTTAGTTCCGGTGTTTATTCAGTACTTTATGATATGTGGGTTAACGAACCTAAAAAAGAAGATATGAAAAACATTGACAAGGAATTAATTAAAGAAAAAGCAAAACAATGGATGAGAATAATTGATGGTGTTGTTGACAATATCAAAGATGAAACTCCGGATGAAATAAAAACAATTGTTAAAACATATAAAGAAAAACTTAAGAAGTTTAGAAACTGCGGATTACAAAAAGGGGGTGAGATGTCGCTTGAAAATCTAGTCTTCAAATTACTCAGAAGAAATGGGTATATAGAAAAACTTTACAACTTACCAACTGAAATCATAGATAAGAAATTATCTATGAACCAATAATTTAGTAAAAAACAAAATAATCTTAATATTTGATATATTTATTAAGAAAAAATAATTTATTCAAAACAAAATACTATGGGAGGACTTAGACCTATTGGAAGTGAAAAATTACAAGGAATGGATAAAATCCGTAGAATTATGGAAATTGCCAGATATAATGAAAGTATTCCAACTCCAGTAAATGAAAATACAAGAACAGATTATACAGCAGAATTAGCTGATGGAAATGAATATTCAATTGTAAAAGAAAGACAAGGATATATAATCAAAAGAACAATTTCAGAATCTGTAAACGATTATATTGAACCTATTCAGAATAGAAAATACTTTTCTTCGTATTCTGAAGCCCTTAAAAAATTAAATTTAATGGCAAAAGAATTTAATTCCCTTTACGGTAACGATGAAGGTATGTCGCTCTTTACTGAGCAAAAAAAAAAGTTTAAACTAAGGTTACCTGGAGGTAAAAAAACAGAAGAAACTCCAGCCCCTGAGTTACCACCACCACCTGCCGCAGAACCAATACCGGCACCTGCTCCAGCTCCAGATATGGCCGCAACACCACCAATGGGAGATGAAATGGGGGGTGAGCTTCCTCCACCACCAGCAGGAGACGAAATGGGTGGTGAATTACCTGCTCCACCAACAGATGAGATGGAACCACCAACAGATGAGATGGAACCACCAACAGATGAGGATATGCCAGAAGATGAAATGGACTTACCGGCCGATGAAGATATGCCAGAAGATGAAGGAGATAAAAAAGGACCTTCACTTAAAACAATCCAAAAACTTACAGGTAAACTAGCTCAAAAAATCAGAAGTTACAACACAAAAGATGAAATGGATTCAAATGATGTGAAATACATTGTGAATTCCATTTTATCTGCAATTGATGTTGATGTATTAGATGATGACGATCTTGAGGAAATAATTGATCGTCTTGAGGGTAACTACGAAGAAGACGAGGATGGTGATGAAGATATGGATATGGAAGATGAAGATATGGAAGAACCACAAATGCCATCAGATGAGGAGGAATTACCAACACCACCAGAAGCGCCAGAAGGTGGTGAAGTTGCCGAATATTTTGGTGGTGAAATGAGTGAAACTATGAATCTTGCACAAGGTATTAATAAATCTGTTGCATCACAATATACGAGTGCGATGAAAAACGAATTACCTAAAGGTGATATGACAGAATACGGAATGCACGGAGCTAGAAAACCAAGACACACTTATGGCGATACTGGTGAGTTCAAACATTTTACACACGGAACATTTGGCGAGTCTGAAGTTGACAAGATTATTTCACAATATTTTAATGTTAATGAGGATGAAATTATCAAAGAAGAAAAACAAAGAATTACAAAATTAGAAAAACTTGAAAAACAAAGAGAGTTAAACAAAAAAAATGTGCGTAACTTATCGGAATCTGTAGCTCAAGAAAGAGGGGCTCTTAAATTCCTTGAAAACCACCCAAATTATAAATTAATTGGTAAAACAAACAAAGGTAATTTAGTATTCAAAAATGGTATTGTTGAAACTAAAATAAACTTAAATGGTAAGCCTCTGTGAGTTATTTAATTTACATAAATGGTTTAGGATCAAATTACAAAGGTGAGAACATTTATGAATTTATTTTTTCTGACACCACAGAAGATATCTGGGGTGAAAACTGGGAAGCAAGACCTGCAAACGGTTATCCAAGTCCTCCGGATATTGAGCATGTAAAAAAGGTTGGTGTTTTAACAAATGGTGATGTAACACTTGAGCTAGTACAACAATCTGATGTTTTTTCCGTTCAAGACTCAATTGATGATGTTATTGCTCTTGGATGGGAGAAGGAAGATGAAATTGATTTTTCTTTGGTTAAACGTCTTGTTTTTAGATATGGTGACCAAGAACAAATAGTTAAAGATAAATTATATGAGAGAGATCTTGTATTAGAGTTTGAAAAAAAAATGGTGTATGAAAACTAAAAAGGATATTAAAATTTTATTTGAAAATGGGCTTACATTTTCAACAATTAAAAATCTAACACCAAACCAAGTTAAGGTTTTGGTTGAGAAGTTTACAAAGAAAGATGAACCGACTGAAGCGTTCCAAGTCACAAATGTTCCGGCAATGAAAAAAGTAACAGGTACTGTTGAAGATTTAAAGAAAACAGGTTTAAAGGTTGATGGTGAGGTTAGCATTGACCCTTCAACAGGTCTTGTAACTGCAATAACAAAAGAAGGTGAGATGAGTGAAGAATCACAAGAACTTGATGAAAAATTTGCATCAAAGGCGCAACAAAAATTGTTTTTTGTTAAATGTGGTAATGGTAAAACAAAAGAACAAAAAAAATGGTGTAAATTAAGAGATGAATTTGCAAGTTCTACAACAAAAAAAGACTACAAAAAAATGTCAGAAAAATTACACCCAGAAAAAACTGTTCCAGTTAAAAAAAGAAAAAGTATTAAAGAAGAGGAATATGAAAAGTTCCTTGAAAATAGAATTGTTAGTTTAATTGAAAGACACACAGATCCAGAAATGACAAAAGGGGAACTTATCCAAACAATTATGGAAAAAGTTAATAAGTCAGAAAACTTCGTGTTGAGAAACCCAAAAAAGAATACTATGTTTCAACCAAAAGGTAAAATGACAAAACCAATTGGTAATTTATATTCAATTTCTGGTGAAATGAAAGAAGACACAAAAGAAAAGGAAAGAACAAAAACAAGACCTGACACTGACAAAAAAGAGAAAGATAAAGGTAGAGAAAGAAAGAATCCTTTTGAGCCAAAACATAATCCAAAACCGAAAGCTGGTGATACAAAAGAAAAAGAAAGAACAAAACCAGATACAGATACAGACAAAAAAGAAAAGGATAAAGGTAGAGAAAGAAAAAATCCTTTTGAACCAAAACACAACCCAAAACCAAAAGCAAAATCTGATGAGTTAAAAGAAATGTATGGGACAGAAACAGCTCCGACTCCAGTTAAAAAACCCGGAACTAAAGAAAAGTCACCAGGAAAGGGAACCCCTTTCCAACCAAAACATAATCCAAAACCAAAAGCCGGTAAATCAAATATACCATCTTGGTTATCTTGGAATAAACTTGGAGTTAAATTAAAATAAATAAAATGGCAAAGTTAAACGACAGACAAATTAAAAATCTAATAAGAAGAAATTTAAATGAAGCTCCAATTGATTACGAAGGACCAGAAAGAATGGACCCAAGTATTGAAAGAAAAATATTAGGTAAAGAAACACCATATTCTTCTCATCCCGGTATGCCAAGAATGGATAGAGATTTTATTGAACTTGTTGCCTCAAGAAGATTTAAGGATACTGTTACAAAATTAAAAACAATACTCCAAAGAACAACTGGTAAAACAACTCAGTTAACAACTGGAAATCCACTAATGAATTTATTAATGCTTGTTTCACAAGCAATTAGTCAAACATCAAGAATGGAGTCTAGACACAAAGCGGACCTTGAGAAAATGGCTGTTGATTTAGTTAAAAAACAATTAGGGGTTCCTGAAGGTCAGTTACAATTTGATGCAAAACTTGTTGGTATGGGTCAAAGTGAGTCGGCTCAAAAAATGAGAAGAGAATCTGAAAAACCATCAAGAGAAGAAATGACACAAGCTTTTAAAAATGCTCAAGAGAATCAAAATGATGTTGAGGCGTTTTTGGATGCTATGGATAATTTTGATATGGAAAAAAATAAGAGACGAATGATTAATGCTCTTATTGGTGGTGCAGCAAAAAAAGGTCAATATATGTATCATTTAGTTTCTGAAAAACTAGATGAAATAGATCCAGATTTAATTGAGTACTATAGTTTATCAACAGCAATTATTGACCACTTATACTGGTTGTATCCGGAAGAAACAATAGAGGCTATGTCTGGAGAAGGAGGTAGTGAAGCCGGTACTTCTGAAATTGACGCATCAACAAATCCACCAACAGTAATTGCAAGAGGAATTAATTTCCCAACACTTGTTCACGAACTTGTTAAAGGTGTTTATGAAGTTCTTGGGACTCAAGGATTACCTGACGACCCAAGACAAGCTGAAATGGTTATGGCATCCGAAGATACAGTTCCAGCTGAAGCCTGGGATTTAAGATTAGGGCCAGTATTTTGGGAGTTACTTCAAAGAGCATACCCAATTGATCTTTTAAGTGATGAGGACCAAAGACACATTCAATTATATCTTTTTAGTAAAATTAGTACTATGTCAGCACAAGAATTTTTCCAACTATTCAAAGATGTTTTAGCGGAAAAACAAGCTGGTATGGATAAGATACAAAGAATGGTTAATGAACTTGTCGCAGAATTAGAACAAAACGATGATGAGGAAGATGAGGACGAAGATGAAGATGATATTCTTTCACAATTAGGATTATAAAATAATGTCTATTTAATTTAAAAACCCCCTTTTATAAAAAAATTGGGGGTTTTGTTTTTTGGGGAATCAAAAACATAACTTAAAGTATATTTATCAAATAAAAACTATGCCCAACTTAAATAAAAGAATAGTTGACTTACCATTAATTTTAGCAAATGATATTTCATCACTTGATGTTCTACCAATAGTTAATGTTGAAGCAGATGTAACAAACAAAGTAACTATTGGTGAGTTAGCCAATTACTTTGATTCAAGCGATACTTTTTTAACCGGGGTAACATATAATACTTTAGAGGATAATCTAACATTATCTTTAAACAACGGAACAAGTTTATCTGCCGATATTCCAAGATATAATAGATGGTTTATTCCATCGGGACAAACATATATAATTGAAAATAATTTCCAAAGTTTTATATATGGTGATTTAATCGTTGAGGGTACATTGGACTTAGAACCTGAAGGCCAACTAATTGTATTAAATGGTAATATAATTTTAAGTGGCGGGTCCATTATAGGTTCCGGAACAACATATTTAATTGATTTACCAGAGAATGATATTTATGTAACTTCAGGAACTTTTAATCCCGGAACAAAATTAATTACTTTTTCTGGAAATACTGGATTTGTTCCATTTAATGTTGATTTAAGTTCGTTATCAACAGATAATTTTTATTTAACTGCCGGAACATATAATTCATTAAGTGAAAGTATTGATTTTGTTGGTAATGATTTGGTGACTAACTTTTCTGTTGACGTTAGTCAATTACTTGACGATACAAACACCTACACAACTGGTGCAACACTTAATGGTACAATTGTTGAGTTTAATAGGAATGATTTGACAAATGCATATTCTGTTGATTTAGCACCACTTAAATTTACCGGAAACACAATATCTGAATGTATTGCGGATATATACGTATCAAATTTACACGCCTGTTCACCATTAAATATTAATCCAGGCGACGAAGGTAATGTTAATTTTGGCTCAACAAACCAAGTATCAATAGAATTACCATCTGGAAAAGTAGTCACACAAGATTTGCAAATTGTAAATGGGGCTAATAGTGGATATGTTTTAACATCAGATGTGAGTGGTAACGCTAGTTGGCAAGCCCCGTTTAATACTAATTTATATAATTCTGATGGCACATTAACTGGTAGTAGAACTGTTACTATGAATGGAAATAATTTAAGTTTCCAATCAAATGGTTCTGGTGCAAACATAATTAATTTTTATGGTGAAGGTAATACTTCAGCGTCAAGAACTTATTTTGAAATTGCTCAAAGAAAAAATGGGGCGTTTTCAACATCAGTATTTTTCTCAACGTTTTCACCAGACTATACCGCAAGTTTATGGGGTTCTTATTTTGCTGGTAGTTCAATGCTATCTTCATATCACGAAAATGCCGGTGGCGGTAATGGTAATTTATATTTTGACCTTTCTCACTATTCTGGAACCTTAAGTGGTAAACACTTTGCTTGGCATGCGGCACCAGTATTAACAGCTAGAGGTCTCAATACCGAAATGATGCGCCTTGAGGTTATTAGTGATGGTAATGGTTATTTAGGTCTTGGGACTAAAGGAGTTCCTCAACAAAGACTACACGTAAGTGGAAATACAAGAGTTGATGGTAATTTATATGTTAATGGGAACTCAATATTTTCTGGTCAAACAACAGACGTTGTTAAAATTTATGGCTCCGGAACGACAACACCAATATTTACAATTCAAGGATCAAGTGGTGAGTTATTTAGTGTTACAGATAGTTTAATTGGTTCATTATTTAGTGTTAACGATATTTCTGGTCTACCAGTACTTGAAGCCTTTAGTGATAATACGATATTAATGGGTAGTTACCAAGCACCATCACTAAATACTACAAGTAAAAAGACCGCAAACGCCGGAACTACAACAATATACTCAATTCCTACAAGCGCATACACCGGAGCTTTCTTTGATTACACAGTTAATGATGGTACCAATTTGAGAGCCGGAAACATTATGTCAATATGGAGTGGAACTTCAGTTAATTTTACAGAAACAACAACAACCGATTTTGGAAACACAAGTGGTATAACATTTAATATGGTTGTGAGTAGTGGTAATGCGATATTAGAGACATCAGCCGTAACATCAAGCTGGGTTGTTAAAACAATAATAAGAAGTATATAATATGAGTTTTAATTTTTCACCAAAAATTGTTACGGATGGGTTAGTATTATATTTAGATGCTGCCAATACTAAATCATTTATTAGTGGTAGTACAACATGGAATGACATATCAAAAAATAAAAACGATGGTACCTTAATTAATGGACCAACTTTTAATCCCAATAATATGGGTAGTATAGTGTTTGATGGGTTAAACGATTATGTAAATTGTGGTAAGAATAGTTCCATTCTTTTTTTAAATAATAGTCCGTATACACTTTCTGTTTTTACTAAAATTGTGAATTTTAAATCAACATACCCTTCTTGGATAAGAAGAGAAGACTTTATTAGTGGTGTTAGAAATGGTTATAATTTATTATACACAATAGAAGGTCAACCATCAGATCAGGTTTATATTTACACAGAGAGATTCTCAACCGCTGGTTCAAGTGGTACAGGGGCAAATGTAAGTCGTAGTTCTATACAAGGTTCTTGGGTATATATTTCATCAACTTATGATGGGTCAACACTTAAAATGTATTTAAATGGTGAATTATTAAGTCAAACCACATCATTAGGTAATATAATCAATATAACATCTAATTTTTTAATAGGGTTCCCTGGGTTTATAAATTATAATAACTGTAACATTGCAACTGTTAATATCTATAATAGGGACCTTAGTTTAAGTGAATTAAAACAAAATTATAACACTTTAAAAACAAGATTCGGATTATGAGTTATAATTTTTCACCAAAAATAGTAACAAATGGTTTAGTTCTGTGTTTGGATGCTGCTAACATTAATTCATATGTTTCAGGTTCAACTGTATGGTCTGATTTAAGTGGTAGAAACAATGACTGTACATTAGTTAATGGTCCAACATTTGATTCAAAAAATAAAGGGAGTATTTTATTTGATGGTTTAAATGATGAAGGTACATTCCCTATATTGTCAGATTTACAATTTTTAAATAGAAGTCCTTATACTTTAAGTTTATTTGCAAAAATAATCACAGCAAATAGTACTTTTCACGGATTACTTAATCGTGAATATGGAGCGCCAAGAAATGGGTACAATTTGTGGTTTTATAGGGATAGCCCAAATGTAATTGCAATTGCTTCTGAACGTTGGGCTGGTACAGGTCAAAAAGTTGTATTTACACTTTTAAATAATTCACAATGTATAGATGTTTGGAACCACTACTGTGTTACTTATGATGGTAATGATTTAAAATTTTACATTAATGGTGTATTTGTAAGTAGTGTTTTTGCCGACGGAAATATTACAAATACAACCGGAACACTACAAATAGCTAGAAGACAAACAACAAATGGTAATTGTGAAATAGCAAACGTTAAAATATACAATAGAGGTTTATTAGCTAATGAGGTTTTACAAAACTATAACACATTAAAAACAAGATTTGGACAATGAGTGGAAATGTAGCACCTAATGTGGTAACAAATGGTTTAGTAGTATGTTTGGATGGTGCTAATCTTTATTCATATCCGAGTAGCGGTACGTTATGGTCTGATTTAACAGGTAATAGAAATAATTTTACTTTAATAAATGGACCGACCTATGATACTTCTAATGGTGGTAGTATTTTATTTGATGGTGTAAATGATTACGCAAATATTACATATAATCCAACTTTAAGTGTTGCTAGTGGTCATACTTTAGAATCTTGGTTTTACTCAACTGGTCGTGGAACAAACGCAATATTTGATGGTTCGGGTCACTTAATGAGAGCCGGTCAAGTTGAAGATAGTCAATTCCAACTAAATTATATTTATGATTATGGTGCAATAGGGTATCTATGGTTTAGATCAAACAATGGTAATCCTTATCCATCACCAGGTTCATTTAATTTTATAGGTTCACCAAATTACGTAGCACCAGCAAATAAATGGAATTTGGCAACAGTAACTAGAGATTTATCCACAGTTAAAATATACGTTAATGGCACTTTGGTTACAACAGTAACAGGTGCAACAATATCATCTAACCCTTCTTGGATTACTTATTTAGGTGGTTCATTAACACTAGGTAGAGGTACTGGTAATAATCTTATAAATTATAAAGGAAAAATAGCAATAACTAGAATATATAATAGAGCGTTATCTGAATCAGAAGTATTACAGAATTTTAACGCACATAAAGGTAGATTTAATTTATAAAAATTATGGGAGCAGTTTATAACAACAGACAATTTATGATATTCAATGTATCGGAGTTAAATCAAATTGATTTTTCTCAGGTACTAGAAACATCTGAAGAAACAGTCAGGAACTCAGTAGATGAAACAAAAACATTTGTTAAGTGGGATGGTGATATTCCATCATCTGTTGATTCTTTAACAACAAAAGAAGGTCCTTATACCTATGAAGAAATTTTAACGATTTTGGAGACTCCTGAATGGGTTAATCCATATTCAGTTTCATTTAATCAAACTATACTTAATGGTAATGGATAATGAGTACAACAGAGGGTGGTATAAATATTATTTTAGAAAATTTAATTTATTATTTGGATACCTCAAATCCTAAATCTTATATTTCGGGCAGTACTTCTTGGTCAGATATTAGTGTACAACAAAAAAATAGTGGAACATTAATTAATGGTGTAACATTTTCTGAAACAAATAAGGGTTGTTTATTACTAGACGGATCTAATGATTACATAGGATTACCACAAATAACAACAAACCAAACATTTGGTAACTATTCTTTTAGTATTTGGTTTAGTCCAACAATTAATATAACGCCAGCAAATACAAATTATTATATGGTTATGGAAGCCCAAAACACATTACTTAATGGTGTTGATAATTATTTACATTTACTAGGTAATGCTTCAGGTAGGATTAGTTTTCAAACATTTAACCCATTTGGTATTATATATTCCACAACTAATAATTGGACTATCAATAATTGGTATAATATAACTTGTACTTATGATATTTTAACAAGTACAATGTCACTTTATGTAAATGGGGTTTTAGAAGGTACATCAACTAGTTTGAATTGTTATTTTAACACAAATACCCATTTTAATTTGGGTACATATTCTACTCCTGGGAAGACTTGGTTTTTACCTGCAAGAATAAATAATTTTATGGTTTACACAAAAACCTTATCATCATCAGAAGTTTTACAAAATTATAATACATTAAAACGTAGGTTTGGGTTATGAGTACGGTAGGTAATTGGCGAGGGCCTAATATTGTTGAAGATGGTTTATTAATTTATATAGACCCAAGTTCACCGAATTCTTATTATAGTTTACAGGGTGGGTCAACATTAAAAGATATTTCTGGAAACATAAATAATGGTTCTTTGGTTAATACACCAATATTTAGTACATCTGTCGGTGGTATGTTTACTTTTAATGGGTCTAACCAATATATTAATTGTGGAAACACACCACAATTACAAATAACTTTAGGGACAATCAGTGCTTGGATTAAAGCAACAAGTGGTAATAGTAGTTTTAGAGGTGTTATTACAAAACAAAACGCTTGGGGTTTATTTTTAATTGATAATGTATTATGTGCATTTGATTGGGGTAATTACTTAGCAACTTGTCCTAGTTGTAATATAAATGCGGGAATAAGAAGTACTGGAATCAATTTAGGTACAAACACTTGGACTCACGTTGCTATGACATTTGGTGAGACCATTGGGGTTGTTTTACCCGGACCACCAAATAATAATGTTGTTATCTATGTGAATGGTATACCAGTATTAACTACAACAACATTACATTCGGACCATAGCGCACCAATTCAGTTTGCTGGAGCCAACTTTGCTGGACAATATATGGTTGGTAGTATTGCGCAGGGTATTGTTTATAATAGGGTTCTTACATCGTCTGAAATATTACAAAACTATAACTCAACAAAGTCAAGATTTGGGTTTTGATTGTATTTATAAATTTTACAAAATTATAATACATTAAGATCCAGATTTAATTAACACATATATTTATTGTTATAAATCTTGGAAAGGGAAAAGATTAAATGGCAAATGAATTTATAATTAAAAATGGGTTCGTATCAAAGGGAAACGGACTAGTTGATGGTACATTAACCACAACAAGTATATCAGCAACAACTTATTATAATCTACCACCTTCAGGTGTTTCAGGAAGTGGATTTACAGGGCAAATTGCTTTATTTGATACATCTTCATCACTAAGTGGAAGTAGTCAATTGACTTATAATAATGGTATATTACAAGTAATAGCTACTGGGACAACGCTTACCGACACAACTTTTAGAATTAGAAATAGTGTAGATAGTGGTAATTTATTTTCAGTCACAAATTCAACAGTGAGCACCACTTGGGATGACAATTATACTTTACAATATGGTGACTCTAATTTTGGTCTAACTATGAGAAAAAATGGCCAATATGGTACAAACCTATCAGTCAATCAGTTTGGTAACCCAGCAATTATTTTAAGTGAAAATGGTTTAAGTTCCAGCAGTGGTAAATTAACTTTAGGTAGTCTAACTCACGGAAATTACCCCATATCTCTTGCAGGTAATGGGTACGGTTCCGAACTTGATCATATTTTATTTTCACAAAACCAAAACCAAACAAGAAAGGCCTCAATTTTATTTAGGACAGACTATAGTGCTGGTGTTAGTTATGATACTGGTAGAATACAAACAGAAACAGAAATCATTTCGTCTATTTCTAGAAGTAAATTTAATTTTTGGTTGACAGACGGAAATCCAGGTGCTAGTATTTTAAAAAAGGCGTCATTGACGTGTACTAGTAATTTTTTATTAGGTGATTTACAACAAGACATTACGGATTCAAATTGTATTTACATACCTAATGGTACCTCACCTACTAGTGGTATTACAAATGGGTTCAAATTTTATTCAGCCGATAGGGGTGGTGTTGATGGTAAAGCATCTGCTCATTTTAGATCTGAAGATGGTACTGTAAATGTTATAGGTGATTTAAGTGGGTTTGGAACCTCTACCCCAACAGAAAGATTAGAGGTTAGTGGTAAAACAAAAACGACCTCATTACAAGTAACATCGGGAGCAACAAGTGGATATGTATTAACCTCTGATGCTAGTGGTAATGGAACTTGGCAACCAGCAACAATAACCACATTATCTAGTACTACAGCAACAATACATTTTACCGGTAACACAGTATTCGGTACTTACTCTTCACCGATATCTTCTAATTTAACAGATACTTTAACAAATGCTAAATTAGGGGTTACCCAAAAAATATACCATAATAGTGGTACAGCGCCCACAGTTCCAGTTGGGTGGGTATTATTGGGTAGTACAACTTATCAAACAAGTACTGTTAATATAATTTATGCTGAATGGTCTGAAGGGACAAGAGTGGAGTATTGGATAGTAAGGTAAGACTATGAATAAATATAAAGCGATATTATCTAGTATACCAGCTAAACCAATTTTGTGTTATGATTTTACAAATCAAAATTCATATCCAACAACCGGTTCTGTAGTTACCGATTTATTTGATGTTTCAGATGGAACGTTAAGTAATACACCAACCTATTCGGCATTTACGTCAGGGTCAATATATTTTGATGGTGTTAATGAATACTTAATAACTAATACTGCATTAGATAGTTTTTTTAATGGAACATCACCAACAAAATCAGAAGTTACATCTATATTTTTATGGATTTATCCAATGGATAATGGTGTTATTCTTAGTGAACAAGGTACATCACCAACACCAAATACAGCTTGGTTTGACTCTCAAATTGAAATGGTTAGTGGTACTTTAAAATTTGGAATGTGGGATGGTAGTGCTATTAGTTCTATAACTTCATCAATAGCAACCCCTTTAAATAATTGGTATTATATAGGTATGGTCTATAATGGCACAACATTAACTGCATATGTTAATGGTTCATCGGCAGGCACCCTAACATTCAATAGAGCAGCCCCATATAATAATGGTACAAATTTATATTACGCCATTGCCAGTAATTGTCCTACGAGTATGGGTGATGGTTCTTATTCTAAAATGTATTTGAGTCGTTTTGAGGTGTTTAATTATGCTTTAACACAACCACAAATAAATTATAATTATAATATGACAAAAAGTAGATTTGGCTTATAAACTTACAAAAAAGTAAACGTTTTTAGAACTTATTTGATAAACAAAAATATTTATAAATAAAAACACGAAATGGGTAAATTAATTTTAAAAAATAATGGTCTAGAAACACAATTTGTAAATGGTGTTGATTTTACAACCTTAACACCACAAACTGATGTGTATTATGTCGGTGTTGACTCACTTACTGGGACATTTGACAAATTAAATCCAAATGGAACCATTATAGATCTTGAAGCCGGAGGTGGTGGAGGTGGTATAACTGGGGCTACAGAAGTAACATATTCTGACCTTGTCAATAGAATAAGTACTAATACCTTAACGGCCAGTACTTTTTATTTAATCACGGACTTCCAAACTTGTTATGACCAACCAGATTTTGATTATGATGGTAACCCAATTACTAGTGGTAACTATAAACAAGGTCCGGTTGAACCTATTTTAGTTTTGGCAACAAGTGAAAATACAATAAGTGAAATAGCTTACCAACCAACATATCCTAAAGATAGAATACTATATGATTGGACTTATAGTACAACTGAAGTTACTACTAATCCTGCTTTTGGTAGAATTTCCGAAAGAATTGATGAGTTTAACAATAGGACTGATTACGATCACAGAAACATTTTATTTAAAAGATATAGGTTGTTTACTATTAGACAACAACAACCATTAAATGGGTCTATTGAATTACAAAGCGATGGTACTGTGCTTGGTACTAATACTTATTTTACTAGTTTATCTGTTGGTGATGTAATTTATATGGATGGTAATAGTAGATTCCACGAAATTATAAGTATTACCGATAACACAACAATGGCTGTATCCGGTGATACTATAAATTCATTTGGTTGTTGTAGTAATTTTTATATGGGAATTGAAGAAAATAATGGTTCTGGTTATTTTAGTTACAAACAAACAAACGTTAAAACATATGACTATTTAGAATATACAACATTCGGAGATGCAATATCAAACGATTATGTTAAGAACACATATATTGGTAATTACGCTAATAATTATCAAAATGTAGGACCAGGAACTTTCTTATTGGCAAATAATGTGTTCTTAGAAGGGCAATATGAAAGTAATAAATTTGGTGATTACTGCTATAATAATACTTTTGGTACTGACAATCAAAATAATACTTGGGGTGATTATTGTTATGAAAATGTGTCAACCAATGATATAGATGAATGTACTTTTGGTTATTATTTTAATAATAATTTAATAAACTCTAATATGGAGAGCTCTAAAGTTGGGAACCAATTTGCCAATAACAAAATATTAGGTGAAAATAGTACCAATTTTAGGAATAATATAATTGGGGATAATTTCAGTAATAATACTATTTATTCTGATTTTTACGAAAACGATATTTTATATAGATTTCAAGATAATATAATAGGTGATTTTGGAAACTTAGATAATTTTGAGTTTTATAGAAATTATATAAGTAATGACTTTTTAAATAATACTATTAGACAAACGTTTCAAAACAATAGAGTTGGTACTAATTACCAAAATAATCAAATAAATGGTGAATTTATTGGAAACACAATTTTAAACGGGTTTAATAATAACCAAACCGGATATAATTTTAGAGTAAACAATATCGGTAATGGGTTTAATAACAATATTGTAAACGATAACTTTTTTAATAACTCTACAGATTATTATTTCTATAATAATAAAATTAGTAATGATTTTATTTATAATGATATACAAACTTATTTCCAAAGTAATGTACCAGAAAATCAAACTCTATTTGGGTGGTATGATTTATCTACGGTCTCAACAAGAACATATGATGTCTTTAATAATATTGTAGGTAACGGCAATTTAGGTAATAGATTATTAGGTAAAGAATTTGTTATGAGAATTATTTCTACATCACAATACTTTATAATTAAATTTACACAATGGACACAAAATAATAATGGAGGTGGGTTCCAATACGAAAGAACTGAAATTGATTCTGCCGGTAACACAATTGGGTCTACAATATTATTTACAAAAAGAAATTACACTAATGATATTGATGTTATTGTACCAGGTGTTGCTGGAGTTGGAATAACTAGAGGTAACAATGGTGGTATTTATAATAGTTTTTCTGAAGGTGGTTGGAATAGTTCTGTAAGCCCTAGTGATACTGAATGGAATTCTATTTATACCGAGCCTAATAGTGGTGAAAGATTTGGGTATAATAAAATTGGTAACCTTTTCCAAAACAACATAATCGGTAGTGATTTTGGTTATGGTGGGGGTAACGAACAGGGTAACGTTATTAATGATAAATTCCAAGACAACCTAATTGGTCAATTTATGTATAACAACGTTATTGGTAATGAATTCCGTGATAATGTTATTGGGGATAATTTTGAAAATAACACAATTAAAAATTATTTTTATTACAACTCAATTGGTAATAATTTTGAGTCAAATATAATCGGCGATTACTTCGGTAATTTTAATTCAGATTCCACACCACCAGTAACAAACACAATTTTCAACGACTTTAAATTTAACAAAATTGGAAATTACTTTGGTAATGACACAAATTATCCTGGTGCAACAAATCCAGGTGGAAATGGTGGAAATGTTATAAATACCGGTTTCCAATACAATGTTGTCGGTGATGATATCATATATAATCTAATAGATTCCGATTTTACAAATAATAAAATAGGAAATTCATTTTGGTTTAATTCATTTAATACATTATCAATACTAAATAATTTTGGTGATTACTTTGTTGGAAACGCGGGTATTGGTGGATTCCCAAATCCAATTAATGGTGTGTTTACTTCAAATAACGTTGGTAATTTTATGGCATTTAACATTATTGATAATGATTTTGAGGACAACCAAATAGGACACTATTTTGGTAATGGTGGCTCCGGAACTGAAAACACAATATATAGTGAATTTAGATCAAATAAAATAGGTAACTATTTTGGTTTTGACGGACCAACAAGTGGTGGAAATACAATATACTCACCATTCTACAATAATTTAATTGGGGATAGTTTCTATGATAACTTTATTGGGGAACCTAGTATAAGTAGTTCTTTCTATAGAAATGATATTGGTAATGATTTTAGAGAGAATATTGTATACTACGAATTCCAAAATAACGAAATTGGAAATCAATTTAATAATAACATTTGTGGTAATGAATTCTTAAAAAATACCATAGGTAATGGATTCAATAACAACAAAGTAAGTTATTTTGATACCAATAAACTTGGCAATGGTGTTAATGGTAATATTTTTAATTACGATGTCACCAATAACTTTATTGGTAATTATTTTGGGAATAATAGATTGTCCTCAATGGATAGTAATTCTATTTTGAGTGATTTTAGTAATAATAGATTTGGTGATGGATATGGTTTCTATGACTTTTCAGATATTACAACTAGAACGTATGATAATTTTAGAGATGCTTTAAATGGTAATGTTGGTAATAATATAATTGGTAGAGAACTTATTATGTATGATACAGTTAGTAATGAATATCATAAAGTTGTATTTACCAAATGGACTCAAGGAGGAAATGGCGGTGGATTTAAATATACTAGAGAATTGGTCTTCCCAACATCTGGACCTACAATCACATTTGAAAGACCAGATTATAGTCCATCAACAATTGATGTTATAGTTCCTGGAGTACTTGAAATTAAAAGAGACGACAATGGTGGTGGTATATATAATGTTGCTGTTGAGGGATCATTTAATAGTTCAGTTTCACCAACAAACACAACTTGGAACTCTATGTTCACGTCCCCAACACCCGGAAACAACTTTAGTAATAATGTAATTGGGTATGGGTTTTATAACAATGAAATTATAGGTAATAATTTTTATTATAATAACATTAGTAACGCCTTCCAAAGTGCGACAAATATAGGGTCAAACTTCCAAAAAAATATTATAAACTGTATTGTTAGCGGTTATGATTTTACATCAGCAACTTTTGTGTATGACAACTACAATTGTAATGTATTTGAAAACTCAAGTAATTCTATTAGATTAAGCTATTATGATGGTAGTGACGTATTAAACATAACAAATATTAACTCTTAAAAAAAAGAATATGGCAAGTAGTGAATTTTATATATTAGAAAGTTGTAAAAATCCAGGACAACGAATAATCGCACAATATGATAACAGGCGTGTTGAGGTGTTTCAAAATGAAAAACAATTAGGTGATATTGTAGCACTAGAGTCAAAGGATAACTTTTTGGCTAATGCTGAAAAAGGTGAAATAAAACCAGTCACAATATTTGTTTATAACTCATCAAATGATACGATTGCCGGTTGTTTTACTGTGGTTGATCAAACTCAAACTGAGGGGTATGACTATTATATTAACCCCGGACTAGGTGGAGAATTTAAAAATTGTGGTGATTGTCAATACCAATTAGGTGTTGAGAATATCTCAAGTGTTGATACAATAAAAAAAGCTGAAGGATCAAAAATAATTTTAGCACAAATAATAGACAAAATATAACATAAAATGAGCGTAAAATATATAATAGATAATTTAGACAATACACTAACAGAACAGATAATTAATGGTGCTGTAAGTGCTACAACATTTTCTGCTGTTACATATTATGGTGATGGTAGTAATTTAACAGGTGTTGTATCTTCATTTACTGGGAACACATCAGGAAGTCCAATTAACGAACTACACGTTTGTAATGTTGTTGGTTGTTCACCAATAACTTTTTTTGATAGCATACAATCAAATGGGTCTATAGCTGATGATTTTTTATCAATGGCTTTTGGTTATAACGTTGTAGCTAGTGGGAGTTATTCTCACGCCGAAGGTTATCAAACAACGTCAAAAGGTCTCACTTCCCATGCTGAAGGTATTGATACAACATCTAACGGTGAGTATTCTCACGCAGAAGGGTATCAAACAAGAACATATGGTGGTTCTTCACACACTGAAGGGGCTTATGGTGTTACAGGTTTACCTGCTTGGACGACTAATGGTACGTTTAATGGCCTAATTCAATTACCTAGCGGTTTCGGTGATTTATCTAGCAATTTCCCATCCGGAACTATAGTTGTTTTATATGGTCAGTTCTACACTGTAAGTGCCTCAACATTCACCACTTTAACAAACATACAATTAACTGATACAACATTAAATGCAGGCGGAGGGCTACCACTTTCAATTTATGACCCAACCTCATTAGCAACAACGTACCCATATCAAGGGGTAAACCAAAATACATCCCAATCCCTAGGTTTTGGGGCTCACGTTGAAGGTGGTTACTTTTTTAATAATGTTGCGTTAGGTGTTGGATCACACGCAGAAGGTGATGACAACTTAAGTTTAGGTTACGTTTCTCACGTTGAGGGTGTTGGTAATATAACAATTGGTTACTCGTCACACGCTGAAGGCTATAACAATAGAGTTGGGTTACCTGGTTGGGAAACAGACGGTACAAGTAGTAGTGTTGTTGGTTTACCAGCTTCTTTTGGGGATTTAACGGCTTATTTCCCTAGTGGAACTACAGTTATTTTAGATGGGTCAATACACACCGTAACTACAGCAACGTTTACAACAAAAACAAATGTCACATTAGCAACACCGGGGTTATTTGTTAGTGCCGGAGTTCCACTTTCTATTTATAACCCTGGAGCCTTTATGTGGGGAAAAAGTCTACCATACCAAACTTTATTTCAGGGGGGCACCTATTCACACGCTGAAGGTAACACAACATTAAGTTTAAGTATTGGGTCACACGCTGAAGGTAATGGGACAATTGCATACGAAGGGTATCAACACGTTTCTGGTACGTGGAATGACACAACAAACCCAAATCAATTATTTATTATAGGTAAAGGCACATCAAATTCCGCAAGGTCAAACGCATTTAGAGTTGACACAAGTGGTAATGTTTATGGCGCTGGTGCCAGTTATAATACTGGTGCCGATTACGCTGAATATTTTGAATCCGTAACAGGTGAAGCACTTCCTTTTGGCACCGTTGTAGAATTAGACGGGGATAAAATAAAAGTTTGTCAAGACGCTAATAACGCAATTGGTGTCATATCATCAACACCTACACTTGTTGGTAACAATGAAGATGGTACAGCAGATGAATGGGTTGGTAAATATGAAAAAGATATCTGGGGTAAAATAGTAATGGAGGATTATTCTTATGACGTTGTTGATAATGTTGTGAGTGGAGTTACAACTCATAAAACAATTACGGGGAAAAGACCAAAGATAACACCAAATTTTGACCCAACTATTACTTACACACCTAGAGCCAAAAGACCTGAATGGAATGTTGTTGGTTTACTTGGTCAAATAAGAGTTCTAAAAAACCAACAAATCCCTAGTAGATGGATTAAAATGAAAGATATTAATGATGAAATATCATTATACTTTGTTAGGTGATATTATAAATTTTAAAAATAACATAAACCCCTTTGTTTAAAATAACAAGGGGGTTTGATATTTATATAAAAATACTTTTATGAGTTTGACAAAGGAACAAATAATGCTTGAGTATGTGAAGTGTATGAGAGACACACCATATGCTTTAAGAACTTATTTACAAACATATGATAATACAGTCTCAAAGTATGTTCCATTAGAGTTATTTCCAGATCAAGTATCTCTACTAAAAGATTATGAAGATTATGAGGAAAATATAGCCCTCAAGTATCGCCAGGCTGGTGTATCAACGGTAACCGCCGCTTGGGTATCAAAAAGACTTGTGTTTGCTAAAAAAGAAAAACCAGAAAAAATTCTAATTATTGCAAACAAACTTGATACGTCAATGGAAATGGCAAACAAGATTAGAGCCTTTGTTGACCAATGGCCAAAGTGGGTTGGTACCGGATTTTCAGCCGACAAAAATTCACAAAGACATTATAAGTTAACAAATGGTTGTGAAGTTAAAGCTGTTGCAACATCACGAGATGCACTAAGGGGTTACACACCAACAATACTTGTTTTTGATGAAGCAGCCTTCATTGAAGCTGACAATGATTTCTGGGCAGCTTGTATGGCGTCACTTTCTACCGGTGGTAAAGTAATTGTTGTATCAACACCAAATGGATATGACCCAATTTATTATGAAATCTACGATCAATCAACAAAAGGTATAAATAACTTTAAAATCTCTGAAATGTTTTGGTGGAAAGACCCAAGATATTCCAAAGACTTATATCTTGTCCCAACAGATGATATGGTTGATTATTTATTACACAAAGAAGAAAGAGACCATTCTGGAAATATTTCATTTGGGGATTCTGACCCATACGAAAGAGATTATGACCACATAAAAGAATATTTCCTTAAAGGATATAAACCATGCTCATCCTGGTATGAGAAAATGGTTAAAAAATTAAAATACGATAAAAGAAAAATTAACCAAGAGTTAAATTGTGAATTCTTAGGATCTGGAGATAACGTATTTGACGCAAAACAACTAGAATATCTAAAATCAAATACAATCTATGATGCACCAAATAAAATGATGGGAAATTCTCTTTGGATGTGGAAAGAACCAGAACAAGGACATAAATACATTATGGGTGTTGATGTATCAAGAGGTGATAGTGAAGACTTTTCATCAATTCAAATTATTGACTTTGATGAAAGAGAACAAGTTCTTGAATATGTTGGGAAAATACCACCGGATGCACTTGCTGAAATAGCATACAAATGGGGATTAATGTACAATGCTTTTTGTGTTGTGGATATTACCGGAGGTATGGGAATTACAACAGTTAGAAAAATGCAAGAACTTGGTTATAAAAACTTATATATTGATGGGGTTGATACGACAAATATCTGGTCGTATAACGCAAAAGCCTTGGATAAAATCCCCGGGATTAATTTTAACAATAAACGGGTTCAGATTATTGCAGCGTTTGAGGAGTATGTAAGACACAAGTTTAAAATTAGAAGTTCTCGTTTGTACAATGAGATGAACACATTTATTTATGTAAATGGTAGACCAGATCACCAGAAAGGACAACACGATGATTTAATTATGGGGATATCAATGGCAATTTATGTTGGGGAATCGTCATTCCAAAAACTTGAAAAGGTTGTTGAAAAAACAAAAATGATGATTGAATCTTGGACTGTGTCAAATAATGATTCAGTTAGTAGACAACTTCATTTTGACCCGGTACTTCCAAATATGAATACAATGAATGATAGATATAGAAATAATAGTGGGCCAAGTAGAGAGGAGTATATGAAATACGGCTGGTTATTTGGTGGAATGACAAGATAAAAAAATGGGATTAGAAAGTAGAAAAACATCTGGCAGATTAATTGGTGGATCAACACTTACTGTGACTGGTCAACCTATTTATTCGGTTAAAAAATTTCCAAATACTTTTCAGTATAAGTATAGACCATTACCAGAAGGTGGTCCCGGAACACCGGTAACAACAACTACAACCACTCAAGAAATAACAACTTGTTATATTCTAACACAAGATTACGATTATATAACAACACAAGATAATTATGTCTTGGTTTGGTGTTAAAATATTTAATATTATAAAAAAATATTTAAATTTTAAATATGGAAAATAAAAATAATGAACTAACTGTTTGGCAACGACTGACCCAGGCCTTTGGTCCCAACTCTTTATTGGGTCAAGATGTCCCAACGTATAAGTTTGATAAGAAAGAACTTTTAAGAACTAAAGATAGAAATGAATACGAAAAAGAGTTACTACAATCTCAACAAACTTTATATTTAGCAAATCAATGGCAAAAGATTGAAAGTAATTTATATACTCAAGCAATATATTATGAACCAACAAGACTTGCAGCATTTTATGATTATGAATCAATGGAGTTTACTCCGGAGATATCAACAGCACTTGACATTTATGCTGAAGAGTCAACAACACCAGATGAAAACGGACATATACTTCAAATATATTCAGAATCAAAAAGAATAAAAGGAATTTTAGCCGATTTATTTAATAATACATTAGATATCAACACAAACTTACAGATGTGGATTAGAAACACTTGTAAGTATGGTGATAATTTTGTTTACTTAAAATTAGATCCAGAAAAAGGAATCATTGGTTGTGTTCAGTTACCGAATATTGAAATTGAAAGGTTAGAAAAGGGTATGTCCCCAAAAAGACCTAACACTGAAGTAAAACCAGACGAGAAGGGTGTTAGGTTTAATTGGAAAGAAAAAAATATGGAATTTAACACTTGGGAGGTAGCACACTTTAGACTTCTAGGTGACGATAGAAAATTACCATATGGAACTTCTATGCTTGAAAAGGCAAGAAGAATTTGGAAACAATTAGTACTTGCTGAAGATGCGATGTTAATTTATCGTACATCAAGAGCCCCGGAAAGAAGGGTATTCAAAGTATTCGTTGGAAATATGGACGATAAAGATGTTGAACCATACGTACAACGTGTTGCCAATAAATTTAAAAGGGATCAAATTGTAGATAATAAAACAGGTAATGTTGATTTACGATTTAATCAAATGGCGGTGGATCAAGATTATTTTATTCCGGTTCGTGATGCAACACAAACAATGCCAATTGAGACATTAGCAGGTGCTCAGAACCTTTCTGAAATTGCGGATATTGAGTACATCCAAAAGAAACTTGTAACCGCTATTCGTGTACCAAAAGCTTACCTTGGTTTTGAAGAACCAGTTGGTGATGGTAAAAATTTATCTCTACTTGATATTCGTTTTGCAAGAACAATTAATAAAATTCAGAAAAATATGCTATCTGAATTAAACAAAATTGCAATTATTCATTTATTTCTTTTAGGATTTGAGGACGAACTTACAAACTTTACATTAGGTCTTACAAACCCGTCAAAACAAGCTGATCTTCTTATGGTTGAGGTTTGGAAAGAAAAAGTATTACTTTATAAAGATTTGGTTACAGATATCCAAGGAACAATCGCACCAACATCGGCGACTTGGGCTAAGAAACATATATTTGGTTGGTCAGACGAGGATATCAAATTAGATATCCAAAGACAAAGAATGGAGAAAGCGGTTGCGGCAGAACTTGTAAACACACCAACAATTATTACACATACCGGATTATTTGATAACATTGACAATTTGTATAAAACTGTAAGTGGGGTAACCGACTCAACAGCCGCAGCACCGGCCGAAGGTGGCGGAATGGATATGGGTGGTGACTTAGGAGGTCCTCCACCACCACCAGGACCACCTCCGGGAGGACCAGAAGGTGGTCTACCAGAAAGTAAGGCAAAGATGGAAAATCTATTATTAGAAAATATTGATAATGAAATATTAATTGGTAATAACTCTCTAGGTGAAATAGAAAAAGAACTTATGAAGATTTTAGATAAGTAATATATTTATTAAAAAACAATTAAAATGAAATTTGGACTTATAAAAAGTAAAATAGAGAAATGTCTAACAGATTCATACCTTAAGGAATCATTTAAAAAAGACATTTTTATTTTTAGTGAACTTGTATTAAAAAACAAGACATTAAAAGAAATGTATTATATGTACGACGAACTATCTTCAAGTAAGGGTTATAGTGATGATTTTGCAAATGAATTCCTTAACGAATCAATAACCACTTTAAAGGAAAGTATTAAAAATTTAAGTTCAAACTCTATTAATGAATTAGATTTATGGTTATCTGAAATAGAGACTAAAAACATATATGAAAATATTGACAATCTAGTCTACACAAAAAACTTAAATCTTGAATCAAGAATTAAAAGTAAAAAGTTTATTTTAGAATCTTTATCAAAATCAAAAAAAGAAGAATACACTGATATGGTAAAATTACCAGTAAGTAAAATTGTTGATGTTGCTAATAAGACAATTTCAGATTATTTATCTAGTATTAACGAATCTGAAAGAGAAGAAGTTAAAAAAATCTTGTCAGAAGACAATGATAAATTATTGGTTAAATATGAAGTATTAAAAGAGAGTACTCTTGATAAATTAAATGATTTAAAATCAACAAACGATGATACTGAAGTAACATCAAGAATTAATCAGACAATTAATAAATTAAATAACGAAACCTACAATAGAGTAAATTATTACAAATTAAAAGATTTATTTACAAATCTTTAGGAGTAATTTTTAGTTTCTGAATATAGATTGCTTTTTTAACCTGGCTACGTTTTACAACAGATTTTTTCTTAAATTCCCGTCTATCATTTAGGTGGGAATTTTGTCTTGTTTTAATCACCTTACTTTTAAGTTCTTTTAACGCCCTTTCTATATCACCTCTTTTAACTTCTACTTTTAACATATTTTGATATTATATTGATATATATCCCAAAAATACATAAACTTCTAAAAAATAAACTAAATAATTATGAAAAAGTTTTATGAAAAAAGGAAAAACTTCCAAAATAAATGGGTTTAGAACTTGTAAAGTCAGTTATGGTACTGTAGACTCAAAAGAATTCAAATCCCTTTATTTAAATTTACAAACCTGGGTAGAACCAAAAAAAGAAAGTCTAAACTGGGAAAGAGTTGTCCTTAATATGACAAGAGATATAAAACATTCTGTGTTTAATAATATTGATAAAAATTTATTTGATGAAAAATTTATAGTTGATTTAGACCTAAGAACAAGTGGTATACAATTAAAGAAAAAATCATTTATGAATCTTGAGATAAATCTATACAACCTAGAAAATCCTATTGACTTTAAATCACCAATTCTTAAAAAAACACTTAAAAAATTATCCAAAGATATATACTCAGAGGTTTTCACACATAACAAATTTTTTAAATTCTATTTAACAAAAAAAGGAAATATTAAACCGGAAAAAATAAAAACTCAGATTGATTAATATTTATTATTAAAACTTAAGATGAGTAATTATAAAATTTTATCACCAAGTGAAACTGGAAAGGGTATTCTAATTGAGTACGATGCCGGATATATCAACCCTAAAGTAACTCAAAATAGTTATATAATGGAAAATAAAAGTTTCCTTGATCACTCAAAACCATTTGAGTTCTACGCTGTATTACAAAAATACAATACGCCAAATAGAAACGGTAGAGTATATCCTGAAGATATTTTAAAAAGAGAAGCTGAAAATTATAAAAAGATGATTGAAAGAGGAACTTCTCTTTCTGAATTAAATCACCCAGAATCTTCTCTTATTGATCTTGACCGGGTATCACACATTATAACCGAAGTATGGTGGGAAGGAAATGTTCTTATGGGTAAATTAAAATTGCTTACAAGTCCAGGATTTCACGAAAGGGGAGTTTGTTCCACAAAAGGTGATTTGGCAGCAAACTACTTAAGACAAGGTGTTACTTTGGGTATTTCATCTCGTGGAGTTGGTTCACTTAAAAAAGTTGGTGAAACAAATGAGGTACAAAAAGATTTTGAATTAATTTGTTTTGACCTTGTATCATCTCCCTCAACTCCTGGTGCATATCTTTTCTTAAATAAAGATGATAGAATGAATTATGAGGAGAATCTTGATGAGGAAAAGAAAATGCAATCAACAAGAAGTAGTGAAATGGATGATGCTTCAGCAATTGATAAATCAAAAAAATTAATGGATAAATTATCCGCTTTTCTTGATAAATAAAAATAGTTGTTCTATAATTAATTAAAATAAAAATTATGGAACAAGGAGAAAAATATTTTGTAGCAAAAATTACTTCAGATTTACTTGATAGTGAATCCGGTAGAGTTAAAAAAGTTAAAGAAGAAAAATTAGTTTTGGGATATACACCAACAGATGTAGAGGCAAAGGTTACCAAGATTTATGAAAACTACACAATGGATTGGAGAATCACTTCAATTACAGAAAGTAAAATTGATGAGGTAATTGAATAAAATACAATTTATTTAAAAATACTTGAAGGATGGACAAATGTTCATCCTTTTTTGTTTTATATCACGCAAAACGAATTTTTTCATTTTTGTTAGTATTTATTGTTAATAGAAAACAAAATAATGACAAAAAATAAAAATGTTATTGAAGAGGCGTTACTTCAGATTTCAAATCTGGAGGAGTCTCTTAACAAGAATGCAGAAGGAATACTTTCTTCAACAATGAAGGAAGAAATCAGTTCATTAGTAAAAGAATCTCTTAAAGAACAAGATGAGGTTGAAGACGATGAGGTTGATATTGAGGACACGGATGTTGATACAGATGTGGAAGATATTGATACTGATAATTTAGATGTTGATGATTCCGAAGAAGAAGATGACATGCTTGGCATGGATGACACAGAAGATGATTTTGAAATGGAATTTGATACTGATACAGAAGATGACACAATTGATTTAACCGGAGCTTCAGACGAAGAAGTTTTAACTGTGTTTAAAGCAATGGGAGATAATGATGGTGTTATTGTAAAAAAAGATGACAAAATGATACATCTATCAGATACAGAAAATGATACCGAATATCTGATACAATTAGGTGAATCTGAAATGGATGATTTTTCTGAAGTGAATGATTTTTCTGAAATGGGTTCCGATGAAGAATTGGAAGAACTCTATTCAAGAGAAGTTGATGATTTTGATTTTTACTTTTCTAAAGACGAAGAGAAAGATGAAGATGAATTTTCTTTTGATGATGAAGAAGAGGAAGATGAATTTTCTTTTGATGATGAAGAAGAGGATGATGAATTTTCTTTTGATGATGAAGAAGAGGATGAAATTATCTTTGAACTTGAGTTAGACGATACTGAGTTAGAAGACGAAATCGGCGTAGAAGAGTCAATTTACGAATCTAAAAAATCAATTAAACCTAAAGGTATCGGAATGGGTAACGCATCTAAATTCAAATATGACAAGAAACCTAATATGGGTGGTGGATTTAAAACAGTTAAAAAATCTGCTAACAAAACTATGGGTACTGGTAAAGCAAAATTTGAATACAAAGAAGGTGCTAACCTTGATGGTAAAATGAAAAAAGTTGAAGGTAAAAAAACTGAAACTAAAGAAGCGTCAAGAACATTGGCTAATGGCAAGTATTGGGGTAGAGAAGGTTTACCAAAACCAAAAGCGGCACCAAGACATTTAAGAAAAGAAGGTACTGAAGAATTAGAAGTTTTGAGAGCAAAAAATGAAGAATACAGAAAAGCTCTTGATCTATTCAGAACTAAATTAAATGAGGTTGCCATATTTAACTCAAATCTTGCTTATGCAACTAGATTGTTTACAGAACATTCAACAACAAAACAAGAAAAGATTAATATTCTTAGAAGATTTGACAATGTTGATACTTTAAAAGAATCAAAAAATCTTTACAAATCTATCAAGGATGAATTAGGATCTCCAAAATCTACGGAAAATACAATCACAGAATCATTTGAGAGAACAGTCTCTAAAACACCAAGTACTGGTTCGGCTGCTAACTTAATTGAGTCTAAAACGTATGAAAATCCACAATTTTTGAGAATGAAAGACTTGATGGGAAAAATAAAATAAACTTTTTAAAAGTACATAGTATTTATTAAATACATAAAATAAATTAAAAAAAAAGAAAATGGGAGCATTATTAGAATCTGGTCTTGTTGGTAACATCGGTCTTAAGCACCTTAAAGTTATCAAAGAAGATACAATTAACAAATGGGATAAATTAGGATTCCTTGATGGACTTAAAGGTCATCTAAAAGAGAACGTGGCTCAGTTATATGAGAACCAAGCATCTCACCTAATTAACGAAGCAACTTCAGAAGGTTCAAACGGAGCTTTTGAAACGGTTGTTTTCCCTATCGTTAGAAGAGTTTTCTCTAAATTGTTAGCTAACGATATCGTATCAGTACAAGCTATGAACTTACCAATTGGTAAATTGTTCTACTTTGTACCTCGTATCCAAGGATATAACCCAAATGAAGCTGGTAGTGTTCACTATCCACCAATTGGTTCTCCTGAAGCGGTTAATGGTGGTTATAACGTACCGGGTCAAGGTTACCCAGGAGCTGATACAGCACCTAACGCTAACGCACCTTTCTCAAAAAATCTTTATGATTTATTCTACGAAGGAGCTGAGCCAGGATTGGATCCTGCTGGTCTATTTGATTATTCTAAAGGTCGTTTTTCTGCTATCACGGCAGCGGCTACTGTTGTAAAATGGTCAAATGGTGACTTAGTTGATGCTAACAATGACGACGCTGCTTATGTTGGTAACACAAGAAAAGTTCTTATCAAACTTTGTGGGTGGAGTAACATCCCAGGTGCTGGTAAACTTATCGGACCTGACGGAAATGAAATTGATACAGAATCTTTCCTTTCTGACCTTAAAATCCTTACTAATACAGGATTAGGATTTGATGCTGCTAACGTATGTCCAGTTCCTACAGTTGGTGCATCACCACTTTTATTTAGAGTTGTAACTCAAAAATATGGTAAAGGAATTGTTGACTATGGTAGTCAATATCAAACTACATTCCCAGTTGATGGAAATGGTGGTTCTTTTAACAATATCTGTAACGCTAATGGTTGTATCATTCTTGAAGTAGATCTTTCTTGTCCTGCTTGTGCATCTTGTGGTGACACTTCACTTGATGGGTACACTGGTTCTACTCTTTCTGCTATCACATCTGCAACATCATTTACTGCTGTTTGGAGACGTTACGAAGAACTAGAGTTTGAAGAAAAAATCGGAGAGGTTTCTTTTGACCTTGAGTCTGTTACAGTATCAGTTACTGAAAGAAAATTAAGAGCACAATGGTCTCCAGAGCTTGCTCAAGACGTTGCGGCATTCCATAACATTGATGCTGAAGCTGAGCTTACTGCTCTTCTTTCAGAACAAGTTGCTGCGGAAATTGACCGTGAAATCCTAAGAGACCTTCGTAAAGGTGCTGCATGGAACCTACGTTGGGATTACAATGGATGGAGAAGATTGTCTTTGACTACTTCTTACACACAGAAAGACTGGAACCAAACGTTGATTACAGCAATCAACCAGTTGTCTGCACAAATCCACAAGTCTACACTTAGAGGTGGTGCTAACTGGATTGTTGTTTCTTCTGAAGTTTCAGCTATCTTTGACGATTTAGAATACTTCCACGTATCTAACGCGTCTCCTGAGCAAGACCAATACAATATGGGTATTGAAAGAGTTGGTACTCTTGCTGGACGTTACCAAGTTTATCGTGATCCTTACTTCCCACCAAACACAATCTTGTTGGGTCACAAAGGAACATCATTGTTAGACACTGGATACATCTACGCACCATACGTACCTCTTCAGTTAACACCTACAATGTACAACCCATTCAACTTCACACCTATCAAAGGTATTATGACAAGATACGCTAAGAAAATGGTTAACAACCGTTTCTACGCTCGTATCACTGTTGATGGAGTTCGTACATTTGATTTAAGAGAATTGAGATAATCAAAACTTAAATAACCCTTGAAAAGGTCAGAGAAATCTGACCTTTTTTTATTTTGTTAAATAAAATATCATATATGATAAGTTATTGTTAATAATTAAATAAATCATTACATTCTTTAACCTTTTTATCTATTTATTGTTAATATGAAAAAGTTTTTTTTATTTTTTTTAATAGTTTTTTTCCCACCATTTTTATTTTCACAAACTTTAATAAAATACGACTATATTGAATCATTCAATTGGTTAGGCGGATGGTCAGTTGGGTATGGAAATAATACCGGTTATTACGCCAACGCGTTTGTTAGTAGTACATCATCAGCAGCTTTAATCGGTACCGGTAATGGAACGTCAAACATTGAAGAAGGGGTCTATGTTTTACCAAATATCACAGGATTAGACCAAGGATTTGAGTATGAATTTAGATTTAGATTAGGGTCTTATAAATTTGGTTCATCGTCATCTTTAAGTGCTGGTGTTGATATTGCCGATTACGTATTACTTTATATTAGTACCGATAATACTACTTTGGTTCAAGAGATAAAAATTAATGGTTATGATAATGCGTTATGGAATTACAACACAACATTAATACAAAAAACAGCAAGCGGGACACTCACAACATATTCAGCACAAAACGGAACTTATTCTGATATACGTTTAAAATTTACAAACGTAACACAATTTACCGCAAGAGTTTATGTTAGAGTTAATTCCGTAGGTGAAGAATGGTGGTTAGATAATTTTGAATTGTGGCAAATGACAACCCCATTACCGGTAAGTTTAATCTCTTTTGAAGGAGATAGAGATAGTTTATGGTGGGACATATATTCAGAATATAATAATGACTATTACACAATATTACACTCAATGGATGGGTATAATTTTGAACCAAAATATAATGTACCATCTGAAGGTAAACATAAATATTCAATTAGAAATACGATTGGTTCTGGATATTTTATTTTAAGACAAACAGATTATGATGGTAAATTTGAAAATCTTAGTATTATCTACATTAAAGAACATAAGAATAGAATACTTATAAAAATCACAAATTTAATGGGACAAGCGGTGTTAAATATGAAAGAAGGTGAAATATATTTACTTATATATGATGATGGTTTTATAGAAAAAACTATGAAATAAACTATCATACAAAATTTTACCCCATTTAAGTATTTTTACCTAACCATTCGTATGTAGTACTTATACTACTATAGAGCGTACCCCTTAATTTAAAAATACTATACCCCCCACAAAAGGACTTTATACCATTATATGACTAACTATGTGTATACAATAAAAAATATACACATTATGAAAAATTTAATAGTAACAATTTTAACAATTTTAACAACAACAATTAGTGTCTTATCTCAGGACAACGTATGGGTAAAAATCCCAAATTATGAATCAAAAAGAACTGAGGTTTTAAATTCAATCTCAGACCTTAGTATTACAGAAATAAAAAAGGCGTTTCCATCATCACATAATTCTGAATTACAACAAGTTTATCAAATAAATTGTAATTGTGATGTTAATGAATTACTAGTAAGAACTTCTAAAAATAATAATTTTGTTAAACCTGAATTAGGTCCTGAATATAAAACTCTTGACACCCCAAACGACATCTCAGTTTTTATGTACGATTACGCACTTAATTCAATAAACGCTGAACAAGCTTGGGATATCACACACGGAGATACTTCAGTAGTTATTGCTATTACAGATGCAAACTATTACCACAATCACGAAGATCTTGGTGGTAAAATTACTTATAGAACAATTGACAACTATAGTACTGATTATACTCATGGTACCGCGGTAGCTATAACAGCTGCAGGTAACACAAATAATTTCGCCGGTAAAAGTTCAATTGGTTACAATTCAAAGTTACAACTAAGAGTTATGGATTATAATGAATTACTTGAAGCAACTTATTCAGGAGCAAGAGTAATAAACGCTAGTTGGGCTTCTAGTTGTTATTTTAACTATTACGCACAACAAGTTATAAATGAGGTTCATAACAACGGTTCTGTTATAATAGCAGCCGCTGGTAACGGAAGTACTTGTGGTGGGTCAGTAAACGAAGTTTATCCTGCATCATACGAACACGTAATTTCAGTTACATCTGTTGGACCGAACAACAATCACGAAAGATTCATCGGCAACCCAAATTCAACACACCAACACAATAATAAAGTAGATATTTCGGCTCCTGGATACGACATAGTGTTGTCAACATCACCGGGTCAATATGTTACAGGAAATGGTTCTTCTTTCGCCACACCACTTGTTTCAGGAACCGTAGCTTTGATGTTATCTGTTAATCCTTGTTTAACTCCCGATCAAATTGAGTATATTCTTAAAGAAACTGCTGATAGCTCAATTTATGAAGTTAACCAAAACTATATTGGTATGTTAGGTTCAGGTAAATTAGATTCTTATAAAGCTGTTTTAATGGCAAAAAAATTCAATACGATTGAGGGTGAACTAATAACTGATGTTAATTGTGTTGATTCAAAAAGACAGGCAAAATTTAACAACATTACAGGTCAAGTTCCTTTATCTTTTGAATGGTCTAATGGTAGTACTAATGATAAAATAGAAGTAGATTCTACTGGTTTTTATAGTATAGAAGTTAAAGATGTTAAAGGTTGTAAATTTTACTCAGAAAGAGAAATTGAATCTTACAGTGAAATAACAACACAATCCGAAATTAATCATGTAACGTGTTATGGTTTTGAAAATGGTGGGATAAGTGTTTCAACACAAGGTGGTGATTCTACTTTAACTTATGAATGGTCAAATGGTAACACATTAAGTACTATGACAAATTTAAAACCTGGGTACTATCAGGTAAATGTAACAGACCAATCAGGGTGTGTTGTAATGGAAGATTTTACAATTAACGAACCCGAACTACTTGTTACAAGTTTAAATTACGTACAACCAACTCAAAATACCTTTGGATCAATTGATTTAGATGTGGTTGGTGGTACTAAACCGTATAACTATCAATGGAATCATGGTGAAATTAGTGAGGATTTAAATAGTGTGGTATCGGATTTTTATGAGGTATTAGTTACAGATGATAATGGATGTATGTCCTCTGAGAATGTAATTTTATCTAATTTAACAGAAGAAATATTAAATATAGGAGAAATAATAAACACTAATGAAAAATTAAATCCAGAAATTGTTTTAGATATGAACGGAAAACAAATTAGATTTGATAATGCCCCCGTTGGTTTTTACTTTATGGTTGAGGGTGGGGTAATAAAAAGAATATATAAAAGTTAAAAAAAATGAAAATAGAACTTATTCTTGAAGAGGCTAAAATTAGGGTTATAAATATGGTGGATGACCATTGTTGGGAAGTTATACGGGACCTATTAGATGAGATAAATAAAAGTTCTAACGATAAAAATATAAAATCCATAAGTGATATTGAAGAAACTTTAGAAATGATTAGGGGGGTTCAGAGGTTTAAACAAAAAGTAACTGATGAAATAAAAGACAAAACAACTCTGTCTGAAATATTAAATCTTTGTGAAGATGATTTAGTTAAAGAGGATGAAGAAGAAATATTAACGGCCTTTTTTGGTTATGAAATAAAAATAAAAAAATGAGAACAACACTATCAGAAAAAACTAATACAACACCAAAAGTTGTTTTTAATCATAACAACAATACTTTGAGTATTGAGGGTAAATCAATATTGTTTGAACCAGAATTATTTTGGTCATTAATAATAAACCAAATTAAAAAATATGAGATAAAAACAATTATGGTAAAATTAAATCACATTAACACCAATTCTATACTCCACTTAATTAAGTTAATCAATCTTAAACAAAATAATGTTATTTGGTTTTATGAGGAATCTGACGAAGACCTACTTGAATTAGGTAAAGATTTGGAGATATTGTCAAATAATTTATTTGAATTTGTTGTTTCTGATAATATAGAACTTAGTTTTACCGACTTAAAAGTGGTAGTATAAACAAATAACATCAAAAAACTTGATTATAACATTTATTTTTGATATTTATAATAATAAAAACGTAGTTATGAAAAATTTAATATTATTTATTTTTACTTTATTAATGACTTTTTCAGGATTGTCACAGTATTGTAATACCGCAACAACAAATGAGACAATTACTCCAACAACAACCTTACAATATACGCCAGCTTATGCCGCTGGTCGTAGAGCGTTTAATTTTTATGCTGAAGCGGGTAATGAATACACCTTTTCTACTGTAGGTCAAACTACGGTAGATACATATCTTCGTTTATATTCTACAGCAACTGGAGGTTCAGTTTTAGCGTGGAGTGATGATTATTTTAATACACAATCAGAAATAACATGGTATTGTACTACTTCAGGTAATTATTCAATACTTTTAACTCGTTGGTCTGCCTCAAGTACATGTAACACCATAAACGCTAGTGCAATAGTTAAGTATCAAAAAGGTAGTACGGCAGGAAGTACCATAGTAAGTATAGGTAGTGGTGAAGGTGTTGTTTATAACGCACCCGCCAATCATTACTACAAATATGGGTGGTCTGAAATAATTTATTTACAGTCGGAAATTAATACAGAAGGAAACATTACAAAAATACGTTTCCAAGTAGACCCAACCACACCAGGTCCTTATACCGCAACAAACCAAAAAATATATATGGGTCACACAACACTATCAGTATTACCCTCACCGGTTAGTGAAAACGCACAAACAAATTATGTATCATCTAACTATACATTGGTTTATGATGGTAGTGTTACTTGGAATATTGGGTGGAACGAAATTGCACTACAAACACCATTTCCTTGGAATAACACAAATAACTTACTTATAAAATGGGAAAATAGAAATGGTACATATACTTTTGACGAACCTTGGTTTTATTACACATCAAAAACTAATACGGTAGGGTATAGTCACCAAGATGCGTCATATCCCACGTCAAATGGTGTACAATCTAGTCTTAGACCAAATATAAAAATAGCACTTTCAGATCCAAACCCATTACCTGTTGAATTATCAACTTTTAATGGTGTGAATAAAGGTCCAAATAATTATTTATTTTGGTCAACTGTATCTGAACAAAATACAAGCCACTTTAACCTACAAAAAAGTAGAGATGGTGAAATATGGACTACTATCGCAACACTAAACGCAGCAGGAAATTCAACACAAGAAATAACCTACGATGTTGTTGATTTTAAAGTTGACCCAAACATAAACTATTATAGATTACAACAATATGATTTAAATGGTGTTTATGACACATTTGGACCAATAACTATAAATAATATAGATTTAGAAAGTAAAAAAACTATAATTAAATATGTTAATTTAAATGGTCAGGAAATTGATCCTGAAAAACTTAAAATTTCTGATGTTTATGTAGAAATATATGATGATGGGACAATGAGAAAGGTTATTAGATGATAAGTAATTTTGAACTATATAAAAGGTTGTTTACCGCATTAATCGCAGTATTACAACCTTTTATTATTTATTTTACTTGTGGAGACTTAATTTCACTTTCACAATCTTGGAACACACCATTACAACCACTTTTTATTTTTACAAACGCACTTGTAAGTTATTTCTTTTTTGATTTACCTCATTGGCGAATACCAGCAGTACTTCTTTTACTTTTAACCGTTTTTTCAGTTGAGGATTATGTCACAATTCATAATGTACTTGCTGTCGGTTTTTTTATTGTGTGTGTGTTTCCTTTGTGGTCAATAAAGAGATTTAGACTATACTTACCGGTATATCTTTTGTCCACAATTTTTTTAACTTTTGATGGATTATACTGGATGGAAACTTGGGCAATTATTGTTCTTTGTTTTTATCACGTACACGTAATGTTATATACTAAATCAATCCATACTAGAAATCACCCGGATAGCCTTTGATATTACTTCCGTTTCACCAATTGTGAAAGCACCACGTTTGTGTGCGGCTTTCAAAGACTCCACAATAAAATATAGGGAACTATCCTTATCCATTGTTGTTAACATAATATTTAAATGATCTTCTGATAGGATGTCAATAGTCCCAAATAGATTTCCGTACAACTCTTTTTTTTCATCTTCCATAATATTTATAATATAATGGATGTAAGAGAAATAATAAAGAAAATATTAAAAGAAGCAACCGGTAATAACACTGGTTCAAGAGGGTCTTATATTATACCATTACAACCAGGATTAAGAAACTTTGATAAAACGGCTTTAGGTCCTTTTACAGATGAGGTTTCACATTATGATAGTCCTTTATTACAATATGATAGTTTTGATGGGAAAATGGATATAAAACCAAAACAAAGAAAGGAAATTGAACGTCAAGCTGAGAAAGCAACAAACTATATTAAAAAACACCCAAATTCAACATTTAGTGATGAAGACGGAAATAATCTAAACCCAACACCGGGCAAAGGAAAAAAAATAGTCCCGATTAAAGAATCAAATGAATTAGAAGAAGACCTTGCTGTATGGTTTGGTAAAAAGAAAAAACCAAAAGGTTCTTCACAACCAAAGGGTCCTTGGGTTGATATATGTAGAAAGGTTAATGGTAAACACCCACCTTGCGGAAGATCTGATGCTAGTGAAGGTTCATACCCTAAATGTAGAGCGGCCGGTGTTGCGGGTAAAATGTCTGATTCGGAAAAAAAATCTGCTTGTCAACAAAAAAGAAGAGCGGAAAAAAAAGATACTCAAACCGGTAAAGGACAAAAACCAGTTATGGTTTCATACAAACCAAAGAATGAATCTGTTGATTATATTGTTAATAGGGTTCTATCTGAAATCAGAAATTCTTTTTAAGACATCGTGTAAAGAATTTTTTATCTGAGAATTAATTTTTTCTTCATATTCTAATCTTCTTTTCTCAGCTTCTAAATCAAACACATACGTAATTCTTTCCCAATCCCTATTGGTTAACTTTACATTATAATGATAAATGTGATTTGTTAAATCAACAGTCCCTTCATCTAAAGTGATAAAGATATCCATATCTTTATTTTCAATATACCTCTTGTTTGAGACGGGGGCAATCATAAATTTTGTATTTTTATCTTTGATTGCTTTAAGACAAATTAAAAAACAAGTTTTTTCATATGGTGTTTTATTTTCCTCATACGAAGGTATGATGTCTCTTTTTTTTGACCATAAATAAAATCTTAATTTTATTCTTTTAAAAAATCTTTTAATTCTTTTTTTCATTGTTTATTATTTCTACAAAAATATAAAAAAATAATTATACCACCAAACTATTTCAATAATATTTGATTATATTCACATTTCCAACCTTTATAATGTTGTAACTCACCTTTACCAACCCTATGTAATGCACTGTCATTCAAACCATATTCTAAACAAAAATTTCTCAAGGAAGTCAAATTAAATTCAACACCATCTGGCGATATTAATTTATAAACTCTTTTTTCAATTGTTTCGTTTTTACTTCTGTTTAAAATTATTAAACCTTTTTGTGTGTTTCTTTTTATTTTCTTTCTGACAGAACTTAAAGTATTTTGACTAATATTATTTTGTCTACCATATTCATATAAATTTGTAACAACCGTTTCATTTAAATTTTCATCATATATTACAAATTCATCTCTAGTTTCTAATTCTTGTATTTTATTTTTTAAATTAGCAATTTCAGAACCTAATTTAGATTCTTGTGATTTACCATTAAATAATAAAGAAATAAAATTTTGCCAAACATCAACACTTGTTTCGTTTCTTCCAATGTTAGCAGCGTAACAAGTTAAAACAACATTATCCTTTGTATAACCTTTAAACCTATCTAATCTATCAATTGAAGGTTGTTGTGGGTGTTTATTCGTCAGTGTTGGAATTAAAGGTATATTAAACCAATAACATAGTCCGTTTTGACTTTTATAAATTTCAAGAATTTCATCAACAGTTAATGTATTTTCACAATTCCTTCTTTTTGTTGAGTGTAATAAATTATTGACCCATAATCTCAATTTTCTTTCTTGTGATTTTAATTTTTCTTTTTCAATATTTTTTGAATCTTCTCTATACTTTTTTTTGTTGGTTCTACCTCGTAATTTGTGGTGATGTTTACATAATAAACTTTTTTGTGAAGTATAAAATTCACTTAATGGTTTTAATTCATTACATTCTTTACAATACTTTGTTTCCATATATATAAATATATGGAATTTGGGTAAAGTGTCTAAATCTGTAAATTATTTTTTTGTCCACTTACCACCTTTGGAGTTGTACCTCTTAACGGCAGCACCATTACAATATGCACTCGGACAAACGTTGTATCTTGCTCTAGCCCAAGATAAAGATTGTTGCCATAATTTTTTATTAGTTGCAACATTCTTTTTTTTTCTTCCTTCCATCATCATATCATCGTCATCAATATTCATTGACAACTCCATACCATCCTTTTTTGATTCATTCATTAAAAAATCAAAAACCTGATCCATATTGTTTTTTGCTTCTGCAATATGATCTTGCGCCCAATCGTGGCCATTCTCTAGAATTTCCTCAACCATGCTTTCATCTAAATCCAAAAGCAAATCACATTGTCTTCTCATTTGTTGTAAATTAGAGAAAAACATATATCTATTAGACCTTCCTTCTTCTTCTTTTAAAACTTTTCTTAATATTTGACTAATCCTATCCATAATATTTTTAATTATCCATTTAATCCGTTTCCAGAACCAATTAATACCATATTTAATTGTGTTACCGGTGTTCCATAGCCATCTGTCCACACTGGATGTGGAGGTGAAACTGCGGTAGATCCTGTGAACTCACAATCTGTAACACAAATAAATGTTTCCGTATTTGCACTTCTAGGTGGAATTTCACAGCTACAATCGGAATATGGTACAGAAATTGTGTAAACACTAGAAGTTATAGCTTCAATAAACCCATAAACTTCAAAGCAATCACATTCTACATCATCACATATTGTGTAGAAATTACCAATTGGCCATTCAGTAAATTGACTTGGATTTATTAAAATAACTGACTCAGTTGTACAAGCTGAAGCTAAAAAAGAAAACTCGTTATTCTGTAGACACTCTAAACAATTGTCATACCTACTTACTATAGTACTTATAGTATCATCAGCGGGGTCTGAAGTTTCAGAATTAATAGTATAACAACCAGACGATGTTTCACCTGTAAAACCAAGATAATAAGTACCTCCTATCATTAACGAAGATTCACCAGAATCAACTATTACTGTACCACCACCACAATTTGTTATTAAATAATTTGCCATTTCTATATTTTTTTACTTTTTATTCACTATTTGGAACTTGATTGTTCTTTTATAAGTATTTATTTCTCCGTTAGAAATCACTTTTAAATCAACAAAATATTCGTTTGGAATCTTATCTCTTGTATCAAAAATGAAATAGTATTCATTTGGAGTTTTATTAAGTTTTGTCCAATCTTGAACCTGAACTTCTGTTTGTCCTTCTCTAACATAGACCCTATAATATGAATCTACATTTGGTAACCTTTTATTGGTTGTGTATGCTTGTTTAATTATTACGCCAACTTTTCTTATGTCGGTATTTAAAATCTTTTCGTCTTGTTTGATACCAAAGAAATCAAACCCATAAACTTTAGGATCTAAAGTTGTGGTCCCTATTTGAAAGGATGATTGGTAAGGATAAACAACAAATTCATTTACCGTATTTGGAAGTGTGAAATTATTAACTTTTATGTTTGACCAAACATCTGTTAAAATGCAATTTGGTTTTATCCCCAAGAGTGGTGGTATTGTAACTTCATAAACACCTTTTGTTCTTTTACAAGTTGGTAGATTAACAAGTCCAGTTATTGGGTCACCATTCTGGTCTATAATTGTAACAAGTGGATTTTGGTCCAGATTTAAAAAGTCACCATCTTCATATGTGTAAAGATAAAGTTTGTTAGTTTTACCAAGTGCAAAGTTATTTCTACTATCATCAATTAAATCATTGTAAGATGTCTCAAGTCGTGGTTCATAAAATGTTTGCGTATGTCTTGAGAAAAATCCGGTATAGTAACTTTTTGTATTTCCGGTTAAGTTCTCAAGTTGTGGTAAAAAAGATATACCCCAACCAACTGGATTTGTAAATGAACCATTAAGAACTGAGTCTATCTCATTAGTCATATCAAATTCAATGTCCTCGTTCCCAAATTCAAAATGTTGCACGTCAAGAATTGTAAGAGCTGAAAAATTAAAGACTCCTTTATTTAAATTATTATAAATTCCTGGTTGTTCCCAATTGTATATTGTTTCTCTTTGTACCCAATTTGAGGGTCTATCAGAGTAGTTCCTATCATTTTCAACTGGGTTTACATCATTAAAATCATAACCAACACCTTCGTCCCAATTTTGTGGTAATGTTTCATTAAAATCCGTATATGGGATTCTCCAAAGGATTAAATCAAATGATGTTGCCCTTTCTTTTTCGTCTGAAGTTTTTGTGTTTAAATAATCCCTACTAAAAGATCCGGTATTTGTCATTCTTAAAATATGTTTGATATTTGTGGAGCAACCCGTTGAAATTATACCTTGATTGTATTTTTCCATAAGAGATTCTAAATCAATATCAAAAATGTATCTTGAAAATCCGGTTGGGTCTTTAACATTACCATCACCATAATATAACTCAACGATAGGGTTTCTACCGGTATTTGTTAGACCACTATAAACAATTGTATTATTTCTACTGAAATATGAATTATGAATTGACATTTATGTTTTTTATATAAATATCAATTAATTCTAATATTTTGATTTAGAATTGTATTTTGTGCGTTATTAAGTAAAGTTGTTATATCAGAAACTTTGACACCATTATTTGGTTCTTGTATTGGTTGGATTCCAGGAAATGGATGAACGTGATTTGTTAAAAACTCAACAATCTTACTTATTAAATCTAAAAGCTCTTCACCTCTTACCATTGAACTTGTATTTGGTTTAATTTTATTTACAAATTCTTCTTGGGTTATACCATATAACGTGTCTTTTAAATCAATTTTATTACTACTTGGTTTTTGACTATTATGTGATAACATATATAAAAAATCCCCACCCATTACACCATATGTAACTGGTGTTTGGTTGTATTTAATTTTATTGATTGTTTGTGTTGTGTCACTGGCTTGAGGACCAACAGTGTCCTTATTCCATAATAAACCAAAACCAAAATAGCTATCAGCCGGATTAAATTTTACATTATTATAAATGTTTGTAATAAAACTAAATATTTCAGGATCATCACTATTTCTTAGTTGATTTGTCGTTGGGTTAGGACCAAAAACAAATGGGAACTGACCAACTAAATTTGCGGCTCCACCACCAGCAGGGTATGAAAAATTCAAATTAGGAAAATTAACCCAACCATTATTAACACCCTTAATGTATTGATTAACAATATCAATGACTTCCTGTTGTGAGTATCCAGTAAATTCAAATCTACTTCCGGGTATTGGGTCTGTGTTGGTTGTGCTACCACTAGATAAATCAAAAGTTGCTGTTAATGTTTCTGGTGTTTCTTTAACACTATTTAATCTGACGTACCCATCAATTGTTTGTCCGGTTAAATTTATATTTGTTATTGACCACTCAAGATATAATTTAACGTATCTATCATCAAAGGTGGAAATAGTAACATCCTCAGTTCCATCATCAACAATTGTTAAATCGTAATTTGATAATTGTACAAACGATCTATTTGTATATGGTTTTGGTATTTGATTTTCATTATTTAAAGTATATTTTCCGGCACGGATTAAAACATCATTCTTTTTTAAAATAAAATCTGTTGTCCCACGACTAATTAATGCGTTATCCCCAGGTTCTGGATATAGACCTTTATATTGACTTTTTACTTCACCACTTTGTTTATCTCTAATATCGTCGGCTTGTTTTAAGTAGTCACCACTTGCGAGCATTTGTTCGGAGTTTTTATAGTTCTCCCTAACATTATTCCAAGGCCTTGTAATTGGTCCTTGAACATAAAATTTATTAGCATCTTTTGTTTCTTCCCTAGTTGAATAAATAATATTTACATACTCATCAACTTCAGGAATTTGATTAACATAATAAGGTAGTAAAGGCAACGTGACAAATGGGTCAACCTTTGTCCAGATTAAGTTCTTTTTATTTTCTTCCCAACCTTCCGGATATGCTTGTAATTCATTTTCTGTCTTATAGGGTAAGACCCTAATACGACCAAGCATAAGTGGATCCTTGTTGTCAAGAACTTTGCCAGGTATTATAATTCTTTTATCTACCATTCCTAGATTTGTATTCCTTTAATATTTTATTATAAGTAACCTCAAGTTTATCTAAATGGTTAGTTAGTTTTATTACGTGATCTTTTGTGTTATTAAAATCTAACATAATAAAATCCATTACCGTTTCTAATTGTTTATTAGACGATGTTTTATATTCGGATATTATATCCAAAATTTCTTTTGATGTTATCTTTGGTGATTCATTAAAGTGATTTTCCATAAATTACTTTTGGTATTGTTTGTCCTATTGGGGTTATTGATAGAAAATCAACAGCTACTTGAACTTGTCCATTTTGTGATTGCTCTTTGTCAATACCATCAATTATTCCTTTTACTGCGGCAAGCATTAGGTTTGGACTCCCATCTGGCATAGGCCCAGTAGGTAACCCAAGTTTTTCAAACTCCTCAATCACATTAAGTGTTGCTCTACTAGCCGAAAACCCATCAACAAATTTTGAAGCCAAAAGAAGTGGTAACGGAACCTGATCCCCAAAACTTTTTTTAGTTAAGTTTAAAAGATTTTTTAAATCATCAATTACACTTTTACATTTTCTAAAATCTGTAACAATTTTAGCAATTGCCAATAAAATTTGGGTCAAAGCTAAAATTACCGCAATTTTTTTATTTTGTTTTTCTTTCAGAATTTGACCTGAAATATCTTTTATTAAATTTTTAATATCTTTAACAATTATATCAAAAATTATTTTTATAAATATTGCACCAATTTTTGTCGCAACATTTATAAAGAATGTTCTAAATTTTTTATAAAAATCTTCATACGAATTAATAGTATCCATAATGTTATTCCCAAGTGAATACAAAACAGCCGCAAATGGTAAAATAACTTTTGGTGATAAAACGGTCATAACAACTGCCTTTGGGAATTCCCTAATAAAGTCACCATCAATATTAATTTTTAATGGTAACCAATCTGGATTGTCTGTTAGAGCTTTAGTTAAATTTTCAGCATTATTAATACTATTACTATTATTTGATCCCGGTATAAAATTTAAACCATCAATAGCGTCTATAATCGCTGATTGATTTATTGGTAATTTTACATTATCACATTCTATAAATTCTGCAACACCATTTAAAACATTTGATGTTTGCTCATTTATGAAATTGATATCAATCTCATCAAATTCAAAAAAAGAGTCGTCAACATTATCAAGTTCTGATACTTTTGCAGAACCAGAAACATCAATTTCTTCTGTACTATCAAAACAAAGACCTAGAACTCTTTGCATAATTAAAAATAACTTTTGTAACCCACCAATTTCATTCTCTCCGTCTCCTTTTGCGATTGAAATTGCTCCAGTTAAAATATTCATTAAATTTGCAAAAACATTTTTTAAATCTATGGGATCAATAGTTTTGTAATAATCCTTTAAGAAATCTTTTACTTTATTACCGGTCGTTCTATTTGCAAGATTTACCCTGAAAAAACTTCCAGGGTTTCCGTTACCATCTAACTCAACATAGGCAATGTCAAATAAATCTTGTGTTGATATACCTTTATATTGTTGTGAATATTGAATTGTGAATGGTTGGTTCAGATTTTGAGTTCTATTATACAACTCTTTATTCATTGGAAATGGTTTTGACGGGTACTGCAAATTCCTTGATTCGTAAACAACCTTTCCAATCTTAGTCGTTGGGTCAACCTCCAATTGTGTTAGGTAATCAATAGATGTTAATTTAATATAAATGTCTTGGTTTGCACTATATGTTTGATCTTGTGAACAACCAGCCGCAGTTAAAACCTCATCTTCTAATAACTCTAAAATTTTTGGTTTTAAATCTGTTAATGCGGTAATAAATCTGTTAATAACATATTTTTGTACGGACCCACCCGTTTCATATTTTCTTAATTTTTCTGGGTCAAATATTTTTGATTCATTTAAATTTTTACTAAAAGCGTCTTCGGCTGACAAAAATTTGATATTAAGAATTTGGTCTAATTGAGTTAAATTATTCTTTAAAGCCTTTTGTGTATTAGCTTTCTTTTTATCATATTTTTTTTTATAACTATTGTATGTTCTAGTTACCTTTTTTTTATTTTTCTCAAAAGTATTACCATTCTTTTTTTTAAGTCGCTCAATATCCTTTATTAATTTTCTATAAGTTTTGTTTTTTTGTATTGAGTCCCCAATTGATTCATACCCCTGATCTATATCAATTACCATTATTTTTTCATTTTATAGGTGTTATCAGTGGACGTATCTTTGTCAATTAAATTTTTGAATATATCGCCATCCAAATCTAAATCAGATAAGGTTATTTCTTCTTGTCTATCACTTGATTTTTGCCAAATTTGAGCCTGGAGTTTAGAAAGAGATAATTTCTTTTCAACGCAGTCGTTTATTATCTTTTGTTGTTTCTCAATTATAGGACCAATAAGTGTCATATCCTCCGGTTCCTTCATCATAGTTAACATTTTATTTTGAATTCTGACCGCAGTACTTCTCTGCTCAACAAGTTCATTATATATCTCTTGCATAAGAGATAACATAGATTCTTTTGTTAAATTAATTTCTTTCTTTTTAGGACGCATAATAATAAATATTAATCTTTTAAAATATCTTGTAATATTTCTAAGTAAAGTTTTTTGAACTTCTTCATAGAATTTCTAATTTCTTTAGTTGATAGGTTTGTCATCTCTCTCAATTCAAAGAGAATCACATTTTTATTAAATTTATTATTCCCAGATTCAGGAAAGGTTAAACCGTAATTTTCAAATAAATCGTGTATCGCTTGACCTAACTTTGTTTCTTCTGAAGTTATTTTTTCGTTATTTTCTAAAACATCTTTTAACTTTGATAAAAACTTTTTAATAATTTCATCCGTTGATATTTCTTCATTGTCAATATAATAAATCATATCTGGTGTGTGTTCTAGATTTGAGGAAATATCTTCGTATGGTATTTTACGATTTGTTTCCTTTTGATCCTTCATTATTTGACCCATCAGATAATTTTTACATATTGTTCCAAAATATGAATAGGCCTTTTTTTCTTTTGATGGTTTAAATTTATCAATTTTTGTCATCAAAAAAGAATGTGTGTCAATATGAATCTCATCAAAATTCATATCTTTTCTGTATAATTTGTATCTTCTAATAATTGAAGATATCATTTTATCTAAAGGGTCTCTTAAAAACTGATTGTAAATTTTGTTTTTCTCATCAAAAGTTTCAGCAGTTAGATAATTTCTAACTGCCTCTTCCTCTCTTTCTGCGAAATACGCTGTTGTTTTTGGTTTTCTCCCTTTCTTTTTCTTTAATTCTTCTGTTAAATTTACATTTTCATCAACCAGCATTAAACTTCTTGTGGTTCATACTTTATCTCTCTATCCTTAATAAATAGATATTCTTTCTTAGCCAAATCAATCCAAAATCTAACTTCGTCCTCAACCATTTTATCCTCACCATTTTTATAGTTCCAGAAAATAGATCCTTCTCTCAAATTCATATGTTTGTAACCAATTTTAGGTATTGTTAAGAATTTAACATCATTACTTGTCATTCTTAAAAAGAATTCATAACCAAATGTTAATTTAAATGATTCCTTAACCATGCCATATTTTGTATATGAACTTTTTCTCATTACAAGACCAGAGAACTGGAAGTTTTGGTAAGTAAGTAATGTGTCGTGATCTAATCTTCCCATTTCATTTGTGAAGTTTGCAGCAAACGTTGCTTCATTTGTAAAACCAACAAACACACCTTTATCATCAACATCAACAACAATTGGCATAAACGCATCAATTTCTGGGTAGTAAGTCATATAACTTTTTACATTTTTAAACCACACGTTTGAATACTCATCGTCAAACTCCAAAACAGACACCCATTCCGATGACGCTTCGTCAACACCAGCATTTACTTGTCCAGCAAAACTTGGTTTCCCTTCGTATTCCCTTAAAACAACATTAAGGTCTCCAAAATCAAATGAATTAAGATGTTCTTTAAGTTTATCCTCACTAGTGTGAACAATGACAACTTCATCTACAAGTCCGTCTTGATTTTTAATAGATGTGATACATTTTCCAAAAAATTCATCAAAGTCAACAGCTCTTGCTGATTTGATAGGTAGTATTACCGAGATAGTGTTTTTATTTTCCATATTATTCAGTTGTTTCAAATTTAGTTAATTGCTCTTCAAATGATTTTCTTCTTGTATCAATCATATCTGAGAATACATAAAGGACTTCATTTTTAAATTTTTCATAATCATTATACTGACTTACAGTATTTTCCATTTCAGTATAAAGTTCTGGGTTAATATTATCCTCAAGCCAATTCTGAATAAAATCAGCAACAACATCAACCAGAATAGTTTTATTTGCAATCCAGATACCATTATTTTCATTTAACCATTCTGGTTGTAGATGTGGTAATTGACCAATAACTGGGATACCCATTTTCATTGACTCAAGTGGGTACGTCCCAAACGCACTTGTTGGGTCAACCCATACAGAAAGAAAACTATCTTTTAGATTATTTGCAAATTCTTTTTCCGTCAAACCTCTCATATCCCTAAATGTAATCCATCTATATTGTGGGAACTTAACATAGAATTGTTTGATGATGTTTGCAGTATCTCTTTGATCTCTTGAGTGAATGGAGATAATTGTTTTTGGTGGAAGCTCTGGTTTTTCAAACGTATCACTAATAACTGGTGAAATGATTTCAAACGAGACTCGTCTCATTACTTTTTCAATGTGTTCCTTTTGTGTTTTTGACGTTGTAATACATTTAAAGAAACTCATTTGTTCCCAGGTTTGTCCAGGTTGTAAAGTCTCAAACATATGGTCATAAGCTTGTGTGAGAACAATTTTACCACAAGGAAGGTTTTTAACCTGATCCATAATGTAACCAAAAATTTCAGGGACAATTAAAAGGTCGTCCGGTGAAATCTCAAGGTTTCCTTCATCAATAGATTTATGCGGTAATTCTGACATATATTTTTCACCAAGCCACTCACCAACACCAATGTATTCTTTGTTTTCGTGAAGAATAATTGGGTTATAACCGTCTTCTTTTAAAACCATTGCCATTTGATAAACGTATCTTAAAGATGCTTTAGCGTTACCCTTGGTATCCTGCACAATAAAATACAATCTAGATTGTTTGTCATTCATACTTTGAATGGACTTCTCAAGTTTTTTTATTTGTTCTGTGTTCATACTAATTTATATTTTATTTATTATTTTCTTAAACATAAGTGTGTTAAAAGCTATTTTAAATGGTATTGATAATTCATTACTATTCATACCAAGATTCTCATCAACTTCGTTAGCCTCAGTAAGTAGGGTGTCAACCATGCCTTTAATAATTTCATATTTCACAATATGAACTTGTGATTCACCAGACTGACCCTCAATGTTAACACAAGATTCTATTTGGTCTAAATCAATGTAGTACATTTCATTAAATAATTTAAACATAACTTTTTAGATTTTTTAAAATTTGATTTAATTCAGATAGTGAGTTAATTTCATATTCCGAACTAATTTGTTTATTGTATTCTGTATTATATTTTATAACCAGTTTGTCTTCTGGTTTGTTTAATAATAGGTAAGGGTCTGCCGTAAGTAAAATGTCCACACTATCCCACATTGCATTTTTTGTAACTTCACTATAAAACAATACCTGTTCAATAAGACATCCAAATTTTGATAAGAAAAAAAGTGAGGCCGGTTTTGATTTACCAATTTCATTTGACACAATTAAAATATTAAACTCGTCCCGGTTATCGTAATAAAAATCATTAAGTAGATTAAATGAATTCATTTCTTTTGATGGTGCGTGACCGAAAAGTTCCATTGTATATTCTTCGTACATAAATGAAAAAAGTTCTTCTGAATTTTTAAACTTAAAGTGACTCATAAGTTCAAGAGAGTCTACCTCACTTGTTATTTCATAAACAAAGTCATCTTCTTCAGTTGTCTCAACTTCGTTACTAGACTCACCAGAAAAAGAAAGTTCAAATGTTCTATTAACAACATCTGACTTTTCAATTAAATACTTTTCATAAAGTTGTGTAAATTTTAAAATGGTATCCCTTAAAACACCATTAATCTCAATTCCTATTCTCTTCATCGTATTTCTCAAGAATTTTACTAATTAATGGGTTTCTTACATTTTTCGCATTTTTAAAATCGTAAACCCCAATATTACTTACATTTTGAAATCTTTGTAGAGCATCGTAAAGTCCAGATTGTCTTTTATCTTTATACCTATCTGTCTGCTCAAGATCACCAGAAATAAAGAATTTACTATTAAAACCAATTCTTGTTAATAATAATTTCATTTGATTTGGTGTTGAGTTTTGAGCTTCCTCAAAAATTAAAATTGAATTATCTATATTCATACCCCTCATATAAGCAAGAGCAAACACCTCAATGATTTCGGTCTCCTTTAATTTTTCTCTAGCTTCCTTACCAATTATTTTATTAAGTAAGTAGTAAGATGGGAAAATATAAGGGTCTAATTTTTCCTCAAGATTTCCAGGGAGGGCTCCAAGTTTTTCTTCGGCCTCAACTGCCGGACGAACAATGATTATTTTTTCATATGAATTCGTTGGGTCCATAAGTAAATCAACAGCGGCCTTCATTGCAATAAAAGATTTACCAACACCGGCAGGTCCTGAACAAATAGTTATTTCACTTTGTTTTAGGATATTATAATATTCTTCCTGGTTTGGGGATAGAAATTTATTTTTTTGTTTTCTCTTAACTACCGAGTTGATAAACTCTTTTTTAGAAAATGGTTTGACCTCCTGTTCTTCAGTGGGTAATGGGGTTTTCTTTCTTGTCATATTTATTTTCTTATAATAGTATAATTGTTTTGGAAATACTCAATAGTTTGGTTTTGTGGTTCCATAATAATCTAACCAATATCCAATCATCTCATCTAACATAGTTTCAAAAGTGTATTCAGGAACCCAATTAAGGTCTTTTCTTAATTTTGTTGAGTCACCTTTTAAGTTATATAATTCTTCAGGTCTAAAATGTTTTTCATCTATAATAACATAATCTCTAAAATCCAACCCCAATTTAGAAAAGGTGTATTCACAGAGGTCTTTAACAGAATGTGAAATACCTGTGGAACAAACATAATCATTAGGTTTATCTGCTTGTAACATCATCCACATAGCCTTAACATAATCCTTGGCGTGACCCCAATCTCTGGTTGCGTCAAGATTACCTAAATGTAATTCATTTTGTAAACCAAGACTAATTCTGACAGCAGCCTTAACCACTTTATTTGTTACAAAGTTTGTTCCTCGTCTTGGTGATTCGTGATTAAATAAAATCCCATTCCATATTTTCATATCATAAGAATTTCTATAATTTCTACAAATATTATATGAAAATACTTTAGCACAACCATATGGTGATACAGGATTCATTGGAGTTGTTTCTCTTTGATACCCGTCCTCATCAATCATATTACCAAACATTTCGGATGATGATGCTTGATATATTTTTGAATGCGACGATACCATCCTTACTGCTTCAAGTAAGTTTAAAACACCAAGACCGGTTGCGTTTGCCGTATAGATTGGTTGATCAAATGAAATCCTTACGTGTGATTGTGCCGCCAAATTATATATTTCATCTGGCTGGACTTTTTGTAAAACCCTAATTAATGACGCCATATCGGTAAGATCTGCGTACTCCAAATTAATTCTGTCAAAAATATGATTAATTCTTAATGATTGTGTTTCAGAAACTGAATTTCTTTTCACAATACCCCAAACCTCGTAATCTTTATCTAATAAAAATTCGGCCAAGTATGAACCGTCTTGACCGTTAATCCCAGTTATTAATGCAATTTTTTTACCCATTATTAATTATTTTACAAATCTTTTTTATTTCTTCTAGTTTTAAATTCTGGTGGTTCGGTACATAAAATCCAAACTCGTTAATTTTTTCACAATTAGGTAAATCAAGAAAACCATAATTCTCATACCACATTGGTTTTTTTGACATATTACCAGCGATTAATGGACGAACCTCAATTTCATTTTTAATAAGTTCTTCAATAATTTTTGTTTTATTTTTACTTACAATTGGATAAGCAAAATTGGATATAAAATTATCTTCATCTATTTTAATGTTAATTTCATTATTTTTTATATTTGACATATACTCAGAAAAATTGTCATTTCTTTTTTTGGTGTAACCATCTAATTTTTGGATGGCTCGTAACCCAATAAAAGCCTGTAAATCTGTTGACCTAAGATTAAACCCGGGTAAATAAAAATTATATAAAGAATCAAAATTACTTACATTATATTTTTCTCTTAATTCATTTTGTTTCTCAACCGGTAAGTCCCTATCCCATCCGTGACTACGCATCATTAATAATGCGTGGTAAAAATCCTCATCATTTGTATTTATAAAACCACCCTCAATCGTACTTAAGTGATGCCCAAAATACATTGAAAAAAAAGAAGCAAACCCAAAAGACCCTAGATAATTATCTTTATATTTTGACCCCATACTTTCGCACACGTCTTCCAAAAGTATAACATCATATTTTTTACATAAATAAATTATTTTATCCATATCTGGGACCAAACCAAGTGGTGAAACTAATATAAAAACAGATGGAGTTTCTTTCTTAAAAATTTCTTCTAAATGATTTATATCACAAGATAAATCATATAAGTTACAATCACACATAATTGGTTCCATACCCAATAACATTGGAGAACTAACGTCGGTAGCCCAACTTAAACCTGGTATAACAACTTTTTGATTTTTAAGTTTATTTGTATGTTTTAATACCGCAAGTGTTAGTAAAATTGATGATGATCCAGAATTAACAAAAACAGAATATTTTGTCCCAATTTTTTTCGCCCAAAGGGTTTCTAACTGGATAGTTAAATCACCTTTTGTTAATCTCGGTATTTCATCCTGTGACAACCAATCAACTAGAGCTTCAATATCACCTTTATCTATTGTGTCATTTACTAATTTTATCATAATAACTTTTATAAACTAATTTTATTCCTTCAGACAATGATAACGGATTAAAATCTGGTAGTAAATATTTTAGTTTATCAATACAAACATCCTTTCTATGTTGACCATTTGGTTTAGATAAATCCCATTTAATTTCTATATTTTCGGCATCACAAGCTTTTAACGCTATTTCGGCCATTTCTTTGATTGTTAAATTCTCATTACCCGCGACATTAAAACTATCGTAAATATCATTTGATATAACATCATAAATAATTTTAGCAAAATCGTCGGCATACATAAATTGTCTTAATGGTGTGCCATCACCAAATAATGTTATTGTATTTTCATTATTTTCTTTTGCGTCAAAAATTTTTTTAACTAATGCTGTGATAAAATGACTATTTGATTCGTGATCTTTATCACCTAAACCATATAAATTACAAGGTGTCAGATATTGGTATTTTGTTCCATATTGTTTATTATATGAATCAATTTGGACAGCCATACTTCTTTTGGCGTACCCATAAGAAAAGTTTGTTATTGTTGGTGGACCAGAGTGCAAATCATTTTCTTTCATTGGGTAGGATTCCATAACATCCGGAAATATACACGTACTTAGTACCCCAATAAATCTTTTTGTATTTGTTTTTCTTGCGTAATCAATAAGAAGTGTATTCATTAATACATTATCTGTGTAATACTCAGCCGGTTTATTAATATTGTCTAATATACCACCAACCTTTGCCGCTAAATGAACAACAACATCTGGTTTTTGTGATAAATACATAGTTCTAACACCATTTTCTGTTGTTAAGTCATAATCTTTTGAAGATAGATATACTGCGTTAGGTAAGAATTTACGTAAACTTTTTCCGACCAAGCCAGATCCTCCGGTAACTATTATTTTGACCATATTAATTAATTTTTTTTAAAAATCCGTTAATATTAAATGTTGCATTTTTACCAAAAAAATCACAAATTTCTCTGTCTATCTCATACCCGGTATTATTTGTCAAAAATTCATCAATAGCTTTAAGAGGACCACCACCATAATCTTTGTATCCTAGTTCATTTAAGACACCATCCTCAACAATAAAGTAAGAACCTTTAGTAACTAAATGGTTAAACATCAATAAACTTTTCTTAACGTCCTGGTAGGTATGTGAACCGTCATCAATTACCAATATATTTTTAAATCCAGATGTGTTATTTAAGTCGTAAGACTCATAACCACCTAAAAATCTTTTTATATTTTTATTATTTAAAACTAATTCATTTGTCACCATATCAACAATGTCAATTGTATGTACAATACCATATCCATTTAATTGCTGTAAATCAGATAGATACAATGATCCACCACCAGCATTTGTCCCAATTTCTATTATTAAATCTGGTTTTACTTTTGATATTATCATTTGGTACAACACATAATCAAAAGGACACCTTATCGCTTTTACACCCCTATATGTTACTTTATGATGTCCGTCACATATAGTTTGGAGATTAAAATTAACCGTATTATCCATTTTTATCTAATTTTTTTGCTTTACAGATAATAAAATCTTTAGTATCAATATTTTCTTTTAAGTCGTGAGTTTGATAATCTTGGTACCAAATCTTCTCAATTTCAAAATAACCATTTAGTAGTTCATTCATCTTATCCTCAACAATATAAAAAGTTCTATGCCACTTCATTGAAGCTGGTGTTTTAGGTTGATTATAGGGTGTTGAGAAGATTATCGTCCCGCCAGACTTTAAAGCTTTATGAAAATTAAACATTAACCTTTCAATATCAGGTTCATCAAAATGTTCAACAGTCTCAAAAGAGACAATTAAATCAAATTTATTTTCAAAATCAATATCAAGTAAATTATTTTTATAAAATTTTACTTTTTTTTCATTTTCATATCTTTTTGTTATTTCGTCAATTGTTATTTGATCAATGTCAACACCATAAACCTCCTTACTTATTTCTGATAACATTAAACTTCCGTATCCGGAACCACATGCCATATCACCAACAACATAATTTTCTTTGACTTGTGTTTTAGCCATCTCGTATCTTTTATAATGTGACTTTTGGTATATGTTAAAATTATTATAATTCATATTATAATAATTAATGTCCATTCTTTCTCCATCATTTTCTAAATTCATAATTTTTATTTTTAACTAAGTTTATTTCGTCATTTAAGTTTTTATTATATAGACTACTTATTTGGTGTTTATGCATTCTATTTGTAATAAGATAATCTGGTAATACACAAGGTAAACCATATCGCGCATAAAGAGAATAGTAATAATCACAATCCATTAACATTGTTAGGTTCTCGTCAAAAAATAAGATATCATCATTAATAAATGACAACACAGATGGTGAACTTATTGTATTGACACCGTATAATATTTCATCATTCCAAGATGGTATCATATATCTTTCATAGTTAATACCATCTTTCGTGTGGCAACAACCATTGACCAACCAATTACAAGAATTCTCGTTAAAAAAATTATAAATTAAATTTAGAGAATCATTGTTAATAAAAAAATCATCCTGAAACATTATCTTTATAATTTCACCATTAGCTAGCTTTAACCCATTATTCAAATTAGCCGGACTATTACCTCTATTTTTTTCGTTTCTAACGTAGATAATATTTAAATCTTTAAACAATAAACACAAGTCCCTAATTTCAGAATTTATACTATGATCTGAAATTATAATTTCAAAATCATTATATGTTTGTGTACCAATAGATGTTAATAGTTGTTTTAAGAATTTTACACCGTACCCATATTGTTCCCAGGTTGGTATTACTATTGAAAACTTCATATACTTTAATATTAAATTTTAAACCTTTTTTATACAATCTTTTAAGTGGTCTTCCTACTTAATAGGAACAGTGTCGTCAGATAAATTCATATTTAATCTATATTAAAAGTTTTATTTTTCCCTCAAGTCTTGACCAAAAATCAGTATAATTTTTTGCTAACTCAAAATTAGTTTTAATATATGGTAACATCTCAAAATATGTTGCATCATTTAACATATTTTTCTTAGTTGCCAAATCTTCAATAGATTCTATAATTATAAAACCCCTAGTATCAAAATAGTCACCTATGTTTGGACATCCCCAGTAAATTGGTATTGTACCAGTAACTAAACAATCAATAATTTTTTCTGTAAACCAGTTATCCATTTTTTCATTTTCAATAATAAGTGAAAATCTATAATCTTTAAGCGCTGTAATTTTATTTTCAATTGGGTTATAACCATTACCAAATAAATCTAATTCAATAAGATTACTTTGTATAATGTTGTGTCTTAAGTTATGTCCAATTGTTTTACGTTTAACTGATGCTATGATTGAAGTTTCTTTTGTTTTTTCGTGTATTTTCCGATCTTCATTCTTAATCCAGCAGGAACCAAATGGGAATAAAACGCTATTTGAACACTTATTAAGTATATCCTTATTCCAAGTAAAAATTACATTAAATTTATTTTGGTTGTTTATTATTGCTTGTGTTGTATTCATAATTGATGGTGGCTCAATCTGCACTAGAACATTTAAATCAGCGTCTAAAGTATTTGCTATTGTATCAAAAGATATTGAAACTTTTTTATCAAAAAAAAGCTCGTTATGGAGTGTCCCAAGTGTTATTACTTTTATATTCTTTCCCATCTTTCTGGTATTAAATCCTCTGTATTATGGTTAGTATTTGTCCCAAACCAAACTTTAGGTGCAAAAACTTTTTTATTTTCATTATTGTTTAACCAAGCTCCCCACCAAGAAAATGTTGAGTTTGCAATTATATTATTTTTACATAAAGACATTAAGTATAAATCTATGTAATCTTGATTACCATCAATAAAAACCAGATTTTTATTTTCAAAGGTTAAATTTTCCTTACACCAATCAAGATCATCTGAAAAAATTAATATATTTTCAGAGTCTATAATGTCAATAGAATTTTGATAATATTTTAAATCACAAGTAGGATGAATTCCAGGATACTTTAAGTAGTCACCCCTTCTTACGTGTAGTGAGCAACTATTTTCAAAATTAACGTCTTTATATTTTTCCTTTATTATTTTTTCACTCAACTCATCAATAGAAAATAAATTTAATATCTCATTTCTATTTTTAAAAAAATATTTTTCACTTTGGAAATACCCGGATAATAAGATATTTGGGCGATAATTAATTTCTTTATAATGAAAATATGGTTCTTGGTAAAGACCATTATAAATTACCTGGTCAAACTCAAGATTTCTAAAAATATTATTTTTGTAGTTAGAAATCCCTTTGTGGACGGTAACACTTCTTTGTTCGTCAAGTATTAATTTGTCATTGTTATTAATTGCTAACGAATACGCTGCAGCAATCTGAAACATATAATTACCAAGACCACCAGCTAAACTAACACTAATCATTAATCCAATTCCAAGTTTTTATATGTTCTGTTAATTGTTCTTTATTCATTGACATAATTCTATTATACTCATTACCATTGTGGGCGTACATTGGGTTTGATCCAGAGCTATTATGTGTCCGATGATGTGTTAGATGATATAACACACCATCAACCCTATAAATACCATATCCCATCTTTTCAATTCTTCCAATTCTTTCCCAGTCCTCGTGTCCCCAGGATATAAAATTCTCATTCTCAAGACCAATTTTTGTGTATGCATCTTTATTAAAGAATATTGCACCACCAAGTGAGTTTGGGTTAAATAACGTACATTCATTTAAATTTATTGTATCAAAATTGTTTGACTCAACGTTCTGAAAATACTTTGGTGGGATGTCATAGAATTTTCCGGAATATGGAAATGCAAAATCAATACCGGTATTAAGTGCAAACCGGGCTGCAATATATTGATCTGGTTTAAACAAAACATCAACATCATAATTAACAACAATATTTGTCTTTGACATTTTTGTCATAACATTTAACATTCTAGTTCTGTGAAATAAAGTGTCTTCAGTTTGTTCAAATAAGTAGAGTACTTTATTAGAAACAGATTTAACAAACTCTTCATTTGATTCTTTATCCGATTCCATCACAATAATGTTGGTATCAAATGTTTTTTCTAAAAACCCAATTGTAATTTTAAAATTTCTTTTTCTGTCTTCACTATCAAATCTTATTGGGATAATGAAAGTAACATCTTTAAAATCTATCATATTATCTATTATTGTAAAAGTATTTGATGTTGTTAACTACAACTTCTTGGTTTACTAAAGGTGTTTCTGTTGGTGTAATTCCGTGTTTTTTCTTATACCACTCAGTACCTTTTATAAAGTTATCATTCCACTCCGGAGTTCTTGCTATTGTACTTTCCTGAATTGAATTTGGAATATCCGTAAGGTACTCCCAACTATTCTCAATATCCGCAAAATACCAGAATGGAGGATGGAACCCATTTTTAATTGCTTGAAAAGTATGCTCAACGTGTTCCCAAGCGTTTTTAAACATTGGATCAAAAAGACCAATTTTGTCAAGAACTGATTTGTGATAATAGGAGAACGCCCCAACACAATTTGGGTATAACGCAATTTTAACTCCTTCAGGATACGGGATAATCATTCTTGGGTTTGGTTCACCATCAACATCTTTTCTATCCTCAAGTGTCTTAAACCCGGTGGACCCTTTCTTGTTTGCCGGACCGTGAAGAGCAAAGTTTAAATGTTTAATTCCAGATATTAACGAATGGTTAATATATTTCTCAAAAACTTTTTCGTCTTTAATTAAAATATCATCTTCCATTAAAAATATATGTTCACAACCTTGGTCCAAAAGATATTGCATTGCCGAATTTTTTGCAGCACCAACACATAGATTTGTTTCGTGTTGGATGATGTGTGCTTGTTCTGGATATGAAGAATTATCATAAGGTGTCCCATCATTTACAATAACAAAGTTTTTAATCCATTTAGGAACAGTAAATGCAGATTGTTTAATTCTATGTTCAGCATTGTATGTTGTCATACCAATACCAATTTTAGAAAAATCAATAACTAATTTTTCCTCAATGGTTTTATTATTTGTTAATCTTACCGGAAATTTATCTTTATATTTTTCCTCAAACTGAATTTTATTTTCTTCCCATTGCTGGTTAGTTTGTCCAATTGACATATGCGTGACTCGTATCTGTGTTGTTACCCCAAGTTTAACACCATTTAAATAATTCTCAAAACAGAAAGGGATTTCATAAAAGTGAAAACCATTAAATGATTCATCAAAACCATTTTTAATTTTTCTTTTATCAACAGCAAAATATAAACCATCTAAAACAACAACTTCTTTTAGTTTATTCCCTTGATCCGGTGAGTATGTATTTGTCCATTTTTTTCCTTCGTGTTTGTGAGACACAATTCCGGTCATTGATTCTTTTAATGTCCACCAACGACCATCAATTAAATCCGTTGTTCCGGCAATTCCGATAATACCATATTCTGGATTTCGCTCAAAAAGTTTTGTTAACTTCTCACCCCAGTTTTTTGTGTCAAATTCCAAATCATCGTGACAAAAAACAACAAAATCATTTTGTGCTTCGTTTAAAATCTCATTGTAAACTTGTGCCAAACTTTTATCACCACCGTTTACCTTTTCAATGACCTCGGTCCTTTTACCACCACCACAAGTTTTTTTCAAATACTCAATTAACTCTGGGTTATGTTTCCTTGTAGAATATCCAATTGTAATCATATACCAGTACTTCCAAATCCTTTATCAGACCTATCTTTATCTTCTATGTTGTCAATCTTTTTAAATGTAACCCATTTACCAGAAACAACCGGACAAATTACGGCTTGAGCAATTTTTTGTCCTTTATTAATTGTTACTTCATTTTTTGCTGTATTAAAAATAATAACCTGGATTTCCCCAGTATATCCTTGATCCACGGTACCGGGTGAGTTTAAAACCATAAGTCCTTGTTTTAAAGCTAAACCACTTTTTGACCTTACTTGTATTTCATATCCATCTGGAATATCAACGTGTAAACCGGTTGGAACTAAAATCCTTTCAAGTGGACCTACGTATAGTTCTTCTGTTGAATACAAATCAAATCCAGAGTCTGTCGGATAAACATATTTTGGTTCAACAGCATCTTGATTACTCAAAGAAAAGTTAATACCCATTGTTGGTTGATATCCATCCATTTCTTTTGCTAACTCTCTAACATCAAAACCAAATTCTTCAGCCATTTTTTCGTAATCTGCGTTTGTGATTGAATCGTCAAACAAATCTTCTATTCCATTTATCATTTTAAATCCTTTAATTTTTTTATAGCTTCAACTAATACCTCAACATCCTTTTCACAATATTCAGATATTTCTTTTATTTTTCTTTCTTCCCAATATGATTTGTGAACATTAGCACCTGAAACCTCACCATCTTTTGGTGTTGGTATACCAAGACAAGAACACATTAAGTCAAGTGAGCCAACAGATGAATAAGCACCATACTGCCAGATTTCTTTTGTGTCAATTGCTTTTACTTCCCAGGGTTTTGTATCGTAAGATGGAAGGATTTTTGATGGCATAATTCCATTGATAATCATCCTTTTTGCAAGCATTGGAATGTCAAAGTTTTTTAAATTATGACCACAAAGATAGAAATCAAGTTTATGACATCTATCAAGAAGGGCTCTTACTTGTGTTAATAATTCTTTTTCGTCTTCACTTGAAAAGGTTTGTTTTTTTACTTCTCCATTGTCTAACACAAAAGCCATTGATACACAAACAATTTTAGCGAACTCCGGAACAAGTGCAGCTCTTTTAACAAATACCTCATCTTTTGAGAGACCTAAGTCTTCCGGAAATCTTTTTTGAAACCAATCAAAGTATTTTTCAAATTGGTCAGATATTTCTGGGTTAAATCTTTGACAAGATTCATAGTCTGGACAGCCACCAACAGTCTCAATGTCAAGAAATAAAATTTTAGTAATTGGAATGGTAATCATAAATTATTTAATTAGGGATTTGTAAAATTCTTTTCGCAATTTAGTTATATTTTGTAAATTGTATTTGTCTTTAACAGTTTCATATAGTCTTTCACCAAGATCTACAACCATATTAGGATTTTCAACAAGTTTCTTAATTGATTTAGCCCAATCACTATGATTTCTAGTTTCATCAACAAGAAGAGCGTTACCATCAGTAAACTGACCATTTTTCATCGCGTGTTTTAAATCAATAGTATACGGACCAACATTTGATGCAATTAATGCCTTTTTATAAAAACCGGCTTCAATTACCTTAAGTTGTGATTTCATTCTGTTAAATACGTGATTTTTAATTGGTGCTAATGATATGTCAAACTTAGAGTAATTCTTTGCGTAACTAGTAACAGGTCTTGTCCAAACTCTAACATAGTTCTCATCCATAACACCAGAGTAATCATTTTCTGTAAATGTATCAAGATACTCTTTATATTTTGGTGTAATGATTTTGTAATTGTTTGTAAAAATTTCTTCATACTTAACCCACACAGTTTCATCTGGTCTAATTGGTCTTTGGGTTTTTTCACCTGTAGTTTTATTAATTTCAGTTACACTTCCACGGATATCAAAACCACAAACATAATATTGTAATTTATCTTGTATAGGTGATAATTTACTTACCATACCATCAAGAAGTTTAAGGTCGTGTAAGTGAGATGAACCACCAAGCCAGCCAACTCTAATTTTTTCTGAAGGAAGTGTTGGTTCATTAAATTGTGGGTCCTCTGGGTCAACCCCATTTGGGAATACAATTACATTTTTATTAAACTTTCTAATTTCATTTGCAAAAATTTCGGTAGTTGTTATTACATAATCACAAACTTTTAAATTATTTACAATTTTTTCGTGTAACTTGTTTTGAACAATTAGTTGGTGGATTGGGTGCTCTTTTGTTGGTAACCAGTAATCATCAACATCACCAATTACAACAATACCCATAGATTGTAACATTTTAATTAATTTTGGACAACTATCATAGTCTTGACCAATGTTTCTATGAAAGTGAACTATCTGATAATTTTTCCAAAAGTTTATATCATTTACATTTGGTTGGTAGTTAATATCAACGTGAAATTCATCCGGATACATATTTTGTAGTTTAACGTGGGGATCAACTGATCTGAATTTTCCGACTCCCGATGTATCTGAAGGGATGACTAATACTCTAATTTTACTCATAATTTTATACAATTTACCATTAAATTATAACCCTTATTGAGAAACAAGTCAATTCTGTTTTAAAATAAAAAACCCCTTTATCAAACGATAAAAGGGTTACACATTAAGTATAAATTAAATTTATTTAGAAATCTTTTTGACGTTTGTTACCTTACCCTCAAATATGTGGTTACCAACTCTAAATTTAAACATATCGTTACTTTTTCTAGTTGACTCAACAAGTAAACCATTTTCTTTTAAAACGTCCTCAACAGTTTCTCTTACAATATCTCTAATGGTATCCGCAGATAATAATCCTTGTGGTCTTTCGTGACTTGTTATTTGTTTTTTATTTTCATTAACAGTATCACCCTTTGCGTTAACATTCATAAGTCTTGACGCTTTCTCCACCAAATCGTTTGAAAGTGTTGCTCCACCCATATTATTTGGTTTGTCAATTGGGTGTTCAATCATTAACCTTTTAATTTCGTCAGGTAATCTTGAACCCATAATTCTGTCTTGTGTTGGGATTTCGGTGTGTTGTTGTGTCATTTTAACTTCTTCACCCAAAAATTCACTAGGGATATTGTAGTTGCCATTTGCTGGTTGGAACTCTTGTAATGATGGTGTATTAATAGTTGGACTTTCTTGTACTGTCCCTCTATTAATGTCATTATGTTTTTCCATTATTTTTTTTGCAATAACTAATTTTTGCAATAATTGATCTTCAGAATTCATATTTTTTAAAATGTTGCGTTTATAATAACTCTTGTCATACTTTTGTCACCATTTGGATTGTAGTCTGGTCTCATCTCATTGAAGTTTTCAGTTGTTTCTTTATAAGTTATAATTTTATCAATCCTAAAAAGCCTCCAACTGGGTAGTGGTTTTTCACCTAAATAAGCTCTATGTGAAGCACCCTCAATGTCCCAAGCTCTTAAAACTGGATTACCAGCTTTACTATACCCATAACAAACAGGCTCAACAATCCTTAACCCTTTACCTCCCGGTTCGTCACCATCATAATATACAATAACTCTTTTTTTATTTTTAATTGAGTTAATGATATTATCAATTGATGCTACCTCAACAATAAGATTTTTATATGTATTGTAAAGTTTCATTAAGCACTAGGAGTGGTGTATGGTTTTTCTGGTTGATACTCGTTAACTTTAATTTCGTTAATTCTCTCAAACACGTCTGTTGATGACCCACCATTTGCGGTATCAAGAAAAGTACCGGTACCTTTACCAAACTCATCACCATCGGATATTGCATCTTTGTTTGTTGATGAATATTGATTTACTGGTTTGTAGTCATTTTTTGGTATTAACCTTTTTCTTTGTTCTTCACCTATAACACCAAGATCATTCATTGGTTGACTAAAATCTAATCTTTCTGTTGTTGCCATTAGAGTAGTTTTTTCATTATATCGTTTATCCTTTTTAGGTTTTCTGTAATTTTTATATCATCTACAAAATTACTATGTTCTTTTGATGGTCTATTCATATCGGCAAGCCATCCCATATCATCTACTAATTTTTTATCTACCATCGCTGGCATATTATCTTTTCTTATTTGTTTTGTAACTGAGTCATCAGTTCTTAAATGTTCTAAAGTTCTATCAACCCAACTTTTCATATAATCACCACCATTTAATATATATGGCGCGTCTTTTCCGTCACCACCATAATTATCAAACCAGTTTTTAATTCTACCAAGTTGCTGGTATGTGACGTACCCACTATCCCTTAGTTCCTGGTTTCTATTAAACCCTTCTGTGTTTGCGTCCGCATTTTGCGCATGATCAAAACAAGTCCCAAGATATTCTGTAAGTTCTTTGGGTAAGGTTATTGGTCTATTATATAAATCCTTATTCAAACTACTTTAATTTTTTAATTAGTTTAGAAATATCAATATTTTCTTTTTCTGCAATTTTTTTAATTGATTCTATATTTCTTAAAAGTAATTTATATATTACAGATTCTTCATCAGTATCGTCATCAATATTCTTTTTTGATATTTCTTTTTCATCTGATTTTTTGTTAAGCAAAAGTTCATCAAGAATATTTTTCATTTTTTCTTTTTTTAACTCAACAATTCTTTGTTGGTGATTCTTGTCAAGTTCTGGGTCAAAACCAAAACTCATACATCTTTCATATCTCTCAAAAGGATCTTCAATTTCCAAATCTTTAAAGACACTTATACAGCCTTTAAATGTTTTAACATCCTCACCTTCAATTTCCTCATAACCATAAGCGTCAGAGAAATCCTCTTCGTCAATAATTTCTTGTTCTTCTTCGGATTCTCCATAATAAATTCTTGCCTTGAATGGGAATGTAGATCCGGCTTGACGAATAAGGGCTGCTCTCATATCTTGTGTCCAACTAGTATGTTGACCCATATCAAGAATTGGGATATTTGAGGTGGAAAATGTACCATCATCATCAACAAGCTCCTCAATCTCACCACCTTCTTTTTTTGTTTTGTTATTCTTTGATTTATTTTTTAATTTAAAAAGACTATTATAAACATCTTTTGGATTTAATTTTTTACCTGAATCTAAAATTTTTTTTATTAATTTTTTTAGTTCAGATTCACTAGTTTTATCAAAATCAATTTTGTTGTCTTTACCCTTTGCTTCAGATATTGTTTCAGAAACTGAATAATATAAAGAAATTTTATCTTTCCCATCTTCTAATCGGAAATAATAAGGCTTTCTAAAGTATGGTTTTTCAAACTCTATCATATTTAATTTTATTATAAATACTTTGATTAGTTGTATTTATTAAGAAATAAGTATGGCATACCAAAATATTAACCAGTATAGTTATAAAAAATTTAATCTGAACCTAATTTATGACGGTATGGATATGTCATTGGCATCAGATGAGAGGGATTATAATGAGGAGGTTGTGTTTTCACCATATATAATTGCACAAACATATGGAAATAAAGTCCCGTTTTATTTTGATTTAGATGACTCGGAGACAAGCCAACAAATAAATTTAAATTACAAACAATTTAATCCAAATAATGTTATAGTATCTCAAAATTACTATAACCCAGAAGATAAAGACCTTTCTTGTTTTTCAGAATCAAGCAGTTGCGATATTGGATTTACC
>Ga0315904_10000074_pt1 | contig 153890 bp, 151 predicted proteins | sample LakEriMetagenome_6_FD_203529 | JGI IMG/M metagenome (GOLD analysis project Ga0315904, IMG submission 203529) | Freshwater fungal communities from buoy surface, Lake Erie, Ohio, United States - Buoy 12 MA120 | ecosystem: Environmental > Aquatic > Freshwater > Lake | place: USA: Lake Erie, Ohio...
GCTGCACAGGACATCGTCACCGCACGACACATTTTTCACCTTGCCGAGCAAAAAGGGCTCGGCACGGTTGCTACTCTGTAGGAAGTCCTATGCTCGCCTCGCTTGAAGCCCGCCCTGCGGACCCATTTGCTTTCGCTCATCAAATTGTATGAAGCAGACTCCCGGCCCGACAAAATTGATCTCGGCGTCGGCGTTTACCGCGACGACGCCGGTCGAACGCCTGTGATGGCCGCTGTCAAAGTGGCTGAAACGAGGTTGATCGAATTGCAGGACAGTAAATCCTATCTGGGCCCCGAAGGGGACACAGGCTTCGTCGATGCCATGGCCAGTCTGGCACTAGGCAATGCGGTTGCCGGAAGCGGCTATGCCGGTTTGCAAACGCCAGGCGGAACTGGTGCGCTTCGCCTTTTGCTCGAACTTTGGCAGCGCGCCAATCCCGATGGAAGCGTATGGCTGGGGACGCCAAGCTGGCCGGTTCACGAGGCCATGATCCGCCGGGTTGGCGCGCGGCTGCAGACCTATGTCCATTATGACATCACCGCCCAACGTGCCTGCCCGGACAATTTGCTGGCAGCGATCCGGTCGGCAGCGCCCGGTGACCTGTTCTTGCTCCACGGCTGTTGCCACAACCCCAGCGGTGCTGACACTGACGCAACCTTATGGCAATCCATTGGCGAGGCGCTTTCAAACGTGGGAGCCATTCCGCTCGTCGATCTTGCCTATCAGGGGTTGGGGGACGGGCTCGACGAAGATGCCGCCGGACTGCGCACCCTGCTCGACCATGTCCCTGAAATTTTGCTCGCCTATTCGTGCGACAAGAATTTCGGGCTTTACCGGGACCGGGTGGGTGCTGCCTATGTCCTCAGTGGCAACGACACCCATCTTGGCATTGCCAAGGGTCACCTCGCCGAAATCGCCCGCAGCTGCTGGTCCATGCCGCCCGACCATGGCGGCGCGGTCGTAAGGGTAATCATGGCAGACCGAGCGCTCACTGCATCATGGCGATCGGAACTGACGCAAATGACAAAACGTATCCAGTCCATCCGCAACCGCCTCGCTGATTTCGGGGATGTGGGTAAATTTGCGTTCGGGCGGTTGCGTCACGAGAAAGGCATGTTTGCGCTGCTGCCTGCAACACCCGATGAAGTCGCCCAACTCCGTAGCAACCATGGTATTTTCATGGTCGGGTCCGGGCGGATCAATCTGGCGGGGCTGCAGGAAGCGGACTGCGACCGGCTAGTGCAGGCCATCGGCAGACTTCCGAGCTTCGCACATAAACGAACGAGCTAGCTGTGTCCGCTTAGCGCGATTTATCTCTCAAAAGCGGACTGTCCGGATCGTCGAACTTAGCTGATGAAACGCATTCTTCAAACTGCGTGCGGGTACATCTGATGGTATCTCTGAATTTCGCAAATTAAATTGATAAAAATAACAGGCGCTTAAAATACAATCACGATTCCCGTAGGGTCACCAACATTGCGGCGTACTTCCAACCATCCTGAAATACCAACCGTAAGGTCAGCCAACGTCATCTGCGGCTGTACTTGAACCCGTGGCGTTCAGGTCTGCTCAACCGCGCTGCCAATCAAACCAGCGGCGCGCGAAGCGCTGCAGCCGTTCTGGCTTTCGCGCGAGCCTGTACTGCCCAGCCGCAAATTTGTTTGCCTCGCTCCATGTCGGGTAACTGTGGATCACTGACAACACTTTGCCGAGAGGCATTTTATGTCGCATCGCAAAGACCAGTTCGGCGATTATCTCGCCTGCATGTGCGCCGACGATGGTCGCACCCAATATGCTGTCCTTGCCAGGCGACGTCAAAATCTTCACAAAACCGCTTGTTTCGCCATCTGCAATTGCGCGATCAAAATCATCAAGCTCATAACGGGTGAGTTCATAAGCCACACCGCTGGCATTCGCTTCCGCCTCGGTCAGGCCGACGCTCGCAACTTCAGGGTCGGTGTAAGTGACCCGGGGCAGCACGCGATAATCCGCCTTGAAGCTTTTGAACGGGCGGGCAAGCGCGTTGACCGTGGCGAACCAGGCTTCATGGCTGGCGCCATGGGTCAACTGCTGGTTACCGGCAACGTCGCCTGCAACGTAGATGTGCGGAAAGGCAGTCGCCAACCTGTCATTAACGGCAATCCGACCCTTCTCAACCAACCCCAGTTCTTCAAGGCCGAAACCGGTTAAGCGTGCGCGGCGGCCGGTGGCGACAAGCACATCGTCATACGCCAATTCGATTTCACCATCTGGACCTGCGATCATAAGCCGCTTGCCGGCTTCAAAACGAACCGCCTTATGCCCGGCACGCACATCGACGCCTTCCTGCGATAACACCGCGCCAACAATTACGGCCGCCTCTGCATCCTCTTTGAGCATCAGGCGATCAGCCATCTCGACGAGAGTCACCTGGCTGCCGAGCCGCTGAAAGGCCTGCGCCAGTTCGCACCCTATCGGTCCGCCACCAAGAATCACAAGGCGTCCCGGCACCTGCGTGCGTGCGGACATCGCATCCCACAATGTTTCACTGGTCAGATAACCGCTATCCTCGATCCCCGGTATCGACGGAATGATCGGGGCCGCGCCAGTTGCGATCACAAAGGATTTCGCCGTCAGTCTTTGCGTGCCACCATCGTTTAGCGCGATATCGACCGTCCATGGATCGATAAAGCGCGCATAGCCCGAAAGGCATTCCACCCCGAGACCCGTGAATCGTTCGACGCTGTCATGCGGCTCAATTGCATCAATCACCTCCCGAATACGACGCATCACGGCAGGAAAATCGATACTGACAGAGCCGGCAGTCACACCAAAGCGTAAGCCATCGCGGGCAGCCTGCGCAATTTTCGCGCTTTTCAAAAGGGCTTTGGAAGGGATGCAACCGGTGTTGAGACAATCGCCCCCCATCTGGTGCGCTTCGACCAGTGTGACCTTCGCTTGGGCCATTGCGGCGATGTAGGAGGAGACCAACCCCGCCGCCCCCGCCCCGATGACGATTAGGTTGCGATCGAAACGGCGCGGCTTTTTCCAATCAGCGCGCACGGATTTTCTTTGCGCCCGCAACCAGCATCCGAGCAATCCACGGAAACAGACCGAGAAGGACAAAAGACCCGATCAGTGTCGGCGACAGCAATCCTGCGGTCGAATCAATCGCGCCAATCTGCGTGCCCGCATTGACGAAAACGATCGTCGCCGGCAGCATCCCGATCTGGCTGACCCAGTAAAAGGTGCGCGCAGGAATGCGTGTCAGCCCCATCACAAGGTTGACGACGAAAAAGGGAAAGAGCGGGATCAGCCGGATTGTGAACAGGTAGAATGCGCCGTCGCGGGCGATGCCGTCATCAATGGCTTTCAACCGATCGCCGAACTTTCCCTGAACCCAATCGCGCAGCACGAAGCGTGAAGACAGAAAGGCAAGCGTCGCGCCGATCGTCGACGCGAAGGAAACGAGGATCGTTCCCGTCACGACCCCGAAGAGCGCACCGGCAATCAGCGACATGATTGCCGCCCCAGGCAACGAGAGCGCGGTCACCCCGACATAAAGCAGGAAGAACCCGCCTATGTACAAGGCCGGCGCCGCATCCTTTGCTGCGATGATCTCGGCCTGCTGCGCCTTGAACTGATCAAGGCTAAGATATTGGCCGAGATCGAACCAGAAATAAGCAAGGATGGCCGCGGCCAGCAGCGCGAGGAGCGCCAATCGCTTGTTCATGGCCGTCGCCGCCCTGCCTTGTCAGTGGTCAGAATGGAACGTCGTCGTCAAGGTCGTCGGCAAAACCGCCGCCGCCAAAGCCGGAAGATCCGCCCTGCCAGTTGCCACCGCCCTGACCCCCACCTGCACCGCCACCGGAGGGCGCACCGCCACCCCAGCCGCCGCCGGAACCGCCGCCACCTTCACCGCCACCCGGACGGTCGAGCATGACAAGCTTGCCGTCAAAACCGCCAACCGAGATTTCGGTCGTGTAGCGATCATTGCCGCTTTGATCCTGCCATTTACGCGTGCGCAGCTGGCCTTCAATATAGACCTTCTGCCCCTTGCGCAGATAGCGTTCGGCGACACCTACCAGCCCGTCCGACTGCAACACCACCTGGTGCCATTCGGTACGTTCTTTCTTTTCCCCGGTCTGGCGATCCTTCCAGTCTTCCGAAGTAGCGATACGCAAATTGGCAATGCGGCCGCCATTCTGGAAACTTTTGACTTCCGGGTCCGCGCCCAGATTGCCTACCAATATCACCTTGTTGACGCTGCCCGCCATGAATGTCCCTCGTCTTTCGAAATTCGGATTCTGCAATCAGCTATAAGCCGAAGGCGCGGGCTGTCCAATAGGTTATACCGGCGGCAGCATATGCCAGCGCAAAGAGATAAGTGACCATGAAGATCGGCCACTTCCATCCATTAGTTTCACGCCGGGTAACCGCGATGGTCGAAATGCATTGCGGTGCAAAGACAAACCAGGCGAGAAAGGCAAGCGCAGTTGCCAACGACCAGTTTGTGGCCAACTGGGGGCCAAGATTGGCAGCAGCTTCTTCTTCGTCAGCCGCATTCACGGCATAGACGGTGCCCAGTGCGGCCACAGCAACCTCGCGGGCGGCCATCGCCGGGATGATTGCCAAGGCGATGTCATGGTTGAAACCAATAGGCTCGACCACAGGTTCGATGACCGAGGCAATCCGTCCCGCCGCCGAATATTCAACTTGGCTTTCGGTTGAACCGACAGGCACTTTCGGAAAACTGAGCAAGACCCAGAGGATGACGGTTGCTGCAAAGATGATCGTACCGGCGCGGCGAAGGAAGAGCCATGCACGCTGCCATAGACCAAGCGCGATATCGCGCAGACGCGGTAATTGGTAGCGCGGCATTTCAATGAGGAAGCTGCCACCGCGACTACCCGTTACGAAGCGCTGTATAACTGCAGCAGCCAGCATCGCCCCCACAATCCCTGCGATATAGAGAATGAAGAGCACCAGTCCCTGCAGACCGATAACGGGGCCGACGCTACGTGCCGGGATGAAGGCCCCGATAATCAGCGTATAGACCGGAAGACGTGCCGAACAGGTCATCAATGGCGCGATCAATATGGTCGCCAGCCGTTCTTTTTGATCCATGATCGTCCGCGTCGCCATGATACCCGGAATGGCGCAGGCAAAGGAGGAAAGCAGCGGAATGAAGCTGTGCCCCGACAACCCGACGGCCGCCATCATCCGGTCCATGACGAACGCCGCGCGCGTCATATAGCCAGTTGCCTCAAGCAACAGGATGAAAAGGAAGAGAATAAGAATCTGCGGCAGGAACACCACCACGGCCCCGACACCCGCAATGATTCCTTCAGTCAGGAAAGCGCGCAGAAGGTTATCAGGCATATAGCCGTTGATCACCTCGGTCAGCACAGCGAAGCCGCCTTCTATCCAGCCGATCGGCGCTTCGGACCAAGCATAGACCGCCTGAAACATTACGAAAAGCAGTGCGAGCAGGACGACGATGCCACCGACAGGGTGCAGCAGCACATTGTCGAGACGGCGGGTCCATTGCCGGGTCTGGGTTTCCCTGACGATGGCTTTGCGCGCGATCGCATGTGCGCGCTGTGTGATCGCCTTGCGATCTGCCACCGGCTGCGCCTCACGCATCGCAGCCCCACGCAAGGCATCACCCAAGGCGGAGAGTAGATCGTTCAGGCCACGTTTGCGCACCGCGACGGTTTCCACCACCGGCACACCGAGTTCGGCGGAAAGCACGGCCGCGTCCAATTCAAGGCCATCGCGCTGCGCAAGATCGACCATGTTGAGCGCAACCACCACTGGCAGGCCTTCCGCGATCAGTTCAATCGCGAAGCGCAGATGGTTGTCGAGATTACCGGCATCGAGAACGATCACCAGCGCATCGGGACGGCGCTGACCTGCGAAATTGCCCCGGACGACGTCGCGCGTAACAGCCTCGTCTAGGCTGTCGGGCAGAAGGCTGTAAGCACCGGGCAAGTCGAGCAATTCGACTGGCCGCCCGTCGGGAAGCGCAACACGCCCCGACTTTCGTTCAACGGTAACGCCAGGATAATTGGCAATTTTCTGTCGCGCACCAGTCAGCGCATTGAACAAAGCCGACTTGCCGGCATTGGGATTGCCGACAAGGGCGACAAGCGGCGTAGCGGCGGTCATGCAGAAATCTCGCAAATAATCGCTTGCGCGACCTTGCGGCGCAGCGCGACCGTCATCCGGCCAACGCGCACCGCAATAGGATCACGCCAGAAAAGGATACCGCGATGCAACGGGCTGACGGTTGCGCCGGCATCAACGCCGAGCGAACGCAGGCGGTGCCCTTCGCTATCGGGAATCGATTCCCAATCAATCGAGATGATGCGCGCACTGGCACCAAGAGGCAGAATATCCAGATTCACCCCGCCCTTTTGCAAACGCTTCTCAATAAAAGCAAGCAGGGAATGTGACTATATCACTTTGATCGCGAGGGACGCGCGCGAACGGCTTTCACCGCGGCGGATAACGCAACCGTCCGATGAAGCGTGACAGGCTGGGCCGATGTTCACTGCGGCCTTTCAACTGTGTCTTGGCCTTTTCGAACTGCATCACATTGTCGATCCGACGGTCGAGAAAGGCGCGCGTGTCCGCATAATCATCGCTGTCGTCGTTGACGAAGGTCAGCAGCGTCGAGAGATAGACCGCCGAGAGTGTCGCGCGCTTCGTATAATGGTTAAAATCGGTGGCCGTGTCACCGGCAAGCCGCCACATGCGGTCGGCGCTGCGCCAGCCGATTCGCGAGGCCCGTGCAAGATTCTGGGGCATGGCCATTATTGCTTGCGCGCGGCGCAGCCCTTCGCGGTCAGGTGCCATGATGTCGAGCCTGGTAGCAATAAGCGACGTGATGCGATTTCGGATTTTCATGGCATTGAGTGTGTCAGGCGGCAAGCGGCGGACCATTTCTGCGTCAACAGAGCCGATCCATGCATCGATCAATTCCATCGCTCCGCCTTTCAGCGCGAGGTTCGCCAGATCCGGATCGACATCAACCTCAAAAGCCGACGATTCGACGGCCGCTTCGCTCCAGCCATCAAAGGCCGCATTGGCCGCAAGGCGCCGCGCGATTGCGTCACGGATTTCGTCGAGCGTCGGGTCGGCTGGAAGAGGGGCTAGAGACATGCGTTCCATTTAGGGCTTTGACCGTGCATCGGCAAGCCGCACCAGCACCAGCGCCGCCATCACCATCGCCCCGCCTACATAATCCAGCAGCGTCAACGCTTCATCAAAGGCCGCCCATCCGACAAAGGCCGCAAACGCAGGTTGAAGCAGCAGCGCGAGACCGATGATCAACGGGCTGAAATGCGGCAACGCATAGGTCAGGAAGCCTTGGCCCAGAACCTGACTCGATATGGCGAGCGCAATCAGCGGCAGCCAGTTACCGGGCATGATCTGTTCGCCGGCAATCCAGGCCACCGGTAACATAAACATTGCCGCCGAAGCCGAAGCAAGCGCCAGGGACGACCAGCTTTCGCTGCTTCCGCGCACCCGCAACATCGCGAGCAGGTAGAAGGTATAGAAAAGCCCAGCGATCAAGCTAAGCACATCGCCTTCAAAATGTTCAGGCGATAAATCTAAACTCTGCCCCATCAGCATCGCCGCACCGGAAAAGGCCAGCAATATCGCCATCGCCTGCAGGGGCTGTGGTAATTTGCGGGCGAGGATGATGCCATAAATTGCGAGCAGAAGACTAGCGCAGTTCGCCAATAAAGTCGCGTTGCCGAGCTTCGTCTTGAAGATGCCGAAATGCCAGGCGATGATATCGATCGCGAAGAAAAACCCCGCCAGCAGCACCAGCCCGAGCATCGGCCGCGGCATCGCTCTGATGCGAAAGCCCGCACGATAGCCGATAAAGGCAAGGATTGGCACAGCCAGTGCCAGCCGCCAGAAACCCGTTGCGATCGGACCGGTATCGGCAAGCCGGACGAGCGGTGCCCCGAATGCGACGCACACATTGCCGGCAATAAGCGCTGCAAATGCCAGCACCGGTGCAGCTGGATAGTTTTGCTTCGCAGTCATAAACCCCCGTTGCGTTTTGCAACCCGTATCCGCATGTATGCATAAAGCGAAGCAAATAGGGAAAGCCTAATCATATGACCACCAGCCTTTTCGATCCGATCCAACTTGGCGCGATCCACGCACCCAACCGCATATTGATGGCCCCGTTGACGCGCGGACGCAGCGAAGGTGTGCATGTTCCGATCAGCACGCTGAAGGCCGAATATTATGCGCAGCGGGCGGACGCAGGGCTGCTCATCGCCGAAGCAACCGGCATCAGCCAGGAAGGCTCTGGCTGGCCCTCCGCCCCGGGCATCTGGTCTGCCGAACAGGTGGAGGCATGGAAGCCGGTGACCGATGCGGTGCACAAGGCTAATGGCCGCATCATCCTGCAGCTTTGGCATATGGGGCGGTTGGTGCATTCGGATTTCCTTGGCGGCGGTCAGCCGGTTTCTGCTTCGGCGACCACCGCGCCTGGATTTGCCCACACTCATGAAGGCAAAAAGCCCTATGTAGAGGCGCGCGCCCTGCGCCTTGATGAAATCCCGCGGTTAATCGAAGATTATGCGAAAGCTGCGCGCAATGCGATGGCCGCGGGCTTTGACGGTGTGCAGATCCACAGCGCTAACGGCTATCTGCTCGACCAGTTCCTGCGCGAAAATTCGAACCTGCGCGATGATGATTATGGTGGTCCCGTCGAAAACCGTATCCGCCTGACCAGCGAAGTCACCCAGGCAGTCGTCGATGCCATCGGTGCCGATCGCACATCGGTACGCTTGTCTCCGAACGGCGAGACTCAAGGTTGCGACGATTCAGACCCCGTCGCCCTGTTCACCGCAGCCGCCGCTGCTCTGCAGAAAATCGGTATCTCGTTCCTCGAACTGCGCGAACAGAAAAGCTTCGGTGATTTCGGCGCAACCGACGTGCCGCCGGTGTCGCCCGCGATCCGCAAGGTCTTCACAAACCCGCTGGTGCTCAACCAGGAATATACACTGGAAACCGCACAGGCCGACATCGCAAGCGGCCTTGCCGATGCCATCAGCTTTGGTCGGCCGTTCATTTCGAACCCCGATCTTGTCAGCCGTCTGCGTCAAGGCGCGCAGGTTGCGCCGGACAATTTCAAGACCTGGTACAGCCCTGGCCCCGAAGGCTATACCGACTATCCAACGCTAGAAACGGCTGCGGCCTGATCCATGACAGAGGCGGGCCTGCTGCCACTGCTGCTGGGACCCGCCTCCATTTTTGCGCTCGCCGCCTTGGCCGAACTTATCTGGCCGCGGCGGGTGCTGCGATTTGGCCGGGCGTGGCGCTGGAGCACCGGAGCACTGCTTTTCATCAGCAACCGGGCAACCATCCGAGTGCTTTCGCTGCTCGTCACCCTGCCGGCTGCGTCGCTCTGGGCCGAAAGCGAAGGAATCGGCCTGTTGCGACTGGTCGACTTGCCAATTTGGGCCGAAGTCGGGCTTGCCTTTATCATGCTCGATTTCGCGATGTGGCTGCAACATCTGCTCATGCACCGCGTGCCGATACTCTGGCGGATGCACAAGGTGCACCACGCGGACCCCGATCTTGATGTGTCAACCGCGATCCGCTTTCACCCTTTCGAAATCGCTGTGTCATTGTTCTGGAAGGCGGCATGGGTCATCCTGCTCGGTGCCCCTGCATTCGTCATCCTTGCGTTCGAGGCGTGGCTTACGGCCAATGCCGCATTCAATCATGGCAATATCGAATTGCCGCCTAGGCTCGACCGCTGGCTGCGCCGTCTGCTGGTTACGCCGGACATGCATCTTGTCCACCACAGCACCGAATTAGGCGAGCAACAAAGCAATTACGGCTTTGCCTTAAGCCTGTGGGACCGAGTGTTCGGGACCTATGCCATCGAATCAAAAAGTGGGCGCGATACGCAAGCAATTGGGCTTGCCGAACTCCAGGATACGCAGCCGACGAGGATCCTTCATGCATTGCGGTTTCCGTTGACGTAGCGTCATAGAGGCAACGCTAAAGTGTGTTGACGATCGCCAGACAAAAGCGCAGTTCTCCCGCATGGGAGATAGGAAAATGGCATCTTTTCGTCATATTGCGCTCGGTACCGTTGCAGCGGTTGCGGTCGGAGCGGGGCTTTATTGGGGCTGGGGCAAGTTTTCGGAGAGCCGTGAGGCCGGCCGCGCTGCCGATGTCCAAGCTGCAAATGACGCCGAAGTAACCAGTGGCGTCGCGACCAAATTGCTGTGGGGCGACACACATCTTCATACCGCCAATTCGATCGACGCCTTTGGTTTCGGGGTGAAGCTTGGTCCCGAAGAGGCTCTGCGCTTTGCGCGCGGCGAAGAAGTTACCTCGACCTGGGGAATCAAGGCGAAGCTATCCCGCCCGCTCGACTTCCTTGTGATCGCGGACCATTCGGGCGGCCTTGGCGCGACCCGCGCGCTCTATGAAGCGCCGCGTTTCATGATCAAGGACAAAACGCTGCTGCGCTGGCATGACTTGATGCACGAAGGACCCGAGGGGATGCAGCGGGTTACCGGCGAATTGATCAACATGGCGGGCGAAGGCGGATTGGGCAAACTGTTTCCACCCGAGCAATCCCGCAAGAATACCGCCAAGATCTGGCAAGGGCATACCGCGATTGTCGAACGTTACAACACGCCCGGCAAATTCACTGCCTTCATGGGTTTTGAATATACGCTGATGCCTAATGGCGACAATTTGCACCGCGTCGTCATGTTCCGCGATGGAAAGCCGCGCGCCGACACGGTGCTGCCATATGATCCCACAGCAGAAGAGACCGAAACGGTCGACAAATTGTGGGACTATATGGATACCTATGAGAAAAAGACCGGCGGCAAAATGCTGGCTATCCCCCATAATAGCAATGTGTCGAACGGACTGATGTTTGAAATGGTCGGCCCTGGCGGCGGACCGATGACGTCAGATTATGCACGTCGCCGAGCCTCACGTGAACCGCTGGTCGAAGTGACGCAGATCAAGGGCGACAGCGAAAGCCATCCCTTTCTCTCACCCAATGACGAATTTGCAGGATTTGGCGACGCCGGGTGGGACACCGGCAATCTGACCATGCAGCGCGCCAAGACGCCCAACATGCTGGGCGGCGATTATGTGCGTGAAGCCTTGAAGCGCGGACTGGCAATCGAAGCGAAAACCGGCGTCAATCCATATAAGCTCGGCATGATCGGTTCTACCGACAGTCACACCGCACTCGCCACAGGTGACGAGGATAATTTTTTCGGCAAGCATTCGGGCGGCGAACCCAATGCGCGGCGTGCATCTGATCCGCAAAATCTGGGCACCCGTGCAGGGCGTATTGGCTGGCATTATCTGGCAGGTGGTTATGCTGCGGTCTGGGCAACCGCGAACACTCGCGCAGCGATATTCGATGCGATGATGCGCCGCGAGGTCTATGCGACCACCGGCCCGCGGATGCAGGTGCGTGTCTTTGGTGGATGGGATTTTACTAGCAAAGACTGGGTGGGCGATTGGGTCAAGAACGGCTATGCCCGTGGCGTTCCAATGGGTGCAGATTTGAAACCCGGCCGCGGCAAACCTAGCTTCCTGATTTCTGCACTGAAAGACCCCGATGGCGCCAATCTCGATCGGGTGCAGGTAGTCAAAGGCTGGGTCGATGCGTCAGGCAAAATGCAGGAACGGATATTCGATGTCAGCTGGTCTTCACCCGAAAAGCGCAAGCTGATCGGCGGCAAGCTGACACCGGTGGGTGATACAGTCGATATCACCAAGGCAAGCTACAGCAACAGTATTGGCGCACCTGAACTGCGGACCGTTTGGAGCGATCCGGAATTCAACCCGGCCCAGCGCGCCTTTTACTATGTCCGCGTGCTCGAAATCCCGACCCCGCGCTGGGTACTGTTTGATCGCATACGTTATGGCGCCAAATTGCCGGCGAACGCTGAACTGAAGTCACAGGAACGCGCCTACACATCGCCTATCTGGTATGTTCCGAAGGGGTAATCCTGCGCACCGAAAAGAGCGGGCGGGGTAGCTTCACTCCGCCCATTGCTTGTTCAACGCCATGTCGGGATCGACAATGACCATCAAGCGGCGCATTGCAATATGGGCAAGGCGTTGCACCTCGACCTTGCGGCGCGCGGGCGCCAGCGGCGCAAGTGCAGCCGGACGGATGATTTCAGCGCCATAGGCATCCGCGACAATCAATCCGGTCCGCGCCGGCAAAAATCCCTCGCCCTCGATCGGCGCATGATCGAAACCTGCGGGCACCGCCCAGAAGAAACGGTCACAATAATCCAGATATTCGGGCCATTTCTGGTCGCCGAGCAGATCGGCACGCGAGACCTTAATCTCGACAATGATCACCTCTCCCTTAGCGTTAAGCCCCATCAGATCAGCACGCCGATTGTTGCGCAGCGCCACTTCGGGTTGTACCATGATCTGGTTGCGCAGGAATAGGCGGCTGACGCCGCGGGCGACCGCCGCCGAATCGATTGCGGGTATGGTGGATACGCTTGCCATAACCACGAATTAGAACGAAGGAGGAACAAGATAAAGCCCTTTCTGGCTTGGCAGCCTGTCGCCGCACCGATAGGGTCAGCGCCATGAAAGAGAAAACAATCGCCGAGTTGGCCGCCGAGCAGGGCGGGTTCAATCCCGAACTTGCTATAAGGTTCATGGGCACGGCGGGGCATGGCGGATTCCTTGGCATGGATTATGTCGGCCACGGCAATGATTGGGTTGAACTGTCGCTCAATTGGCGCGAGGAACTGGTCGGCGACCCCGATACTGGGGTTCTCGCCTCAGCCGTGGTGATCAGCCTGATGGATAATGCGACGAGCATGGCGATCTGGACACGGCTCAACGAATTCCGGCCGCAGGTAACGATGGACCTGCGCGTCGATTATCTGCGTCCATCACCAAAAGGCGCACGGGTTTTTGGCCGGGGCGTCTGCTATCACCTGACCCACAGCGTCGGCTTTGTCCGCGGTGTCGCGCATAATGGCAATATTGACGAGCCTCTGGCGCATGTCAGCGGCACCTTCATTCGGGTGGGGGATCGTCTAGGATGAGCACACAACCCTTAACTAGAGCGCAACTGCCACCCTACGCCCGGGCGCTCGACATGGCGATCATCGGGCTACATAATGGCGCACCGCTGATCGAAATGCCTTTTGCCAATAAGGTGCAGGGACGCCCCGGCTTCCTGCATGGAGGTGCGATTTCCGGCTTGCTGGAAATGGCAGCGGTGGCTGCTGTCCAGCATGCGCTGCACCAGCGCGGCGATCATGATACCCGTTACAAACAGGTCAATGTAACAATCGATTTCATGCGCGGCGGCCTTCCCCAAACGACCTATGCCGTGGGTGAAATCGTACGACTTGGCCGGACGATGGCCAATGTCGAAGCCCGCGCTTGGCAGGATGATCCGGCAAAACCGACCGCCATGGCCTATCTGCACTATCTGCTGAAACGCGATTAAGCGCTACCGCCCCAAATATAGCGAAGATCAGGCTTCGCCGTGGGTTTCGACCAAAGCGGCGACCAAAGCTTCTTCTGGGGTCTTGCCGCCCCAGATGATGAACTGGAACACCGGGTAAAAACGCTCACATTCATCGAGCGCAACATCGATGATCGTCTGCGCCTGATCGATTCCCAGCAAACCATTGGGCGGCAACAGGCTGCCATGGCGGAAAAGCAGTAACCCGTTCGATGACCAGAGATCGAAATGGCCAATCCACAGCTGTTCGTTGATCAGCCCGAGCGCCTTGTAAACGGCGTCGCGTTTGTCGCTAGGCACGGTGACGTCCGGCATCACGAGTAACTGCAGGGCATTGTCTTCTTCACGCCAGATCGCCCGGATCTGATAGCTGGTCCAACTGCCCTTGAACTCGGCGCTTACTTCTTCGTCGCTTACAGGCTCAAATTCCCAACCGCGGGCATCGAACAGCGCGGCCAACATATCGAGCGGCGCGGTTTCTTCGCGCTCGAACTCGGCAAAATCTTCGTCCTGATCGCGCATTACGGCCCTATTACTATGTTATATTCCGTAAATGCCCTTCGACGGACTCGCGCGCAATAGACCTGCGCCGAAACGGCGCATTAGTCTGTGGGCGATCTGTGGATAAGGCCGCGCGGCGGGCTTAGCTGCGCGGCGCGGCTTTCTTGCGTGGAGCAGCCGAACCGGCCGAAGCCTTGCTGAGCGCAGCCTCCAGTGCGGCAACACGGCTCTTCAATTCTTCCGACTCTGCGCGCGCCGTTGCCGCCATCTGCTTTACCGCGTCAAATTCTTCACGGCTAACAAGATCCATACCAGCAACCCATTCGCGCGTGCGTTCGCGAAAGCCGGCCTCAGCCTCACGCCCCATACCCGCAACCGTTCCGGCAACGCCGTTCATAAATTTCGAAAGATCGTCAAAAATGCGCTTGTCGCTCTGCATGGGTCAAACTCCGATTTCGGAAGAGGCTGCAGGAACATATAGGCGCTCCGCATCCGGGTTCAATTGATCGATCTGGTAATTGAGGATCGCGGCAAAGCTAAGCCAGGCGAGATAAGGGACCATTAGCCACGCCGCCAGCGCGCGGATACGGCCGAAAACTAACGTCGTCACCAGCGCGGAAATCCAGATTGCCAGCAGCAGGTAAAAGGCAGCGCTGACTTCGTGGCGGCCAAAGAATAAAGGCGACCAGAAAAGGTTCAGCGCGAGTTGGAGCAGGAACAGGCCGATGGCAATGCCGCGCAGCCGCGCACCACGTGCGTTGAGGATGATCGCGAGCGCAATTCCCATCAACAAGTAGAGAATTGGCCAAACAACACCGAACAGCCAGCCGGGCGGCTGCGCCTCGGGCTTCACCAACTCCGCGAACCAGGCATTATCCTCACCCGATCCGGAAACCGTTCCTGATAAAAACCCAAGCAGCATGATTGCCGGCACGACAACGAGCGCCCAGCGCACGAATGACATGCGCAATTGCGAAGCTGATGCAAGCTGGCTCATTTCTCTCCTCCGACAGAATCATCTGCAAAGGCAATTCTTACGCACGGCACGCCGATACGACAAGGCCGCTCGCCCTTTTGGGGCAAGCGGCCTGTCCTGTTTTCAAACGCTTGCGCGGATCAGGCCTTGCGGCTGCCCGAAAGACCCATCGAACCAAAGGCACCTGCCTTTACTTCGCCGCTGATGCTGTCGCCATCAACAGTGGCGGTGCAATCGAGCGTCATCGGCATGGGCACGGTCATGTCCATCTTCCAGCTGATCGTATTGCCGTCCACGCTGCCGCTGGCGATGTCCATCGAACCGAGGCTGCCGGCCATCTTGCCGGTGAAGCTGCCGCCATCGCTATTGATGGAAAGCACCGACTTCTGGTCACCCATCGGGCTCTTTACAGTGACATCCCAGTCGCCATCTACTGCTGCCATTTACCTTCTCCTATTTACTTCGGGGGTTAATTTGCATTGGTGTCAGCAGACTTAGCAGCTTCACCCTGCATTTCAATCGGCAATCCCAGCGCCTCAAGCTGCGGCTTCACCTTGGCCGCATCGCCCACAACAACCCAGGTCATATTGTCGATATCGATCTTCGACTTGAACGTTTCGGTCATGGCCTCGGGCGTCATCGCCTGATACTTGCCAGCCAACTGTTCAGCATAATCGAACGGACGCTTGAACAATGCATCGGCTCGCATCTGGTTGAGCACCGCCGACGACTGTTCATAGCTACCAGGCAGTTCCAGAATGTTGCTGACAACCGTTGTGTCGCGCTCTTCCTTCGTCACCGGCTTGGCACCCGCCAGATCCTTTGCCTGGTCAATCAACACTTTGAGCGACGGACCGGTCTGGTTGGTCTGGACTGGCGCCTGAATGACGAAGGACACGCGATCCTCATTCCCGCCCACGCCCGAACGGACGCCATAGGACCAGCCCTTGGTTTCACGCAGGTCCATGTTGATCCGCGAGGTGAAATCGCCGCCGAAAATCTCGTTCGCGCTGCGCAGCGTGAGCAAGTCGTCACTACCCTTTGCGTCAAGCACCTTGCCGCCAAGGATGAACGACTGCGGTGAGTTGGGCCGGTCGATCAGCATCACCCGAGCCTTGGGAGCGGGTAGCGCCACGTCGAAATTTTTTGCAGGTGCAGCTGCGCTTGCAGGCTTCCACTTTCCGAACTGCTTGTTGAGCAATTGCGTGATTTCCTTCAGGCTGGTGTCGCCGACCACGAAAATCTCGGCCTTTGCAGGATGGATCCAGCCATTGTGGAATGCGGCGACATCCTCGCGGGTTAGCTGGCGAACTGCTGCTTCATCGCCGGTACCGGTCTGCGGTCCGCCATAGGGATGCGCCTTGCCAAAGATCATCTGCGGCAGCGCGCGCAGCGCGATACCCTGCGGCTGGTTCTTTTCGCCAGCGATCCGCGTCAACTGCTGGATGCGCACCCGTTCCAGATCCTTGGGCGCGAAAGCCGGGTTCTTGACGACATCAGCCAGAAGATCGATCGACGCAGCAAGGTTCGGCTTTACGGCCCGCAGGCTGGCAATCGTGCGATCCTGGGTCGAGCTGACATTGATGTCCGCACCCAGGCGCTCTTCGGTTTCGGCCAGCTGGGTTGCCGTTAGGCTGGTGGTGCCTTCGGTCAGCAGATTGCCCATGATGTTCGATACGCCGCGCTTGTCGACAGGATCGGCGGCATAGCCAGCGTTAAAGCTGACGGCCACGCGCACGGCAGGGACAGCAGCACGGCGCGCGAAATGCACCTTGATGCCATTTTTCAGAGTGCCGGTTTCAACCGCCGGAAAATCCAGCGGAGGATTTGTGCCGGGCGCGGGCATCTTGCTGCGGTCAGCGGTTACTGCGCCGCCAGCCGCCGGCCCGTCGCTTCCGGGCGCGACATAAAAGGCCGGCGCAGAGAGCGTTCCGGTGCGCGCGCCGCCGCCCGAGGCGACTTCCTTATAGGCTTCGCGCTCACCCGGGGTGACGCGGATTTCGAGCACCGGGCGGGTCAACCATTTCTGCATTGCGGCGGTAACGGTTTCCGGCTTCAGCGCGGCCAGTCGTTCCAGCTCTTTCTTATAATAGTTGGAATCGCCCGTGTAGAGTTGACCTTCAGCCAGAGCGACGGCCTTGCCGCCAAAACCGCCAACCTGTTCAAGGCCGTCAATCCGATCAGCAGCCTCGCTTGCCGCAACGCGCTGGACCTCATCGGCGGTCGGACCCTTGGCGATGAAATCGGCCATGACTTCATCGAGCCGCTTGGCAAGCGCATCGGCATCGCCGCCGGGCTTCACATCAGCTTGCACCCAGAACAGGCTGCCGTGGACGAAAGGCAGCACGAAGGAGGAGACGGAGACCGCCTTCTGTTCTTCACGCACAAGAATATTGTCGAGCCGTGAGCTTGCGAGGCCACCAAGCACCGATGCACCGGCACGCAACGCAGTGAATTCAGGATCAGCAAGACCCGGAACAACCCAGTTGCGGTAGATGCGTGTGGTCGGCACCTTGTCCTTCATGTCGATACGGACAGGCTTGTCGAGCGTAGTGATCGGCGCATTGACGGGAGGTACATCGCGCCCCTTCGCGATATCGCCGAACCATTTTTCAACCAGCGGCTTAGCTTGTGCGGCATTTACATCACCGGCAAGCACCAGAACGGCATTATTGGGCCCGTAAAAATCCTTGAACCACTGTTTGAAATCATCAAGCTTCGCTGCCGACAGATCCTCAAGGCTGCCGATCGTGTCATGATGATAGGGGTGGCCTTCGGGAAAAAGCGCAGCCGAGCGGGCATAGTCGACAAGACCAAAGGGCTGATTGTCGCCTTGGCGTTTTTCGTTGGAAACGACGCCGATCTGATTCTTCACCGCTTCTTCGGTCAACCCGCCAAGCAGGTGACCCATACGGTCGCTTTCAAGGAAGAGCGCGGATTCAAGTGCGCCGGTCGGCACCGTCTGGAAATAATTGGTGCGATCAAGCCAGGTCGTACCGTTCAGGTCGGTCGCGCCAATCTGCTTGGTATATTGGAAATAGTCGCCGGGGGCATTTTCGCTGCCGTTGAACATGATATGTTCGAAAAGATGGGCAAAACCCGTCTGGCCCTTGGGCTCATGCTTTGATCCGACGCCGTACCAGATCGACACTGCAACAACCGGCGCCTTGCGGTCCTCGTGGACAATGACGGTTAGGCCATTGTCAAGCTTGAACACCTCGTGCGGGATGCTCACGGTCTTGACCAGGTCCGCTACCGGCGCAGGTGCCGGCGCCTTTTGCGCGACCGCAGCGCCCGAGAGCGCGATTGTGGATGCGGCAAGCGCCAGCGTCAATTTACGGATCATATATGCTCTCCTCAGCGAAACTTGCTGCCGTTTTCAGGCGAATGCGAATGGATATAGTTGCGAATGCGGCGATTCCAATGCGGGTAAATCCCTTTTCGACCAATGGGCGAACAACACCGATAATCGTTTTTAGATGATCGGTTTCACGGACGGTAGCGCCGCTTTGCATTTTTCAGCGCGTCGGCCCATTCGAAATGCACCGGCTTGTACTTGCCAGCAACAAACAGCTTCATCTGGTCGGTATAATGCGGAGATTCCGGGCGGCTGGTAGCCGCACCATAGGGCTGGATCGATTCCGACACGACCTTACCCGCCTTGTCCCAGCGGACCAGCATGACGAAGCTATCGCCATGGCGTACACGCATCTTGCCATCAGGCTGGTCTGCATCCCACATCGTGGTCGCGCGCAGCGTATCATTGCCGCCCATTATCGGCAGATCCACCTTGCCGCGCCGCAACCGCTGGATATCTCCCAATGCCGGATCGATGCGCCCGTAACGTTCGTTGAATTCATCAACCACCTGCTGCAGCGTTTCACGCGGATCGGGAAGCGGTTCACCCCGCCAGTTCAGTCGGGCAGCTTGGCGGATCAGCCGTTCAGCGATCGCATCGGCCCGCCCCTTACCGTCGCTCGACCAATCCCAGCCGGCGAGCAGTTGCTGCGCCTCGGCGAGTTTCGGATCATCCTTGACGTCTGCCGCCAGCAGGCTGTCCATCCAGCCCCTGACCCAACTCGATTTAGCATAGCGCGTGTCCATCTTGATCGCGACCAACTCCTCAGGCGTAATCGAGCGGTCGGCCATCATCAGCGCGGTGCCCTGGATACCGCGATTGGTCATCCCCAATTCGATGCCTAGATAGGGCGACTGCTTCGCGGGATCGAGTTCGGAACCAGGCCCCGCGGCGAGATAAGGGGTGTTGTTCGCATTTTGCACAAAGCCCGATGCCGGTGCGACAATCTTCGGATAGCGCTCGAAGGGCACAGGGCCTTTCCAGACTGGCGCCGAAATATCGCCGGGCAGTATCTTCGTATAGTCAAAACCCGGTTTCCGGTCCGGGAACAGCGCATTGTAGACATAGGCAATGCGGCCCGTCTTGTCGGCATAGATGAAATTGGTGCCGGTAATGCCGCCAATGGACATAGACCGGGTCCATTCTTCCCAATTGGTCGCCTTGGTATTGCGATAATATTGTTCGACCGCCTTCACATTATCGATACCGGCATAGCGGATTGCAAAGCTTCCCTTTGCGTTACGTATAACCGGGCCATGGACTGACCTGTAAAGGGTCTGCGGTACCGGAATGGTGAACCAGCCGAACTTTACCGGCAGCCAGACCCTTTCGGCCTGCAGTGGCAACCATTTGCCATCATAGCGGTATTTGTCGCCTGCCTCGTTCAGCACGAGTTTGAAAATATCAACCAGATCAGGGCGGTTCACCGTGTTGGTCCAGCCAAGGTGCCGGTTATGGCCGAGCAGCACAAAGGGCGAGCCAGGGAACAACGCGCCAGCCATGTCGAGCCCCTCACCCGAATGCATCACCGCCTCATACCAGGCGACTTGCCCCTCTAGCGGCTGGTGCGAGTTGGAAATAAGCCAGGTCTTGCCATCAGCCATGCGACTGGGCGCGACCGCCCAAGCGTTCGAGCCGTTCATTTCCGGATCGCGACCGATCGGCGTCATCGCAGCCGCACTCTCCTTTGGCGGATCCTCGCCTTCGGTGAGTTTGCCGATATAATTGTCGAGCCCATAGAAAAAGGGTGCGCGCAGCACAAAGCCCGCGACGATATCCTTGCCGTTGACCGGGAAAAGTTTTGACAGCCGCACCTCTTCGGGATGCTTGGCGGCATAATGATTCAGGCCGGCGGCATAAGCGTCAAGAACCGCGCGGACATCGGCAGGGATTTCGGCGTAGTGGCGCTCGACCGTGTCGCGCACGCCGAGCAGATGATAGACATAATCGACCTTCGCACCATCCTGGCCGGCAAGCGCGCCATAGCGGCCACGCGTCATCGCAACGACCTCCTCAATCGTTACAAAATCATCCTCGCTATGGGCATAGGCAAGGCCATAAGCGGCATCGGCATCGGTTTTGCCATTAATATGCGGAACGCCAAAGGCATCGCGTGCAATTTCTACGTCATAGCTATGCTGGGCGGGCGGTGCCGTTTGTTCGGCTGCCAGTGGTTCCCAGAACATTGCCGTTGCAGCCGCCGTCGCGATCACAGTCGCGCCGCCCAAAAGCCATTTACGCTTCATTTCCATCTCCCCCCATTACCGCTCTTGCTGACTGAGACCTCGAAGGCAGCAAACATGCCTGTCCTGCAAATGTGATCTTGTATCAAGTGCGGCTTCGCTTACATGTCGCGGAATAACCGAGTTTCAGGGAAAGGATAGCTTGTAAAATGCGTCGTCACATTATCGCGCTTGCGCTGGCCTCAATTGCCATTCCGGCAGCCGCGCAATCGACCATCGGATCGGGGATCGAACCTTCTACCGTGGCCAATAGTCAGACCCGTCCGGTCGAATTTGCTGCCAAGCCCGGCGATGGCGGCGTTCTCGCTATCATCATGGGCAGCGCCGAACTGCCCGACATCGGCCTTGATGCCGCTAGTGCGGCCTCGGTGAAGGCGGCAGTGGCTGCCGCCAAGTTCGAGGGCAAGGCCGGCAACCATCTGTCACTGCGAGGCATCGGCAATTATGCGCGCATTTACCTGATGGGCACAGCAGGTGACGGCGATGCAGCAAAGCGGATGCGCGAAGCCGGCGGCAAGGCAGCGCAAGATCTGAAAGACGAAGCGCACATGATTTCGATCACGGGCGGCCTTTCGTCTTCCGATGCAGCCGCAGTCGCACTGGGCTATAATCTGGGTCAATATCGCTTCGACCGTTACAAGACGGTCGGCAAAACCCCCCTGCCCACGCAGAAGGTCACTGTCGTCACCGCCGACCCGCGCGCGGCCGATAGTGAATGGCAGAGCCGCGGTCGTGCACTTGTCGACGGCGTAACTCTGTCACGTGATCTGGCGGCAGAGCCTGCCAATGTCCTCTATCCCGAAGCGTTTGTCACACGTGTTCGCGATGCCTTTACCGGCGTTGCCAATGTGAAGATCGAAGTGCTCGACGAGGCTGCAATGCGACGTCTCGGCATGGGCAGCATCGCTGGCGTCGGTCAGGGTTCGCGTCGCCCCCCCCGTATGCTTCTGGTCGAATATAATGGCGGCGAAGGCGCACCCCTCGCGCTGGTCGGCAAAGGCATCACCTTCGATTCGGGCGGCACTTCATTGAAGCCGGGAGCAGGCATGTGGGAAATGAAAGCCGACATGTCCGGCGCCGCTTCGGTGATAGGTACGGCACTCTCGCTCGCCAAGTCAAAGGCGCCGGTTAACGTGGTCGCGGTCGCGGCACTGGCTGAAAACATGCCCGGCGGCAACGCCCAACGGCCCGGCGATGTCGTTCGCACGATGAGCGGCAAGACGATCGAGATCCTCAACACTGATGCCGAAGGCAGGCTCGTGCTTGCCGACGCCAATGAATATGTCATTAGCACCCGCAAGCCTGCCGGCTTGGTCAATATTGCGACGCTGACGGGATCGATCGTCGCTGCTTTGAACGACGAATATGCCGGCCTTTTCGCGCGCGATGACAGCCTTGCCAGCGCAATTGCCACGGCGGGGAAGAACACTGGTGAGGAAGTGTGGCGGATGCCGCTGCACAAAAACTATGGCGATGACATGAAATCCGACATTGCCGACATCAAGAATGTCGTCGAAGGCGGCGGGCCGGGCGCAGGCCTTGGTGCGCACTTTGTCGGCTTTTTTGTCGACCCGGCAACCCCCTGGGCGCATCTCGACATTGCCGGCGTCAACTGGGCCGATCGCAGCGACGCCTTGACCCCGAAGGGCGCCTCGGGCTGGGGCGTTCGCATCTTGGATGAACTAGCCCGCAACTGGAAGCCGGCGAAGTAACGCTTTTCCCCCTCCCGCCAGCGGGAGGGGGCCTTCCTATCCCGTGATCATTGCTCGCAGATCGCTGACGGGATTGGTCTTATCGACCGGCGTGTCGAAGCAGCCGCGACGATATTCAATCGGCAAAGGCATCTGAAAAAAACTAAAGTTCCAATCCCGCAAATGCCGGATTTGGACAACCCACCCCCTTGTGTGACATAAATGCAACATTACATCTGCACAGGAGGCTTCCTAAATTGTTTTTGGGGAAGCGATGACATGAGGGACTGGCAGATATGAATCTCGAAAAATTTACTGATCGGGCAAAGGGCTTTCTGCAATCAGCGCAGACAGTTGCGATCCGGATGAGCCACCAACGGATCGGACCCGAGCATCTGCTGAAGGCGCTGCTTGAAGATGAGCAGGGCATGGCATCCGGGCTGATCCGCGCGGCAGGCGGCGACGCAGCGGCGGCGCTGCGGGAAACCGATGCTGCACTGGCCAAGGTGCCTGCCGTCACCGGTGGCGGCGCACAGCAACCCCCGGGCCTCGATAATGATGCGGTACGCGTTCTCGATCAGGCCGAACAAGTCGCGCAAAAGGCTGGCGACAGCTTTGTCACCGTTGAGCGCATGCTCCTCGCGCTGGTGCTATCGACCTCGACCAGTGCGGGCAAGGCACTCGCCGCAGCGGGCGTTCGCGCCGAAGGTTTGAATGCCGCGATCAATGCACTGCGCGGCGGCCGCACTGCAGATACGTCAGGCGCAGAGGATCGCTATGACGCGCTGAAGAAATTCGCGCGCGACCTGACCGAGGTGGCGCGCGCGGGCAAGCTCGACCCGGTGATCGGCCGTGACGAAGAAATCCGCCGTACCATCCAGATCCTTGCCCGCCGTACCAAGAATAACCCCGTACTGATCGGCGAACCCGGTGTCGGAAAAACCGCAATCGCCGAGGGCCTCGCACTGCGCATCGCCAATGGCGACGTTCCCGATTCCTTGAAGGACCGCAAGCTGATGGCGCTCGATATGGGCAGCCTGATTGCCGGCGCCAAATATCGCGGCGAGTTTGAAGAACGGCTGAAAGGTGTTTTGGACGAGGTCAAACAGGCCGAAGGCGATATCATCCTGTTCATCGACGAGATGCACACGCTTGTCGGTGCCGGCAAGGGCGAGGGCGCGATGGACGCGTCGAACCTGCTAAAGCCGGCATTGGCGCGCGGTGAACTGCATTGCATCGGTGCCACCACGCTCGACGAATATCAGAAGCATGTGGAGAAAGACCCCGCACTGCAACGGCGCTTCCAGCCGGTTTTTGTCGGGGAACCGACGGTCGAGGACACCATTTCAATCCTGCGCGGTCTTAAGGAAAAATATGAACTGCACCACGGCGTGCGGATCACCGACGGCGCGCTGGTGAGCGCAGCGACACTTTCGCACCGCTATATCTCCGACCGTTTCCTGCCAGACAAAGCGATCGACCTGATGGACGAGGCCGCGTCGCGGCTGCGCATGGAAGTTGAATCCAAGCCCGAAGAAATCGAAAATCTCGACCGGCGGATCATCCAGCTGAAGATCGAGCGAGAGGCGCTGCAGAAAGAAACCGACGCCGCATCGAAGGACCGTCTGACGACGCTCGAAGAAGATCTTGCTGTGCTGCAGCAGCAATCGGCCGACCTAACCAGCCGCTGGATGGCCGAAAAAGAAAAGATTTCGGCCGAGGCGCAAATCAAGGAACAACTCGATGCGGCCCGTATCGAGTTGGAACAGGCGCAACGCAGTGGCGATCTCGCCAAGGCGGGCGAGCTGCAATATGGCACGATCCCTGGCTTTGAACGGCAGCTTGCCGATGCCGTTGCAGTCGCCGGCAATGCCATGCTGCGCGAAGAAGTAACCGCTGAGGATATCGCCTCCGTGGTCAGCCGCTGGACCGGTATCCCAGTCGACAAGATGATGGCGGGCGAGCGCGAAAAACTGCTCAAGATGGAAGAATGGCTCGGCGCACGGGTGATCGGACAACAGGATGCCGTCGGAGCCGTGGCAAAAGCTGTTCGCCGTTCGCGCGCGGGCCTGCAGGATCCGAACCGGCCGCTGGGCAGCTTCCTTTTTCTTGGCCCGACGGGCGTCGGCAAGACCGAGCTGACCAAGGCGCTCGCCGAATTCATGTTCGACGATGATAATGCGATGGTGCGCATCGACATGAGCGAATTCATGGAAAAGCACAGCGTTTCTCGGCTGATCGGCGCGCCTCCGGGCTATGTCGGTTATGACGAAGGCGGGGTGCTGACCGAAGCTGTGCGCCGTCGGCCCTATCAGGTGATATTGTTCGACGAGGTTGAAAAGGCGCATAGCGACGTTTTCAACGTGCTGCTGCAGGTGCTTGACGATGGCCGGCTGACCGATGGTCAGGGCCGTGTGGTCGATTTCTCGAACACGCTAATCATCCTGACCTCGAACCTGGGCAGCCAATATCTGGCCGCCTTGGGCGATGACGAAGATGTCGAAAAAGCCGAGCCGCAGGTGATGGAAGTCGTTCGCGCGCATTTCCGCCCCGAATTCCTGAACCGTCTAGACGAGATCATCCTGTTCCACCGTCTGGCGGCCCAACATATGGCCCCCATTGTCGACATCCAGCTCGGCCGGGTCAGCAAACTGCTGAAAGATCGCAAGATCGTCATCGAACTGACCGAAGCTGCGCGCAATTGGCTAGGCCGGGTCGGCTATGATCCGGTCTATGGCGCGCGGCCGTTGAAACGGGCCATCCAGCGTCATGTACAGGATCCGCTGGCCGACCTGATCCTGCGCGGCGACGTGCCCGATGGATCAATGGTTCACATCGACGAAGGCGACGGCGCGTTGAAGTTCGCGGTCAGCTGATCAGCGCGATGGGGTGCGGATGTCGAAAGCGATGGTGAGCCGCTCGCCATCGTCAAACGGCACCGTCCCGTGCCACATTGTTGAGGGGAACAGTGCGAGCCGTCCGGGCTTGGGTTCGATCCGCAGATAAGGCGCAAGATCGAGACGCAGGTCGGGCGGCGGCGCACCCAGCTCGAGCCAACCGGCAGGCGCAGCCCCCAGATCGTCGGGCAGCGCGACATAGAGCGCCGAACTAATCCAGCCGACCGGATGGGTATGGACGACATGGAAGCCCTGCGCACCCAGCCGGACCGACCAGGCGCCTTCGAAATGCACCGCTCCTCTTAATGTACCAAGAAGGGGGTGGCCTTCGACATGCGCCGGCAAGGCATCAACATAAGCGCGCACCGCATCGACAATATGCGCACGGATCGCCAGCAGTTGCGGCTCGGTGCGCAGAAAAAGATGCCCCTGCGTCTGCGTGCCGCCGCGCAGCGATTGTTCGGGCGGTGCGTGAGTTGAAAGGTGGAGGCGGCGCAGCAATGTCGCCAGTTGGTCAAGTTCGGTGTGCGATAGCGGCAGGTCGAAATGGCGAACGAACGGCGGATCGCCGTCGAGCCAAGCCGCGCGTGGATCCCCCAGCAGTCGCCAAATCGTACCCATATAGGGCCATGCCGCCCGCGCGGCCGGTCCGCCCAACAGGCCATGCACCAGCTTTTCGGCACGATCCACTCGCCCCGTACGCAGACAGTGGCGAATTTCAGAGAGCGCGACACCCGGATCGGCAAGGTCGGCAAGCCGGCTGAACAGGGCCTGCGCGCGATCATCGGCGCCGCTTTCGGTGGCGATATGCGCCTCTGCCGCATCCCATTCGATGCGATCGCCCAATTCGGCTCGGGCGCTGGCAAGGATCGCCTGCGCCCGCGACCAGTCCTCGACCTGCGACACAGCACGGTAAAGTGCGAGGTGCAGAGCAGGATCATCGGGAAAGCGGGCCAGCGCGGCTTCCAGTTCGCCGGCATAATCAGGGTCACCCGAAATCCAGCGGTTGCTTGCCAGCCATTCATGCCCGCGCAGCCAGCCCGGATTTTGCCGGACGAGGTCGGTCACAAGCGCGACGCCATCTGCGCTGCGACCTTCCTGCACCAATGCCGCTGCGGTCGATAGGGCAAGCTCCCCATCCTGCGGGGCGATCCGCCGCACGGCGATGAACTGATCGGCCGAAGCCTCTCCGCTTTCAAACGCGACTTGTGCTTTGCCAAGCGCCATGCGCGGATCTTGCGGGGCAAGCTGTGTCGCCCGCGCGAATGCATTGGCTGCTGTCTCCATCGCCTGCTCGTCACGCGCGGCGAGGCCGATCAGTTGCCAGACCTTGGCAACATTGGCTGCCTTTACAGTAAGCGGCTCCAGAAGCGCGAGGGTCAGGTCGGCGCGATGCGCAGCATTGGCATCAATGGCAAAGTCAGTTGCGGCGTTCACGTCCGCAACCGTCAACGCAGACATCACCGCCAATCGCTGTTGTAACTGATCGAATCGGCGCTCCAACGGCGTGTCGGTCATAGGCCGTGCAACTGCCCGCCGGCCTCGATCACCGCGCGGATTCCAGCCTGTTCTGCAGCACCAAGCGCCGGGTGCCAGATATCAAAGATCATCACGACGCGCAGTTCTGCCGAAGGGTTCATCGCTTCATGATCGACGGTATCGTCAAATACCCACGCCTTGCCGCGCTGCCAAAGGCGCGTTTCGTCGCCGACACGGAACCAGCAGCCCTCCGGCACGATCAGCGGCAAATGACAGACCAACCGGGTGTTTGTGATCCCCGTATGTGGCGGGATATGTGCGCCCGGGGCGAGCAAAGAGAACATCGCATTGGGTCCCGCACCTGCAACATTCGGCTGCGGCATCCGGGCCAACAATGCCATCAGTTCCGAACAATGGCGGGCATTGGCCTCTATAAGACGGCCATTTTGCAACAGGTGGATCGCTGTCCAATCGCGGTTGTTGTTGAGCGCAGTCCATTGTTCAAGCGGAACGCCGGCAGGATAGTTTATATAGGGAACGAGTTGCGCCGCCTCTGCGCTGACGGCCGCCTCAAACTCCAGTGCAATCCGATCGGTCGCGGCTTCCAGCTCGGCCATCCAACCGAATAGCGCCTCGTCATAATAGCCGGCATCGCCAAGCCCGGGATAGCAATAATGGGTCGGGCCCTCACGCTCGAACGGTTCAATATGCAGCGCGGATCCAATGAACCGCTTCAGCTTGTCCGTCATTGGCGTTGTTGCCGACACCTTGGCGGCCAGATCGTCATATTGACGCTGCTGCCAGGCGCGATGGCGGGCACGCGCAATGTCGATTACCGGTTCCATCTGTGGCGCATAGGCATCGGGCAATTGCGCGAGCGCGCGGCCATAGGCCATGCCCGCTTCATCTGTACTGCCCAGATTGTGAAGCTGCATCGCGCGCATCAGCAAGGCGGTGGAGTCGAGCGGCTGCACGGCAAGCGCGCCATTGGCGGCACGCAGGGCGGCGGCCGCATCGCCCATGGCATTGGCCATCGCCGCCAGCTTCATCCATGCAGCAAAGCGTTTCGGATCAAGCTGAACCGCTTCTGCAAGGCAGCGGCGCGCGCCCGCAAAATCGCGGTTCATAGCCAGTGTGTCTGCCTGCTGTTCCAGCTCTCCCGCGGTCATGAAAATACACTAACATAATGTAAGCAAAAGAAAAGCGGCGGAGCTTTCGCCCCGCCGCCTTCATTTGGTTCAGTCTGTCTGCGACTTAGAAGTCGGCGGTCAGACCCACGAACAGATAGCGACCAAGATGATCGTATGAGCCCGGGAAGGTGTTGCCGTTGCCGAAGCCGCCCAGCGAGGACTGGCTGATCAGCGGCGGATCGTTGTCGAGGACGTTGTTCACACCCAGACGGAAACCGATCGTGTCCTTCAGCGGAACCGAGAAGAGCAGGTCGAAATAGTTTTCGGCTGCCAGAGCATCGTCGGTTGCCGGACCCGAACCCGGAGCGTTCAGATCGGGATCAGCACTGGTGTAGTCAGCCTTCACCTTGCCAACATAGCGCCATGTCAGCGTAGCTGCGAAATCGTTCGCAGTGCTGAAACGGACCTTGGCTGCATGCTTCCAGGTCGGCTGCGGGTTGCCGCAGGTCAGGCCGTAGAACCCAGCGCAATCATAGGTGAAACCACCGGTGATCGGCTGCGAGACAAAGCTGTCCACATAGTTGCCGACAAGCGACACGCGAACATTGTTGGTACCCAGTTCGAAGCGTGCATCGGCATTGATGTCGATACCCGAGGTGGCAACCGAACCGGTGTTGGTGGTGCGGTCGTCAACAAAGCCCGATTCATCAAGCCAGAGCGAGCCAGCGGCACCTGCCACAGTCGAACGATTGATCTTCGAGCAGAAGAACGGATCGGCCGTTGCGATACACTGGTTCAGGATCACCTGCGCACCGATGGTACCGACAGCATTCTTCACCTTGATGTCGTAATAGTCGACAGAAAGCGAGATGTTGCGGGTCGGCGTCAGTACGAAGCCTGCAGTCCACGAGTCAGCCTTTTCAGGGCTGAGGCCGAGGTTACCACCAAAGAAGCCGTTATACTGCTGAGCCGAGTTCGACAGGATCGTGCCGTACTGCGCAGAAGATACACCGGTCAGCGCGCACTGGGCGCGAGTCGCGGTCGGCGTGGCGCCGGCGCACGGATCGGTACCTGCGAACAGACCAACCGACGAGTTCGAGAAGAGCTCACCGATGTTCGGCGAACGAACTGCGCGGTTAACCGAGCCACGGAGCTTGAGAAGCTCAATCGGGCTCCAGTTGGCAGCGATCTTCCAGGTGTTTTCGCTGTTCGAACCAGCGCCACCACGGACCGAGTAGCTCGAATTACGGAAACCGAGTTCGAGGCTGAGGTCCTGGAAGAAGCTCTTGTCCTGTACCAGCGGAACAACGACTTCACCGAAAAGGTCACGGACCGAATAGGCACCGTCGATCGGAAGGGTCGGGCCGCCCTGGCCAGCACCGTCACCATTGATGTAGGCGAGGTCAGGCTGAGTAGCGAGTTCTTCCTTGCGCCATTCGAAACCGAACGCCGAAGCAACGGTATCAGCCGCCCAAGGCAGAGTGAAGCCAAGGTCACCAAATACGGTGCCGTTGACGATCGTTTCCTTGGTCGTGCCGGTCAGTACCAGCGGAATGCCGATATAGTCGGCAGCACCTTGGGTAACGCCACCAACGCTGAACACATTGTAAGGAACGCAAGCCGCGTTGCCGCTGAGGCAGACGGGGTTGGCCAGCGTGCCACCAACGCGCAAGGCGTCGTTGATGCGAGCGCTCGAAACGTCGTTACGATAGGTGTTAGCAGCCTTGATCTGACCGAACTGGCCATAAAGGTCGTACGACCAGTTGTCGGTGATCTCACCCTTGATACCGGTGATGACGCGGAACTGGTTGAAACCGATATCGTTAAAGCGGTTGCCGCCTTCAACGTTACGCTTACCGATCAAAGCAGTCGCCGTGGTGCCAGCAACACCCAGATTGGTACCGCAGATCGCGCGGCCGATGGTCGGGTTGCCCGCCGTCAGGAAGGGGTTGTCGCAGTTCACGGTACGCGGACCGAAGAAGGCGCCCGAAGGAGCGATCTGAGCTTCGGTGGAGTAGTCCATGAACATCACGTCGAGATACGGATTGAAATTCTCGCTGATTTCATAATCCGCAAACACGCCCGCTGTGTAGCGGGTCGAAGGACGACGGAAGTAGTTTGCAGGAGCGAAGTTGAACTGGTCGCTCGAAACAAACGGACGCGCGCCCGTCGAAGTGATGGTGTAGCTGCTTGCAGTCGGAAGGCCGGCAAGAGCAGCATTGGCAGCTGAAATGCCGCCGATGCGGGTCACGGCCGGAGTGCCCGAACCGCCGCAGAAGAAGTCGGCAACGCCGCCGGTGTTCTGGCCGCTCGGGTTCAGGGTGCAGATCGAGTAGTCATATTTGTCCTGCGTGATCGCAGTTTCATGACGCAGACCGGCATAAGCAACGATGTTGCCGCGATCGTCAGCAAGCGAAGAGCCGATTGCGATCGAGACGTCATAGGCGCCGCCATTGATCGTCGAACCTTCAGGCGCCGAGAAGCGGCTGTTCACGATGCTGCGGACTTCGTTGTTATTGTTGTGCTGGTACATGCTGTACTGGCCATCAACACGAACGCCCTGGAATTCCCGGTTCATCTTGAAGTTGACAACACCGGCAACAGCGTCCGCACCATAGGTCGACGAAGCGCCACCGGTGAGGATTTCAACGCTGGAGATCAGCGCCGAAGGAATGAAGTTCAAGTCGGCAGCGGCGCCACCACCAATGCCACCCGGCATCAGGCGACGGCCGTCAACGAGAACCAGCGTACGGCTGGTACCCAGGCCGCGGAGCGAAACGGTAGCAGTACCGTCTGCGCCGTTCGAAACGCCCGAGTTCTGAGTTGCAAGAACCTGCGGCAGCGAGTTCAGAAGGTCTTCGACCTTGGTCGCGCCCTGGCCCTTAAAGTCTTCGCCGCCAACGACGGTAACCGGCGCAGCCGATTCTTCGTTGGGACGCTTGACGAGCGAACCGGTGACAACGATCGGTGCGCTGTCGGCTTCTTCGCCAGCATTATCCTGAGCGAAAGACGGCGTCGAGATGAGCGCCAGACCGAGCGCAACCGGCGCGGCAGTATATTTGAATTTGCTTAGACGTGCGATTTTCACGTTTCCAGCCCCTATCAAAAAGAGGCGGTCCCCAAGCCCAAAGGGCCGAGTTGCGCCTGTGTTTCCCTCTCTGCACCAGCCTATTGCGCCCCCACTTAAGGGGTGCGAAGCAGGCACGACGGTTCAGATTGCCATGGTGACTGACCGATTTTGCCGCGATGAGCAAAGCATTTGCGCCGTTCGCGCGCCGTTTTTTCCACAATGTCACCATTTTGCAACAGTGGTAAATTTGACCAAATGGCACAACTGGCGTTACCAGCACTGCAATCGGCAACCCCGGCATTGTCGCCGGGCAGGAGGACAGACCATGTCAAAATCTTTGCGCATGTTGGGCGCGATTTCAGTCGCGACATTGATTGGATCGGCGCTGGTTGCGGCAGATCCGAAGGGTCCCGAAATGGTTCGGCCAAAGGCGTTTGACGATGTCCTTGCGTGCAAATCGATCGCCGAACCTGTGGCACGCCTTGCCTGTTACGACGAAAAGGTTGCCGCGCTGGATGAGGCCGCAAAGAAGGAAGACATCATCCTGACCGACAAGGCGGCAGTGAAAGAGGCAAAGCGCGGTCTGTTCGGCTTTGATGTGCCGAAGATCCGAATTTTCGGCAATGGCGAGGATGTTGAGGAAATCGAGGCCAAGGTCAAATCGGTCAGCATCACGCGCGCGGGCATGATCTTGATGATGCTTGAAGATGGCGCACGCTGGCAGCAGGTCGACACAAAGGTTCTCAATCGCGAACCGCGCATAGGCTCGGTCGCGCGCATCCGCAAAGCGACGATGGGAAGCTATCTGGTCAGTTTTGACGGCGGGCCGGCAATACGGATGAAGCGGCTGAACTGAAGCGCATCAGCGCTGCGAAAGCAGCAGCAGCGGATCGACACGCGCGGCGTTCCACTTCATGCCCCAATGAAGGTGCGGCCCGCTTGCCCGGCCGGTTGCGCCGATCTTTCCGATCACCTGGCCCTGGCGGACCAAATCGCCAACTTCGACCAACAACTCTGAACAATGCAAAAACGCACTGCTCAACCCCATGCCATGGTCGATCATCAGCAAATGCCCTTCGAGCGTGAAAGGCGTTGCCGCCGCCAGCGTCACGACGCCATCAGCAGGGGCAACAAAGGGCGTGCCGGCGGGGCGCGCAATATCAAGACCGCTATGATAACTGCCCGGCGTGCCGTTATAGACGCGCTGCGAGCCGAACTTGCCCGAAATTCGTCCCTCGGCCGGCCAGATGAAATCCTGTCGCCAGCCGTCACTTTCGATCCGGCGCGCGCGCGCCGCATTGATCTGCGCCAGTTCGGCGCCGCGCCGCGCCTGAAATTCCGCACTTGTGCGCGCACCGCCCAGCGGATTTGCGGCAACATGCTGGATGTCCCATGTACCAGGTGCCACCGGCACATATTGTTCGATGCTACGGCCATCAGCGAAGGTGGCTGCAAGGCTTGCGCTGTTTTCAGCATCACGGTCAAAACCCAGCAGGAAAAAGCCGTCGGACGTGAGGGGCAAGGGTGCGCCGTTGAACGTCACCGACACCGCGCCTTCGGGCGCGCGGGCGATCATCACCACGCCTTGCGCCGCTGGCCTTGCCAGCCAGAATTGCATCCTTGCTTGCGGTGAATGCTGCCTCAGCGGAACTGCATCTGTCTGCTTGCTCTGAACAGGGGCTTGGAAGCCGCCTGTCGGAACCGGTGCCGGATTTGCCGTGCAACTTGCGCCTGCAGCTAGTAGCAGGCCGAAAAGCGACGGGCGGTTCAGCAGCATGGCCCGGCCGTCACCTTTTCGTCAGCGCGGCCCGGGTGGAGATTTCGGCACTGGCATAAGGCTCCTGCCGCACCACGCTCCAGTAACGCAGTTCATCAAGGGGAATCTGTTCACCCGAAACTGCGCATACGACATGGTCGCCGCTCGACAACATGCGAAAGCCATTGGCCATATAATGCAGCTTGGCTGCCTTGCCTCGGTTCATCATCAACATGGCATCATTATGGGCGCAAAAGGGACAAACGGCAATGGTTGCAATCGCGGCAACCATATCCGGGCGGATTCGCCTAAACATATTTCTGTAGTGATAAACTAATGTTTTGCGCTATTTTAGTGTCGTGGGCAAACCGCAGGGCCAGGGCATTGACACACTAAACGCCGTGCAAGTTGAAACTTTGCGGCATGTTTTGGCGCATCGAAATTCCAAGGAAATCGGCCGGATCATGGGCGTGTCGCCGCACACGGTCGATGCGCGCATAAAGGCGTCAATCCGTGCGCTTGGAGTGAATTCACGGCAGGAAGCCGCACGAGTAATCGCCGCAGCCGGGATCGAGGCGGAATACCAGCCATTGATATACCAATCCCCGGAACTGGCAGCCGCATCCAGGTCGGCGCAGAGTGGCCTTGTCTCCGATGAAAGCGGGGCTTCAGGGTTTTTTCGCCTTGGCGCACCTTTTCCGACGAGCGAACGGCCATACAACATGCATGGCCTGAGGGAGCGGATCTTGTGGCCGATACTGATAGCCTTAGGAACGATCATGGCATTCGCCGCCCTCTATTCCGTCCTGCTCGGTCTGGGAGCGATGCTTTCCTGACAGAGCGATTACCAACTGCGCTTCGCGATGGACGCGAAGATCGCCCATGACAGGAATAACCGCTGATGCTTAAAGAACGAGTTGCCGCTGCAAAGCGCATCACTAACGACCTTCACGATGCCGAAAAGGCGATCGACGAAGCGATCATCAAAATTGCCAAGCTTGCCGTCACCCTGCCCACCGCGCGGTTCGACACCAACATGTCGGCCATTGTCGGCCAGGATGCGGTCGGGAAAGTGACCCAAGCGGTCGCCGCTGCCGGGACAGTTCGCCAAATGCTGGCCGAGGCGCATGTCGCGCTCAGCGAGACGCAGAAACAGGTCGGGCTGGGTGCCCGCATGTTCGGCGCAGGCATGAACAAACCGCCAAAAGGCAGCCTTGTGGCGCCACTACCCACCAACCAGAATGCCGAAGCCGACGTTGAGCCCATTTCAATGGTCGGCTGATTAAGGACCGTCTGCTGTACAGCGCCCCATGGATCACAAAATTGCCTATTATATCATTCTGGCGATTACCGTCGCAGCCGCATTCTGGCGGGGCCGCGATATTGAGAAATGGGGCGCAGTCACAGCATTGGCCGGGTCAATCGGATCAACCTTGGTGGCACTCAACCAGAGCTGGGCCTATCTTGCCGTCGAACTGTTTCTCATCGATTGCGCGGTACTTGCCAGTTTCTGGTGGTTGTCGCTGACCAGCGACCGTTTCTGGCCCTATTGGGTGACGGGCTGGCAATTGGTGGCGGTGCTGACACATCTGCAGCGCGCATTGTTTATCGACATATTGCCAGAACCTTATGCGCTGCTGAGCATGTATCTGGCCTATCCGATGCTGGCATTGATCCTGCTGGCCTCGATCGCAGGGAGTGGCCAGTCGCGCACTGCGCATAGCTGATTTCAAAATCGACAGGGGAATGGAATGACGTTGGTTTCCAAACCAATGGCAGGCGCGCTGCGTGCTGCCGAAAGGACGGGCTGTGCCTGATATTCGCGGGCGCGCCCTCTATTACCCGTTGATTCTGATCGCGGGCTGGGTTGTCGGACGCGCGGCGATCCTGGGCAACAGCAACAGTGAAGCGCCGACGCGCGCACCGACTGCACTCTTGGCAGAAGGAGGAGCGGTCATACCCGCTTTGCGCACGACTGGACCCAGTGGCGCGTTGCCAATCAACCGAACTGCGCCCGCTCGGCATTCCAGGATGCATCGCCCGCTACCTACAAATCCGACCTCACCGACTTCGGCTCTGCCAATCCCGCTGGCTATGGACTCGATATCGCCGATATTCCTACCGGAACAGCGGACTGCTGGTCGGCATGATGCGCCACGGCCGCTCGCCTTTCCTCCACCGATCAGCTTTAACGGATCGCCCGCACCCGCGACTGGACGGCGGCTCAACGGATATGGCTATAGCTTTTGGCGCCTCAGATCTGCGCGAAGCGGGATTGCTCCAGCGGGCCAATATGGCGGAAGCCAATCAGGCGTGCAGGCGATCTACGATCTTGGCGGCACCGTGAACGAGGGCATGGCGCTGCAAGGAAGAGCCGCCTTCGCGCCGCGCGGCAAGGAAGCCGAAGTCGCCCTCGGCCTGCGCTGGCAACGACCGACACGCTTGCCGCTCAGCCTGACCGCCGAACGGCGCATCGACCCTGCAGGGCCAGACCGATGGGCGGCCTATGCCGCGGGAGGTTTTGATCCCCAACCGCTGCCGCTGGGTTTCACGATAGACGGCTATGCTCAGGCCGGATGGGTTGGGGGGCGTGACGCGACTGCCTTTTTTGATGCGCAAAGCCGCCTCAGTCGCCCGCTCGCCCGCATCGGATCGGCGACGCTGCGCGCGGGCATCGGCGCTTGGGCCGCCGGGCAGGATGGCGCACAGCGTCTCGATATCGGCCCCAGCATCGCTGCCGAAATCCCCGCAGGCACTATCACCTTCGACCTAAGGCTGGATTGGCGCGAAAGAATCGCCGGGTCGGCACTTCCGGGCAGCGGCCCGGCCTTCACCATAGCAACGGGATTCTAACCCTGCCCGCGCCCGCGTTCGATCACGGCAAGGCGGCGGGCTTCGACTTCTTCAGCGCTGACGCGAGCGTTGGCTGCGCTGGAATAGGCATGTTCATGCGCCATCGCATCGCCAAAGGGCATCGCATAGCCTTCATCGATCAGCTTTTTATATGTGGCGACCATCCCGGAATCGACCGATGCGATATCACGCGCCAGTGCCTTGGCATGCGTCATCAGCTCGTCAGCCGGGACGACTGAATTGACCAGACCCCAGGCGCAGGCGGTTTCGGCATCAAGGAAATTGCCGCTAAACGACAATTGCTTGGCCCGCGAAATGCCGATCATCCGCGATAATTTTTGCGAGAGGCCCCAGCCGGGCAATATGCCCACCCGCGCATGGGTGTCGGCAAAGCGGGCATTGGTTGATGCGATCAATATGTCGCAGGCAATCGCGACTTCAAAGCCGCCAGTGATCGCAACGCCGTTGATCGCGCCGATTACGGGCTTACGGCATTGCTCAATTGCCTTGACCGGATTTTCTTCGGCACTCGTCGCATTGGCAGCGCCCAGATTGCTAGTATCCGTCCCCAATTCCTTCAGGTCGAGGCCCGCCGTAAATGCCCTTTCGCCCGCGCCGGTCAGGATCACGCAACGCACGGCATCATCGGCATCCACTGCACGCATCGCAGCGGCAAGTTCGGCGCGCAAAGCCCGCGACAAGGCGTTCATCGCCTCGGGCCGGTTCAAGGTAACAATGGCAATGCCATCTTCGATCTGGGTGGTAACGAGTGTCATACTATCCGGTTAGCCAGAGCGCTCCCCACAGGCAAGCGGCGCTTATCGTGGCAACTGAAACCTGACCCTGCTGCGCCACCAGGATGCGATGGGCTGGCCTTCGGCATCAAGCGCCGGCAGGAAGGCCGCGCGGCGCATCAATGACTGGCAAACCGCGTCGTCAAATGCCTTGGGCCGCGTCGTTGCCTGAATATAGCATTGGGTCGGTTTGCCATCCGCACCGACGCTCAGACGGAAATCGACAAATGCAGGTTGCCCCGCCATCAACATCTCAATCGGATAGTCCGACGAGACCACCCACTTTCCAGGATTTTCGACAGGCGTTGCCTTACGCGTCAGAGTTTTGTGCTTTTCGATATCAACCCCCCAACGGGTGACGAGATCGTCGACACATTTATCAAGCGCAGCAAAGGCGGATTTGAGCGGGCCTGTTTCCATCTGCACCGAACGGCGCAACGGCCAGCCCAATTCCATATAGCGGACGGCAGAATAGCGTTCGGGCGCAATCGGTGCGAGATCGATCCACGGATCGCCTCGCTTTTTCGCCCTGATTGCGGCCACTTCCGACGCGCTCGGGCCAGCGATGCGAATATCCCCGCCAAAGACAAGCGCACTCGACCCGCCAAGATTGCCGTTGAGAAAGAATAGCGGCTGCGGCGCTTCGCCAGGACCGAAGCGCACCGCGATATCGGCCTGCTGCACATCGGTTTTGACTGGATCGCCCGCAATCACCATCCGGAAGCTCTCGCCCGGGCCATATTTGTCGAAAAAGACAGTCGCTTTTGTGGTGCCATCGCCAAATTCGCGCGCCAGACGGCAGCGCTCCTCGGCATAATCAACATGCCATTTCGATACCGGTACCAGTTTCAACGGCTCGCGGGCCGCCAGCACCAGCGAGGGTGAAAGCGCCATGGTCAGGGCAATGGCCCATCCGAAAAGGCGGTGCATCGAAATTTCTCCCCCGAATGAACTACAATGCAGATTAACGGCAACTCTCGCCCAACGACAACTGACATTAGGCGAACAAGCATCCAACAAAAAAGGCGGCACCAGGGCCGCCTTTCCTGTCGTTACAAGGGCTTTCGCCTCAAAGCTTGCCGGTCAGTTCCGGCACGACATTGAAGAGATCGCCGACGAGACCGATATCTGCAACCTGGAAGATTGGTGCGTCTTCATCCTTGTTGATCGCGATGATGGTCTTTGAGTCCTTCATCCCCGCAAGGTGCTGGATCGCGCCCGAGATGCCGACCGCGATATAAACTTCGGGGGCGACGATCTTGCCAGTCTGGCCGACCTGATAGTCGTTGGGCACATAGCCTGCATCAACCGCAGCGCGCGAGGCGCCAACAGCCGCGCCCAGCTTGTCCGCCAGCGGGAAAATGGTGGCTTCGAACGTCGGGCCGTCCTTCAGCGCACGACCACCAGAGACGATGATCTTGGCACTGGTCAGCTCGGGGCGTTCCAGCTTGACGATTTCCGCACCGACAAAGCTCGAGGTACCCGCATCGCCAGGGCCCGACACAGCTTCAACAGCCGCGCTGCCACCGGTTGCTTCCGCCTTGGCAAAGGCGGTACCGCGAACGGTGATCACCTTCTTCGCATCCGAAGACTGCACGGTCGCAATCGCGTTACCGGCATAGATCGGGCGGGTGAAGGTATCAGCGCTTTCAATGCTGAGGATATCGCTGATCTGCATCACATCCAACTGGGCTGCAACGCGCGGCGCGATATTCTTGCCATGCGCCGTCGCCGGGAACAGAACCGCATCATGATGACCCATAAGATCAGCCACCAGCGGTGCGACATTTTCCGCAAGCTGGTTGGCATAAGCCGCGTCATCGGCAACATGCACCTTGGTGACACCGGCAACCTTGGCCGCTGCCTCGGCAACCGCGCCGCAACCATGACCGGCAACAAGTGCATGCACTTCGCCAAGCTGCGCAGCAGCAGTCACGACAGCAAGCGTCGCATCCTTCATCGAGGCATTGTCATGTTCGACATAAACGAGCGTCTTCATTCTGCGACTCCCATTTCCTTGAGCTTGGCAACAAGCGCATCAACATCGGCAACCTTGATACCAGCGCTGCGCACCGGCGGTTCGGACACCTTCAACGTCTTCAAACGCGGGCTGACATCCACGCCATAATCGGCAGGCGTCTTTTGCGCGAGCGGCTTTGACTTTGCCTTCATGATGTTCGGCAAGCTCGCATAGCGCGGCTCATTCAAACGAAGATCGGTGGTAACAATCGCCGGCGCCTTCAGGCTCACCGTTTCAAGACCACCATCAACTTCACGCGTCACCTTGACGCTGTCACCGGCAACTTCAACCGCGCTGGCAAATGTGCCCTGCGGACGGCCGGTCAGCGCAGCCAGCATCTGGCCGGTCTGGTTGCTGTCATCATCAATCGCCTGCTTGCCAAGGATCACAAGACCCGGAGCCTCTTCCTCGACAATCTTGGCAAGGATCTTGGCAACGCCCAAAGGCTCAACATCTTCGGCAACCACCAAAATCGCACGATCCGCACCCATAGCAAGCGCTGTACGCAGCGTTTCCTGCGCCTTGTCCGGACCCACCGAAACCGCAACAATCTCCGTCGCTGAACCCTTCTCCTTCAATCGGATCGCCTCTTCCACAGCAATCTCGTCAAAGGGGTTCATCGACATCTTCACATTCGACAAATCAACACCGCTGCCATCCGGCTTCACGCGAGGCTTCACATTATAGTCGATCACCCGCTTCACGGGGACGAGAATCTTCATGGGGTCTCTCCCTTTCCTAACCGACTTAAAACTGGGGCAGGATAGCCCCCAAAAACGGACGCGCTATGAATGACGTTTACGTTAACGTCAAGCGCAGACCCTCTCTCGCTGAGAGAGGGCATTTACTCAAGCCGCGCGCACTTCCGCGACGATCTTCTTCGCTGCATCGCCAAGGTCGTTGGCGGCTACAATGGGAAGGCCGCTGTTCGCGAGAATATCCTTGCCCTGCTGGACATTGGTACCTTCGAGGCGGACGACGAGCGGAACCGAGAGATTCACTTCCTTTGCCGCAGCAACGATGCCCTCGGCGATGATGTCGCACTTCATGATGCCGCCAAAGATATTGACGAGAATGCCCTTCACCGCGGGATCTTTGAGGATGATCTTGAACGCAGCGGTTACCTTTTCCTTGTTGGCACCGCCGCCTACGTCGAGGAAGTTCGCCGGGAATTCGCCGTTCAACTTGATGATGTCCATCGTGGCCATCGCAAGACCGGCGCCATTGACCATGCAGCCAATATTGCCGTCGAGCTTGATATAAGCGAGATCATATTCGCTGGCCTCAACCTCTGCCGGGTCTTCTTCGGTCAGGTCGCGCAGTTCGGCGAGATCCTTGTGGCGGAACATTGCATTGCCATCGAAGCCGACCTTTGCGTCGAGCACCAGCAGTTCGTCGCCATTGGTGCCTTCGCAAACTGCGAGTGGGTTGATTTCGATCTGTTCGGCATCGCAGCCCAGGAATGCAGCATAAAGGCCAGCAACAACCTTTGACGCCTGCTTCGCAAGATCACCGGTCAGGCCCAGCGAATGGGCAACACTGCGGCCATGGTGCGGCATAAGACCGGTTGCAGGGTCGATAGTGATGGTGTGGATTTTTTCGGGCGTGTTGTGCGCGACTTCTTCGATGTCCATCCCGCCTTCGGTCGAAGCCACCAGAGCGATTCGGCTGGTCGCACGATCGACGAGCAAAGCGAGGTAGAATTCCTTCTTAATGTCTGCCCCATCGGTGATGTAAAGGCGATTGACCTGCTTGCCTTCAGGGCCGGTCTGAATCGTGACGAGCGTATTGCCGAGCATTTCCTTGGCATGGGCTTCGACTTCATCGATGCTCTTGGCCAGACGGACACCGCCCTTGGCATCAGGACCGAGTTCCTTGAACTTGCCCTTGCCGCGGCCACCAGCATGGATCTGCGATTTCACCACATAAAGCGGCCCAGGAAGCTGCTTTGCAGCCGCAACGGCTTCCTCAACAGAAAGTGCGGCAATGCCCTTGGGCACCGCTACGCCAAATTTCGCGAGCAATTCCTTGGCCTGATATTCGTGGATATTCATGGAAAAAGCGTCCTTCCAGATGGCAGAGTCGAAAGGGCCTTAAGCACAGCTTGGCACGCAATGGAAGTGGTTGGGGCCCGCTTTTTTCGCTAGAGCAGCCCCAACTTTGCCAACTCGGCCTGCAATGTCGGCGCATCGACAAAATGATGACCCTGAAAGCCGTTTTCCCTTGCGGCGACAATGTTGGGCAAGTTGTCGTCAATGAACAACCCCTCGCCCGGAGCCAGACCAAAACGGGCAAGCGCAAGCCGGTAAATCGCAGGATCGGGCTTCAGCAACTTTTCATCGCCCGACACGACGATATCGCGGAAATGATCGAACAGCGGATAGCGCGGGCGGAATTGCGCCCAAAATTCACTACCAAAATTGGTGATCGCATAGAGCGGCACAGCGCGCGCTGCCAACTCCTCGACAATCTCGAACGATCCCGGCACTGGGCCAGGAATCGTCTCATTGAACCGGGTCGCATAGGCATCGATATGCGCCGTATAGGCTGGATATTCAGCCTTCAGTTCGGGCAGCATTTCGGCAAGCGGCCGGCCGGCATCGTGCTGGAAATGCCATTCAGGGGTGACAACATGGGTCACGAACCATTCGAGCTCTTCCGGATCGTCGATCAATTTTACGAACAGATGGCGCAGATCCCACTGCACCAGCACCCTGCCCACATCGAAAACCACTGCGCGAATCATCTCATCCTCCCCAGCAGCGCCAGCTCTGAACGCAAAAAACCGCCCGCGGAAAGACCGGGGCGGTTACTGCTGGCGCCCATGCGCCACACCAAAAAGCAATTAGCCCTGGCGCGCCTTGAAACGGCGATTGGTTTTGTTGATTACATAAGTGCGGCCACGACGGCGAATCACGCGGTTGTCGCGGTGGCGGCCCTTCAGGGACTTCAGGGAGTTGACGATCTTCATCGGACTTTTCCGTTTGTTTCTGTGGGCCGTTGGCCGGATTTGAAGGCGCGCATCTATGGGTGAGTCGGTGCAAAGTCAAGCGGCATTGCGGCTTTTGCCCGATGGGTTTAAGATTACTGCATGGATGTTTTCCGCCGCTTCGCGCTGCTCGCCCTGCCGCTTTCGCTTTCAGCGTGCATGATCCCGACCGGTCCGGTCGAGGTGACCCGGTTCAACCGCGCGGCAGAGGGCGTCGTTTACGGCCAGGGCAGCTTCAACGTCCGCTCCTTGGGCGATAACCTGTCCCTTTCGCCTTATATCGCCGCGGTCCAGCGGGAAATGACGCGAGTCGGCTATAATCAAGCGTTGGCTGAGGGCGATGTCCGCGCAGATGTTTCAGTCAGTCGTAACGAATTTCGCGGGGACAATCGCGGGCCCGTGTCGGTGGGCGTTGGCGGATCGACCGGCAGCTATGGTTCCGGCGTCGGCGTGGGTGTGGGCGTGAACCTCAATTCGCTCGGCGATCAACGCGGCATCGTCACAACATTAAGCGTCCGTATCATTCGTCGCAGCGACAATCTGGTGATCTGGGAGGGCACCGCCAGCCAGCGAGGTGCCGCAAATTCGCCCGCTGCCCAACCCGGAATCGCAGCATCGAAACTGGCCGGCGCATTGTTCAAGGATTTTCCGGGCGCCAATGGCGAGGCCCTGACGATCCCCTGATTGGACTTCCATTTGTGTCAGGCGCAGGCGATAGGTTGTGGCGGCACCCCGCGCAATTCGACTTGGCTCGACACGAACGGAACTAGGCGTTAACCCGCCGTCTATGAGCATCCACAGCATCAACGCCGCCTTCGACAGCGGAAACATCGACGTCATATCGATCACCGACAACACCGCCACGCTGACAATTCGCAAGGACCGCGAATCGGAATTCTTCCAATGGTTCCACTTCCGCGTCGTCGCAGAGGCCGGCGAAGAATTTGTGCTACGCATCACGGGCCTTGAAAAAAGCGCCTATCCCGGGGGCTGGCCCGATTATCGCGCCTGCGTTTCCGAAGACCGCGATTATTGGGGCCGCGCCGAGACCAGCTATAACAAGGCCGAAGATGGCGGCACGCTGACCATCCGCTACACCAGTGTTTCGGGCATCGCCTGGTTTGCCTATTTCGCGCCTTATTCGATCGAACGCCACCACGACCTCGTGTCCGAAACCGCATCTTGCGAGGGCGTCGATTATCGCTGCCTTGGCATCAGCATCGAAGGCCAGCCGATCGACTGTCTTTCGATGGGCACCGGCGAGATGCAGGTCTGGCTCTATGCACGCCAGCATCCGGGCGAAAGCATGGCCGAATGGTGGATGGAGGGCGCATTGGACATGCTGACCGATCCCACCGATCCGCACACCCGCCGCTTGCTGGAAAAATGCCGTATCCATGTCGTGCCCAATTGCAATCCGGACGGGTCCTGCCGCGGCCATTTGCGCACCAACTATGCCGGCGTGAACCTCAACCGCGAATGGGCAGAACCCAGCGCCGAACGCAGCCCCGAAGTGCTCGCCATCCGCAATGCCATGGACGAGACGGGCGTGCACTGGGCAATGGACGTGCATGGTGATGAAGCCATCCCCGCCGCATTCATGGCGGGTTTTGAAGGCATCCCCAGTTGGACCGACGGTCAGGGCGCGCGCTACACCCGCTTCATCACCCGCCTTGCCGAACGCACCCCCGATTTCCAGACGAAGCTGGGCTATGGGATCGCCGCACCGGGCAAGGCAAACCTCACCATGTCAACCAACCAGCTCGCCGAGCGATTCGGACCTTCGCATAGCTGCGTTTCAATGACGCTCGAAATGCCGTTCAAAGATACGATCGACGGCAATGATGCCGAACAGGGCTGGTCGCCCGAACGGAGCAAGCTGCTTGCACGTGAATGCCTCGCAACCCTGGCGGAGATGGTTTGAGCACTGGGCGATGCACATCATCGAGGACGATCTGAGCGGAAAAGAAATTCGCGCCCTTCTTGAAACCCACTTTGCCGGGATGCTTGCCAATTCACCGAAGGACAGCTGCCATTTCCTCGATTTTGAAGGGCTGAAAGCGCCCGGCGTCACCTTTTGGTCGATCTGGGATCAGGGCCGACTGATGGGCTGCGGCGCGTTGAAGCAGCATGATGCCGATCTGGGCGAGGTCAAATCGATGCGCACCCACGCCGATCATTTGCGCAAGGGGGCGGGTGCCGCAATGCTGGTCCATATCATTGCGTCCGCGCGCGAACGCGGGCTGAAGCAGCTGAGCCTCGAAACCGGATCCGGCGCCGCCTTTGATGCCGCCCATGCGCTCTATCTGCACCACGGCTTCACATATTGCCCAGCCTTTGCCGATTATAAGGACGACCCCTTCAGCCGCTTCATGACGCTGAAGTTGTAGCAGAGGAGTGGCGCCTAGCGGATCGGCCGCGCCATTTATTTCAAACAAAGACCCGAAGAAAAACAAGAAAATAAGGGCGCATGCCCTTCACCAGAACATGGCATTGCATCGCCAATCATGAGCCGAAAAATAGAGACTAGGTCTCTTTTGTCTTGTTTTGCTTTTTGCCTTTGTATGAAATCAATTGCACGTCGTTTGCATTCTAGCACAACCCCAATTGTACAGCCCAACTCTCCCCGCTACAGGCGCAGGCAAAGCAAAACTGCAAGGACCGAAAATGCCCCAACTCATCCTCATCCGCCACGGCCAGTCACAATGGAATCTGGAAAACCGCTTCACCGGCTGGTGGGATGTTGACGTGACTGAAAAGGGTGCCGCCGAGGCTTGGGCAGCGGGCGAACTGATGAAGGCCAAGGACATTGCGCCCGATACCTGCTTCACCAGCTTCCAAACCCGCGCGATCAAGACACTCAATCTCGCGCTGGAGGCGATGGGCCGCCTGTGGCTGCCAGTGACCAAGGACTGGCATCTGAACGAGCGCCATTATGGTGGCCTCACCGGGCTCGACAAAGCAGAGACAGCGGCGAAGCATGGCGATGAGCAGGTGCATATCTGGCGCCGCAGTTTCGACATTCCGCCTCCGCCGCTCGACGCCGATTCGCCTTATGACCTGTCAAAAGACCCGCGCTATGCCGGGATCGCCATCCCCAATACCGAAAGCCTGAAGGACACGATCGCCCGCGTGCTACCTTATTGGGAAGGCGTGATCGCGCCCGAACTCAAAGCTGGAAAGACCGTGCTGATCTCTGCACATGGCAACAGCCTGCGCGCACTGGTCAAGCATCTGTCGGGCATTTCGGATGCGGATATCACCGGGCTTGAAATCCCGACCGGCCAGCCGATTGTCTATGAATTGGATGACGCGCTGAACGCGACCGACCGCTATTATCTGTCAGAGCGGTAATCGCTTACCCAAGCGCGGCAGAACCAGGGCCTAGCCCCCGCCTTGGGCATATTTGGCGCGCTTGTTTGCATACATTGACTGGTCGGCTTCGGCGAGCGCATCAGGCGCGCGGCTACTGCTTTGAATCAGATAATGGCCGATCGATACATTGACCTTCAGCACCGGTCCGGCAGTCTTCACCGGCAAGTCGGCAAGCAACTGCTGCATCGCGGCCGTTTTGTCCTCAAGCTTGTCGGCAGAGATGTTGTCGAGCAGGATTGCAAATTCGTCGCCGCCGACCCGTGCAACGATATCTGACTTGCGCGTAGTGGACGCCATGGCCTGTGCGACGCCGCAAATCACAGCGTCACCTGCGGCATGGCCATGGGTATCATTGATCAGCTTCAGTTGATCAATGTCGAGGAACAAGAGCCCGTAACTTCCGCCGTAACGTTGGGCGCGCCAGCACCAGCGATCCAATTCATTCATGAAATAGCGGCGATTGAAAAGCGGGGTCAACGTGTCCGTGGTTGCGAGCCGTTCAAGCTCAGCGACCCGTCCCCGCAACCGCCGGTTTTCGGATTCAAGATCATGTGTCGATACGCCGGACACAGCGTTTCCAAACCCATCTTCTAGCTTCAGCATGGCGGCTCCGGTTTATCAATCGCGACCCGGTTAGCCTTGGGCTCTTGTTGCATTCAATCCGATTTACCCAAAAATTGCAACAATTTACGCGAGAACAAAGGTAAAATCTGCGAGCGATTGCGCGCGCGGCACACCGCCGCTAGAGAGCAGGAAAGGCGCGCGGCGCATTACAGGGGATGAATGGTGGACAATTCGGCACCTTTGGTCGGCATCATCATGGGTAGCCGCTCGGACTGGGAAACGATGCGCGAGGCATCGTCTGTACTCGCGGCGCTCGGTGTTCCGCACGAATGCAAGGTGGTGTCCGCGCACCGCACCCCCGAACGGCTATATGCCTATGCCAAGCGCGCGGTTGGCCGCGGGTTAAAAACGATCATTGCCGGCGCAGGCGGCGCGGCGCATCTGCCCGGTATGGTCGCTTCAATGACGCGATTGCCAGTACTCGGCGTCCCCGTACAGTCGAAGGCGCTGGATGGCATGGACAGTCTGCTGTCTATCGTCCAGATGCCTGCCGGCATTCCAGTCGGTACATTGGCGATCGGCAAGGCCGGCGCGACCAATGCGGGCCTGATGGCTGCGGCGATGCTGGCAACCAGCGACCCCGCACTCGCGGAGCGGCTCGACGCCTGGCGGCAAAAACAGAGCGATTCGGTTAGCGAGACACCCGAATGAGCGCGCTGCCTCCCGGTTCGACCATCGGCATTTTGGGCGGTGGCCAGTTAGGCAAGATGATGGCACTGGCAGCTGCCCAAATGGGCTATCGCTGCCACATTTATGCGCCCGAACCGGTATCGGTGGCGGCCGAGGTGTCGGCGCATTTCACCTGCGCCCACTATGACGATGTCGACGCGCTGACAGCCTTTGCCAAAAGCTGCGACGTCGTGACCTATGAATTCGAAAATGTGCCGGTTGCCCCGTTGCGTTCCATTGAAACACTGGTGCCGATCCGCCCGGGCATTCGCGCGCTGGAAATTGCGCAGGACAGGGTAGAGGAAAAGCTGTTCGCAATTGGACTGGGCGGCCGCACGGCATCATTCGAAATTGTCGGTGACAGACAGGAAGCGAGCCCTGCGCTCGAAAAAGTCGGCTTTCCCGCAATATTGAAAACGATCCGCATGGGTTATGACGGCAAGGGCCAGATCCGCGTCGCCGAGCCCGGCCAGATTTCCGAAGCCTGGCACCAGCTTGGCCGCCAACCGTCCATCGTCGAGGCGGTGGTCAATTTCGACGCCGAGTTTTCTGTAATCCTGGTGCGCAATACGGCAGGCGACATCCGTTATTGGGATAGCCCGCGCAACCGCCATGAAGGCGGCATCCTTTCGCAATCGACCTTACCGGCAGGCCCGCTGATCGAAAGCCAAGTCGGCGTTGCGCGGGCATTGGCCGCAGCAGCTGCAGAAAAGCTGGATTTTGTCGGCGTCATGACGATGGAATTTTTCGCCACCGCGGATGGCCCACTGTTCAACGAAATGGCCCCGCGCGTCCACAATAGCGGCCATTGGACGATCGAGGGTGCGGCAACGAGCCAGTTTGAGAACCATATCCGCGCAGTCTGCAACCTTCCGCTGGGAGCAACCGAACTGGTGGCTGAGCGCGTCGAAATGGCAAATTTAATCGGCGCCGATGCTGATCGCTGGCCCATGCTTTTTGCAGATAATGACGCCCATGTGCATCTTTACGGCAAGGGCCAAGCCTCACCGGGTCGCAAGATGGGGCATGTCACCCGCCTCTATCGCTAAGGCAGCGATCGGCGTCTTGTCAGGCGGCCCCGCTTAGGGCAGAGCAGGACGTGATGGATCATCCGGTCATTATCATGGTAGCTGCACGGGCCGACAATGGCGTGATCGGCGTTGATGGCGACCTGCCCTGGCGCATCCCTGCCGACCTTCGCCATTTCAAGCAGATCACTAAGGGCCGCCCGATGATTATGGGCCGCAAGACCTTTGACAGCCTGCCCGGTCTGCTCGAAGGCCGCCGCCATATCGTGCTCACCCGCGATGCTGACTGGGAAGAAGAAGGAGCGGAAGTCGCCCATTCGGTCGATGAAGCGCTGAAACTGGCCAATGGTCCGCACGTATGCGTGATCGGCGGAGCCGAAATCTACCGACTGTTCCTCCCCCATGCAGACCGGATCGAACTGACTGAGGTGAAAGCAAATCCCGCGGGCGATACCGTGCTCGAACCGTTCGACATGAGTGTCTGGCGGGAATTGATGCGGGTTGCAAACCCGGCCGAAAACGGCCAGCCCGCGTTCGATTTTGTAACCTTGGTGCGCAAGGAGGGGTAGCGCATGCGTAAATGGCTATGGGGGCTGGCCATCCTGTTGCTGGTGGCAGGGATAGGCTTTTTCGGCTTTGCGCCGGGCTATGTCGAATCATCGATGAACCGGATTGACGGCAAACCGTTGCCCAAAGTGAGCGAGCGGGCAATTTCGCTGCACAAGACGCTGACCATCGTCGATCTGCATTCGGATACGCTGATGTGGAAACGCGATATGATGGACCGGGCCGACCGCGGCCATATGGACCTGCCCCGCCTGTCCGAAGGCAATGTCGCACTGCAGGTGTTTTCCAGCGTCACCAAGACCCCCAAGGGGCAAAATTATGACGCGAACAGCGCTGACAGCGACAATATCACACTGCTCACCATCGCCCAGCTGCAACCGATGCGGACTTGGGGGTCGCTGCTCGAACGCTCACTCTGGCATGCGACCAAACTCGACCATGCAGTTGCCGCATCGAACGCAACTCTAGTCAAAACAGTCGGCCCGACGGAACTTGATGCGATGTTGGCGCGGCGTGCAGCAGGTGGCCCTGCCATGGGCGCCCTCCTCTCCATCGAAGGTCTTCAAAACCTCGAAGGCAAGGCATCGAACCTCGACAAGCTCTACGCCGCCGGTTTCCGCATGGCGGGGCTGACACATTTCTTCGACAATGAACTCGCGGGATCGATGCACGGCCTCAAAAAAGGCGGGCTGACGCCTATGGGCCGCGAAGTCGTCCAGCGAATGGAAGATATCGGCATGATCGTCGACATCGCCCATTGCAGCCAGCAATGCGTCACCGAGATATTGGCGATGGCGCGGCGTCCGGTCGTGTCCAGCCATGGCGGGGTGCAGGCGACGTGCAAGGTCAACCGCAATCTTTCGGATGAACATATTCGCGGCGTCGCGAAAACCGGAGGCATCATCGGGATCGGTTATTGGGATGCAGCCATCTGCGACACTTCACCCGCCTCTATTGCGAATGCAATGAAACATGTGCGCGACCTTGTCGGTATCGACCATGTCGCGCTCGGCTCCGACTATGATGGCGCAACTACGGTGCGGTTCGATACCTCGAAACTGGTGCAGGTCACACAGGCATTGATCGATACAGGCTTCACTGATGATGAAATCCGGGCCGTCATGGGCAGCAATGCCTTGCGCGTGATCCGGGAAGGATTGAAACCCATGGCGAAGGCCAAACCTGCCGCATGACTATTCCCCGTCTTTCATCGCGTGACTCTATCCCAGATGCCTTGCGTGGCGGCATCGCTGCGCTTGGCAATTTTGACGGTTTCCATTTGGGTCATCAGGCTGTCGCTGGAGAAGCAATTGCGCAAGCAAAGGCGCAAGGCCGACCTGCGATCATCGCAACCTTCGATCCCCACCCGGTGCGCTATTTCACACCGGATGCGCCGCCCTTCCGGCTGACCACGCTTGACCAGCGCCAGCGGCTGTTTGAAGCGGCCGGGGCCGATGCGATGCTGGTTTTCGAATTTGATGCAGAATTGGCCGGCACTAGCGCAGAGGATTTCATCGACAGGCTGCTGATCGAACGGCTCGGCCTTGCCGGCGTCGTCACCGGCGAAGACTTCACCTTTGGAAAAAAGCGCGGCGGCAATATTGGCGTGCTGCGCGAACGTGGCGCGGCACAGGGCCTTTCAAGCCGTGCGGTCGGCCCGGTGACTGACGCAGGCGGCGTGATTTCCTCCAGCCGCATCCGCGACGCGTTGCGCAGCGGCGACCTTGCAAGTGCAAACCGCCTGCTCACCCGTCCCTTTGCGGTCGAAGCCCCAGTCCAGCATGGCGACAAAAATGGCCGCCTGCTCGGCTTTCCGACGGCAAACATGGATCTCGGCAAATATCTGCGCCCGCGCTACGGCGTCTATGCGGTGCGCGGCCGCCTGCCAGATGGCCGGTTGCTCGATGGCGCGGCCAATGTCGGCATCCGCCCGCAATTCGAGCCGCCCAAGGAATTGCTCGAACCCCATTTCTTCGATTTCGCCGAGGACCTTTATGGCCAGACGATCGAGGTCGAATTCCACGCTTTTCTGCGACCCGAAGGCAAATATGAAAGCCTAGAGGCGCTGACTGCGCAAATCGCCCAGGATTGCGCGGATGCGAAGGTGGCTTTGCAGAGATGACAGTCTCTAAACGCACCACGATCATCATCCTCGCACTTGTTGCCTTGTTCTTTGCCTTCACCTTGCACCATGCAAGCTGGCGGGCAGACGCACCCAAGGGCGGGCCAAGGCTGGTCGCTGATCGCGGTGTTGCGCCGGTTCTGGGCAATGATGGCTGCGTCTCTGCAGCGAATGCGGGCTATGGCGCAGTCGCGGTGGGGCCGGATCTTGCCGCGTTGCAACTTGCGGCAGGCGCGGGTGCACAAGCCCTGCATGTCTCGATTGAGTTGGCTGGTGGGCGTTGGGCGCCGGTGCGGCAGTTCGAAAGCAAGTGCGCCGCCGATCTTGCCCAGCCCCGGCCCGATATTGCCACCACCGCCTATAGCCTTTCACGCCCCGACCTGTTCTGGCAGGCCGAGGGTGTCGACGCGGCCCGCGCGCTAGTCGCGGCCCTGCCAGCAGGGGACCTACGGCATATGCTGATCGGCGATGATGCATCTGTGCGGGCAGCCAAGGCCGAACGCCCTGCCATGCGCGCCTTCACCATCGCCGCTGCACGCAAATGCGCCGCCGATTATCGCGCTTCATTGCTGGGCAGCGTTCCGCAAAGCTGCACCAATGGCGTGATGCTGCTGACGCTTGATGATCTTGGCTTCACGCTCTGGGGTTGGCCCAACCGCTTCCTCGACCGCATGGCAAAAGCGAAGACCATGGTGATCATCGCGCAAAGCGTGGAGGGCACGGCGATCAAGGGCCTCACCGAACCCAGCCAATATGGTGAGATCGCCAAAGATTTTAATGGCTATATCTGGGTGGACAAGATCGAGGAACTGGGCCCCGCCTTGCGGCGATGAATTCCCTCTCCCCTTGGGAGAGGCACTTCTAGGGCTTTATCCCTGCGGCGTAATCCCCTAAGCATCCGCGCGATATGACCGAAAAGCAAGACTATAAAGACACCGTCTTCTTACCCAAGACCGATTTCCCGATGAAGGCTGGCCTGCCGCAGAAGGAGCCGGGCATTCTTGCGCGCTGGGAGGAGCAGGGGCTCTACCACAAGCTGCGCGAAGCACGCGCCGGGCGGGAGAAGTTCATCCTCCATGATGGCCCGCCATATGCCAATGGCGACATGCATATTGGCCATGCGCTGAACCATATCCTCAAAGACATGGTCTGCCGCACGCAGACGCTGCTCGGCAAAGACGCACCTTATGTGCCCGGCTGGGATTGCCATGGCCTGCCGATCGAGTGGAAAGTCGAGGAGCAATATCGCAAGAAAAAGCTGAACAAAGATGAGGTTCCAGTCAAGGAATTCCGCGCCGAATGCCGGGCCTATGCCCAGCATTGGGTGAATGTGCAGCGCGAGCAGGTGAAGCGGCTGGGCATCCTCGGCAATTGGGACAAGCCCTATCTGACGATGGATTTCGACAGCGAGGCGACGATCGTTTCCGAGCTGCTGAAATTCGCCGAAAGCGGCCAGCTCTATCGTGGAGCGAAGCCGGTGATGTGGTCACCGGTCGAAAAGACCGCCTTGGCCGAAGCCGAGGTGGAATATGAGGATATCGTCTCGACGCAGATCGATGTGGCGTTTGAGATTATGGAATCGCCCATTCCCGAACTGGTCGGCGCATATGCGGTGATCTGGACCACAACGCCCTGGACGATCCCAGTCAATCAGGCGATCGCCTATGGGCCGGATGTTGAGTATGTGCTCCTCAATGTGACATCCTCTTACGAAGGCATTGGGCCTGATTGGCTGGATCAAAAGATCATGATCGCTGCCGAACTGCTCGATCAGTTCAAGTCACGCCAAATGGCGGCTGCTAAGCGTGACGAAAGCGCAGTGGCAAATTTCGAAGTATTGAAGTCACTCAAAGGCTCCGACCTAGCCGGAACCATCGCCCGCCACCCGATGCACACGCTCGGCGGTTTCTTTGCCAAACCTCGCCCAATGCTCCCCGGCGACTTCGTCACCACCGACAGCGGCACGGGCCTTGTCCATATGGCGCCGGACCATGGCGAGGATGATTTTGACCTCTGCAAAGCCAACGGCATCGAACCGCAATTCGCGGTCGAAGGTGACGGCAAATATCGCGCCGACTGGGGCTGGCTTGGCGGGCAAGGCAGCGTCATCAACCCCAAATTCAACGCGCCCGACGGCCCCATCTGTTCGGACCTGCGCGAAGCGGGCGGCCTGCTCGCCGCCAGCGCGGATTACAAGCACAGCTATCCGCATAGCTGGCGTTCGAAAGCCAAGGTTATCTATCGCTGCACCCCGCAATGGTTTGTGCCGATGGACAAGGGTGACGACAGCCTGCGCCAAAAAGCCATGGCCGCGATCGCCGACACGCGCTGGGTCCCCGAAAAAGGCCGCAACCGCATTGGTTCAATGGTCGAAGGCCGCCCCGACTGGGTGCTGAGCCGCCAGCGCGCATGGGGCGTGCCGATCACTTTGTTTGTCGATCGCAAGACCGGACAGTATCTCAACGACGCAGAGGTCAATGCCCGCATCGTTGCTGCGGTGCGCGAAGAGGGCGTCGATGCCTGGGAAGCCGCCCGCGCGCAGGAATATCTGGGCGACGCTTACAAGGCCGAAGATTATGAGCAGGTGTTCGACATCCTCGACGTCTGGTTCGATTCGGGCTGCACCCATGTCTTCACGCTGGAAAGCGGACGCTGGCCTGAACTGAGCTGGCCCGCCGACCTCTATCTTGAAGGCAGTGACCAGCATCGCGGCTGGTTCCAAAGCTCACTGCTGCAAAGCTGCGGCACGCGCGGCCGCGCGCCTTACAATACCGTCCTCACCCATGGCTTCACCATGGACCAGAAGGGCCTGAAAATGTCTAAGTCGGTCGGCAACACCGTCGACCCGCTGAAGGTGATGGAAACCAACGGCGCGGACATCATCCGGCTGTGGGCGCTGTCGGTCGACTTCACCGAAGACCACCGCATCGGCGATGAAATCCTGAAAGGCGTGGCCGACCAGTATCGCAAGCTGCGCAACACCTTCCGATATCTTTTGGGCGCGCTTGACGGGTTCAGCGAGGAAGAGCGCGTTACCAATTTGGCGGATATGCCCGAGTTGGAGCGTTATGTGCTCCATCTGCTCGCCGACATGGATGCGAAGCTGAAAACCGCGGTCGATGATTTCGATTTCAACAGCTATGTCCGCCTGCTGAGCGATTTCGCGAATAACGACCTGTCGGCCTTCTTCTTCGATATCCGCAAGGATTGCCTATACTGCGACGCACCGGAGAGCTTGAAGCGCCGCAGTTATCGCACCGTGCTCGACACGCTGTTCCATGCGATGGTGCGCTATGCCGCGCCAGTGCTGGTGTTCACGGCGGAGGAAGTGTGGGCCTCGCGCTTCCCCGATGCCGACAGTGTGCATTTGCTGGAATGGCCGGAGGTTGATACCGCCACCGACGCTGAGTTGGCCGATCGCTGGTTACAAATTCGCGCTTCGCGTACCTTGGCGACCGAGATCATTGAGCCGATGCGACGCGAAAAGATCGTCGGCTCCAGCCTTGAAGTTGAATACACCTATGCAGGCAACTTCGGCGACATTGATCTTGCAGAAGTGTTCATTGTCTCGGCAGTACATGGCGGTTCGAAGGACAAAGCTGCGAAGACAACCAACCACAAATGCGGCCGATGCTGGCGGCATTTGCCTGACGTGAGCGAAGATGGCACATTGTGCGGACGTTGCGACGAGGTATTAAATGGCTAACCCCAAATATCGCATCCAGGGCCTGATGCTCGCCAGCCTGCTATTCATCACCGATCAGGTGGTGAAATATATCATGCTTGGCCCGCTCGCCCTGCAAAGCCGGCGGCAAATCCACATCGTCTCCTTCTTCGACCTAACCTATGCCGAAAATCGCGGCGTATCGATGGGCTTTCTGGAAGCGGGGAGCGAGCTGGAACGTTGGTTGCTGGTCGGACTGACCGCGTTGATCGCCGGCGTGGTTGCAATGTGGATGTGGCGCGAAAAACTGCGCGGCGATGTGCTGGCGCTTTCAATGGTGCTGGGCGGGGCGCTCGGCAATATCGTCGACCGGGTACGCTATGGCTATGTGGTTGATTATGCCGACCTGCATTTCGGCAGCTTTCGGCCCTTCTGGATTTTCAACCTTGCCGATGCCTGCATCACCATCGGCGTGCTGATATTGCTTGCCCGCGCCTTCCTTATCCGCGAAAGCAAGGACGTTCAGCCTGCGTCAAGCGACGCGGACATAGCGGAGAGACCATGACGCGCAAATTGATCATCGCTTCATCAAGCCTGTTGGCGCTGACCGCGCTTTCGGGTTGCGGTTCCAGCGGCATTTTTGATCGCGACCGGCCCGATGAATTCGCCGTCGGCCGTGCAGCGCCGCTTGCCATCCCGCAGGATCTTTCCACCCTGCCCGCGCCGCAGCCAGGTGCTGCCCGCCCGCAGGATGGCGACAGCAAGGCTGCCGTACTCGAAGCCATGTTCGGCGCCCCGAAGCAATAAGGACCCTTAGCCCATGTCGCGGAAATATTTGCTCGCCGGTGCAGCCATCATGCTCACAGGGCTCAGTGGCTGCCAATCGATCGGCAACGCCTATCAGTCGCTTTACAACCTCGATGTTCGCGGGGATAGCGCCCCAGCGCAGCCAACCACCAGCCGCGTTGCACCGCTTGTCGTCCCGCCAGATTTTGCCTTGAAACCAGGTCAGATTACCCTGACGCGCAGCCAGGATGGCACCACACCTGATCAGGTGTTGGAAGCAATGTTTGGTGGCCCGGCGCAACGGTCAGCCGGTGAACGCGCCGTGGTTGCGGCGGCTGGCGCCGCTGAAATGGGCATCCGTTCGACCGTAGGTGACCCCGAAACGACAACAGTCAACAAGGGCGCCGTTACGCGTGACATCATCGCCGCACCCGAAGGCGATGGTCAGGCCGCACAGGCAGCCATTCCGCAGTAAAATTGAGCGGTCCGGGCTTTACGCCCGAACCCCGGCTTCCTCCACACCCGCGCTGTTGTGGCGCAGTGCCTTCAGAACGGTTTCGACGATATGCGGCGCGTTGAGGCCGGCTTCGTCATACTGTTTTTGCGGGCTTTCCTGTTCCTGGAAGATGTCAGGCAGGCGCATCGTGCGGATCTTCAGGCCGGCATCGGTCAGGCCAAGATCACTGGCCAGCGTCAGCACATGCGCGCCGAGCCCGCCAATTGCGGCTTCCTCCACCGTCACAACCACTTCATGGGTCGCCATCAGGCGACGGATCAGTTCTTCATCCAATGGCTTTGCAAATCGCATATCGGCAACTGTCGCCGACAGGCCCTTGGCATCGAGCGTGTCTGCCGCCTTCAATGCCTCTGCCAGGCGGGTGCCGAGTGAGAGGATCGCGACAGTCTTGCCTTCGCGGACGACCCGGCCCTTGCCGATTTCCAGCTGTTGCGGAACTTCGGGCAGCGGCACACCGACGCCATTTCCGCGCGGATAGCGGAAGGCGATGGGGCCGCTGTCATGCAGGGCTGCAGTATAGGTCATATGCACCAGTTCCGCCTCGTCCGCGGCGGCCATCACCACCATATTGGGCAGTGTCGCCAGATAGGTAACGTCGAACGATCCGGCATGGGTACTGCCATCGGCCCCGACCAGCCCGGCCCGGTCAATTGCGAAACGCACCGGCAGATTCTGGATGCAGACATCATGCACCACCTGATCATAGGCGCGCTGCAGAAAGGTCGAATAAATTGCGGCAAAGGGACGCATGCCCTGCGCGGCAAGGCCAGCGGCAAAGGTTACGCCATGCTGTTCGGCAATGCCTACGTCAAAGGCGCGGTCGGGGTGTGCCTGCGCAAATTTGTCAACGCCGGTGCCGCTGGGCATGGCGGCGGTGATCGCGACAATCCGGTCGTCGGTCTCGGCCAGTTTTGCCAGTGTTTCGCCAAAGACATTCTGATAGGCTGGCGGACCGCCGCCCGGGCCTTTGTCCTGCTTGCCGGTGACAACGTCGAATTTGACGACGCCATGATATTTGTCGGCCGCCGCCTCTGCAGGCGCATAGCCATGGCCCTTTTTGGTGACGACATGAATCAGGCACGGGCCCTCTGCCGCATCACGGACGTTTTCGAGGACGGGGATCAGATGTTCGAGATTATGCCCGTCAATCGGGCCGACATAGTAGAAACCCAATTCCTCAAACAGGGTGCCGCCCATCGCCATGCCGCGGGCAAATTCGTCTGTCTTGCGCGCGGCGATATGCAGCGGCTCGGGCAATTTGCGCGAAATCCGCTTTGCCACTTCGCGCAAAGAAAGGAAGGGCCGCGACGACACGAGCCGCGCCAGATAGGCCGAAAGCCCGCCCACCGGCGGCGCAATAGACATGTCATTATCATTCAGGATGACGACCAACCGGTTCCCCGCTGCCTGCGCGTTGTTCATGGCTTCATAAGCCATGCCTGCCGACATCGACCCATCGCCGATCACGGCAATCGCCTTGCCCGGTTTGTCGTTCAGCTTGTTGGCGATGGCAAAGCCAAGCGCCGCCGAAATCGAAGTCGAGCTGTGCGCCGCGCCGAAGGGGTCATATTCGCTCTCAGTCCGCTTGGTGAAACCCGAAAGCCCGCCACCACTGCGCAAGGTGCGAATCCTGTCGCGTCGACCGGTAATGATCTTATGCGGATAGCATTGGTGGCCGACATCCCAGACCAGCCGGTCTTCGGGGGTGTTGAAGACATAATGGATCGCGGTGGTCAGTTCGACCACACCCAGCCCGGCACCCAGATGCCCGCCGGTTACGGAGACCGCAGAAATGGTTTCGGTGCGCAATTCGTCGGCAAATTGGCGCAGTTGCGAAGGCTGCAGCGTTCTAAGGTCTGCCGGGATCTTCACCTTGTCGAGCAAGGGTGTGACGGGTTTGTCAGTCATCAAATTAGCTTTAACGATGTTTCAGGGAAGTGTCGAACGGGATATTTTCCCGTGGGCTTGGACCTAATCGCAATCGCCGCAGGTACCACGCACCTCTACAACGGGACGAACGACATGAAAACCTGCGGCCTCAGCCGCCTTGCGGACATTGCTGGTCAGGCTGTCATCGTCGATATGGGTGGCGGCGCCGCATCGGTCGCAGATCAGGAAAATACAGTCGTGCAGGCAGCCAGGATGCGAATTGGCAAGATAAGCGTTCGCGCTTTCGACACGGCTGGCAAGGTTGTTCGCTACAAACAGATCGAGGATCCGGTAAACACTGTTCGGCGCGACCCTCTTTCCGCGTTTCTGCGAAACAAGGTCTGCAATATCATAGGCCGACGCAGGCTTTTCAAAGGTGGCAAGCACTGCAAAAATATCGGCACGCATGTCGGTCCATTGTTCGCCAGCGGCGGTCAAGGCATGTTCGGCCGCCTGTGCAAGATCCGACCCATGATGTTCGTGATGATGATGTAGCCGCGCCATAGCTCGAATTTAGGCGCTCGGCGCAAGAAGGGCAAGCGCCGCTTATTAGTTCCGGCGCGCGGCGCGCAAGTTCATGAAATGGCCAAGCGCGAGAATGGCAACCCCAAGCATGGTGAAGGCAATTTCGCCGCCGCCATGGGGAAGTGTGAGCGCCCAGATCATTACCCCGATGCCGATCGCGCCGATCGCTGCGGGCAACACAAACCGGTGCGCAAGCATACCGCGCACCAAAGCGATCGCGCCGAACAATATCGCAAAAACCAACCCGACTTCATGGATGAGGGGTGAGAAGAGTGCGCCGCCAACCGAGGCAAAAATCGCGAGCAGTACGGAAGTTGCAAGACAGTGCATCAGGCACAGCCCGGCAATACCGAGCCCCAGCCCGTCCCATCGCGATTGACGCCAGATTGCCTGCATTGTTGTCATTGATACTGCCTTACGCGAATCCCTATGCCATGCCTGATCCGACGTTACAACATTACATTTGATATAATATCTCTTCGTCGTGATTAAATTTTCTGCCTCTCCTGCCGTTAACCATTTCGTTTAGCCGCATTTTTGCCATCTCCGCATTAGGTGGTGGGCAATGCGCACCGCCCTTCTCTCCCTTTTGCTTTTCGCAACCCCGGCCCATGCGTTGAATGAGGGGCTGCAATGCGTGCCCTTTGCCCGCGCGCTTACCGGGGTAGAAATCCGGGGTGATGCCCATAGCTGGTGGGATCAGGCGGAAGGTCGGTATGAACGGGGAAGCCGGCCGAAGGTGGGCGCGGTGATGACGTTCGTTCCGCATGGCAATATGCGCTTGGGCCATGTCGCGGCGGTGCGGCGGATCATCGACAAACGCACGCTTCTGATCAGCCACGCCAATTGGTCAACGATTGACGGCGTTCGCGGTCATATCGAAGAGGATGTTCGCGTCATCGATGTATCCGAGGAAAATGACTGGAGCCGGGTGCGCGTCTGGTACACACCCAATGGCGCATTGGGGACGACCGAATGGCCGCTCCATGGATTCATCTATCCTGATCGGCCACGCAAAGAAGCCGAGGCACGTAAGGCGCTTGCTGCGGTGCTTGCGATCACACCGCGCCCGGCCTCGCCCACCCTCGCGGCAACCATGACGCCGCGCGAATCGACCAACCTTGCGCCAAACCAAAAAGCTGCCGCGCGAAACGCAATTGCGCCGCCAACCCGTGCAGCGGGATTTGCGCTGTCCTCGGGGCTGCTGGCAGAGATCGACCGCAAGGCCAAAAAGGAAAAGCCGCGCGCCGCCTCGTGACGCGTTTTGACGCGAGTCAATGACAGCATGGAGGGCCGCGTGCAGCATAGGGCCTTCAGCGAAAGGAGGCTGTCATGCTCAAAGTCGAAACCGATGTGCCGGCGGGCTATCTTGAATTCACCGTCGATGGTGCAGTCGACAAGGAAGATTACCAGGCAGCGGTTGATGCCGTTGACCTGCTGCTACAATCGCACGCGCAATTGAACGTCGTCGAAGTGGTGCGCAATATTGGCTGGATCGAACCCGAAGTCTGGTGGAAGGATTTGCTCTTCCACCTCGCGCACCGCAATTTCATTCACCGCGCTGCCGTCGTCAGTGATTCGGGCTGGGTAGGCCCCGTCACCCGCATTTTTGCGCCCTTTTACCCCGCGGCCATCCGCACCTTCGGGCTGGACCAGCTCGAACATGCGCGACAATGGGCAAAGGTCGGCGATGTGAACAAGGCGGCGGATTAGCGCCCGAATTTCCGCTGCGTCTTGCCAAAGCGCATCTTTCGCGTCCCCGGCCGCCCTTCCGTAGCGCGGCCCTTGGGGGCGGCGACACGTTGTTCATGGGGCAAGCCCAGTTCCTCGGCCTCGAGCGCGCGAATTTCATCGCGCAGGCGGCCAGCTTCCTCAAATTCGAGGTCGGCGGCGGCGGCACGCATCTTCTTTTCCAATTCTTCGATATAGGCGCGGAGGTTATGACCGACGAGGTTGTTGGCGCCTTCGGCATCGATTTCGACCAAGACCCCATCCCGGCTGGCGGTGTCAGCTACGATATCGTGAATGTTACGCTTGATCGTGGTCGGTGTGATGCCGTGCAGTTCGTTGTAAGCGCGCTGCTTTTCACGGCGACGGTCGGTCTCGCGCATCGCGCGTTCCATGCTGCCGGTGATGCGGTCGGCATAAAGGATAACGCGCCCTTCGACATTGCGTGCGGCGCGGCCGATCGTCTGAATCAATGAAGTTTCGCTACGCAAGAAACCTTCCTTGTCGGCATCGAGGATGCACACCAGCCCGCATTCGGGAATGTCGAGGCCTTCGCGCAGCAGGTTGATGCCGACGAGCACGTCATAGACGCCCAGCCGCAAATCACGGATCAGTTCAATACGTTCCAGCGTTTCGACATCGCTGTGCATATAACGGACGCGCAACCCCGCCTCATGCATAAACTCGGTCAGATCCTCCGCCATCCGCTTGGTCAGCGTCGTCACCAAAGTGCGATAGCCGGCCTCGGCGACCTTACGGCATTCGTTGATGCAATCCTGAACCTGATCCTCAACCGGTTTGATCTCGACCGGCGGATCGATCAAGCCGGTCGGGCGGATCACCTGTTCGGCAAAAACGCCACCGGTCTGCTCCATCTCCCAATTGCCCGGGGTGGCTGACACGCTGACCGTTTGCGGGCGCATCGCATCCCATTCGTTGAAGCGTAGCGGCCGATTGTCGATACAGCTGGGCAAACGGAAACCATATTCGGCAAGGGTCAGCTTGCGTCGATGGTCACCCCGCGCCATCGCGCCAATCTGCGGCACCGTCTGGTGGCTTTCATCAACGAACAGCAATGCATTGTCAGGCAGATATTCGAACAAGGTCGGCGGCGGTTCACCCGGCAAGCGGCCGGTGAGGAAGCGCGAATAATTTTCGATGCCCGCGCAGCTTCCCGTCGCGGCAATCATCTCCAGATCGAAATTGGTGCGCTGTTCCAGCCGCTGCGCCTCAAGCAGCCGGCCTTCGGCGACCAGCTCCTTCAGCCTTTCCTCCAGCTCGAACTTGATCGCGGCAGCCGCCTGCTTCATCGTCGGCCCCGGGGTAACATAGTGCGAATTGGCATAGACACGCACGGCGTTCAGCTTCGCGCCTGCCTTGCCGGTCAGCGGATCAAATTCGACGATTTCTTCGACCTCATCACCGAACATGCTGATCCGCCAGGCCATGTCTTCAAAATGGGAGGGGAAGAGTTCGAGATTATCGCCGCGCACGCGGAAATTGCCACGCACAAAAGACGCATCGTTGCGCTTGTACTGAAGCGCGACCAGCTTGCGGATCAACTCGCGCTGGTCGACGCTTTCCCCGACCTTTAGGTCGAAAATCATCGCCGAATAGGTTTCGACCGATCCGATACCATAAAGGCAAGAAACCGAGGCAACGATCAGCACATCATCCCGTTCGAGGAGCGATCGGGTGGCCGAATGGCGCATCCGGTCAATCGCCTCGTTCACGCTCGATTCCTTTTCGATATAGGTATCGCTGCGCGGCACATAGGCCTCTGGCTGGTAATAATCGTAATAACTGACAAAATATTCGACGGCGTTTTCAGGGAAAAAGCTTTTGAATTCGCCATAAAGCTGCGCGGCGAGGATCTTGTTGGGCGCCAGCACCAGCGCCGGTCGCTGCAACGCCTCCACCACCTTTGCCATGGTGAAGGTCTTGCCCGAACCGGTGACACCGAGCAGCACCTGATCTTTTTCCCCCGCCAGCGCGGTCTCCACCAATTCCTTGATCGCCGCCGGCTGATCGCCTGCCGGCTGGTATTCAGAGACAAGCTTGAACGGACGCCCGCCCTCCACCTTTGCCGGACGCGCCGGACGGTGCGGCACAAAATTGCCGTCTGTTTCGGGCTCTTCTAGGCCCCGGCGGATGATCAGTTCGGCCATAACTTCTCTGTGCGCGGGTTTGGGAGTGGGGGCAAGGGGGATGCGCCCACCCTATTTCTTGAAAAGCACCCGATCCTCCGGGCCAAAGCCCCAGCGCCAAATCACCCAAAGATAGACGCCAAGGATCGCCGGAATGCCAAAGGCAAGTTCCGCCCATTCGGGAAGCTGGGTTGCACCTACGCCGATGATCGTGGCGGCGGCAACCGCGGGCAACAGGCTCCACCGCCAGATGCGGATCGGCTCGCCCAATATCCGAGCCAGAAGGACCACCTTGGCGAGCGAGGCAACGCCCAGTGCGAGCATCAATGCGCAAGCCACGGCAGCGGCCTGGGCAAGGCCAAGATACTCCGGTTTCAGCCCCAGCATCGGCACCATCTCGATCAGGATCAGGCTAAGCACCACCTGCAGGCCAAGCATGAACAGCGACAGGATGAGGTTGCGGTGCCGCGCCATATAGACAAGCGCACTTTCACTGACCACGGCCGTCGCGGCGGCGACCTCTGCCGTCAGAAGGAAGGCCATGGCCGCCGTGCCGCCGACAAATTCCGGACCGACGAGCCCCATAACCGCTTCGCCCGGAATTCCGAGTGCAAGGGCGATTCCGGCCTGTGCGGCGATGATCCAGAAGCCGACCTGACCAACCTGCCGTGCAATTTCGCGATAGTTTTTCGCCTGCAAATTACGGGTGATAACGGGGCCGAGGATCGGATCGAAGCTCGATTTCAGTTTCTGCGGCAGGCTGGCGACCTGCTGCGCAACATAATAGATGCCTACCACGGCGGGGCTTGCGAACAGACCGAGGATCGCAAGGTCTAGCCGGCGGCTACCCCATTCAATGGCGTCGGCCGCGGCCAGCGGCAGATTGCGCCGAGCCAGCCCGTAAAGCTCCGCCGGACGGGGGCGCCAGCCGCGAAGACTTCCATAGCTGCGCCAGAGCGGCCAGAGCGCAGCAAACATGGCAGCAATGATCGATGCAACATAGGACAGGATCAGGCCATCGCGCGCCGAATAGAAAAACAGCAGGCCGGCGGCGATGCTGATTGTCCAGGGTTCCACAATCGCACGTGCCCGCACGGTCGAGGCGACATCAAAGCGATAGGCCAGCGCAGCAAGCGCGATTTCGGTCCAGACAATGGCAAAGATCGTGAGGGGCAGAAACCGGTCGAGCCCGTTAAGCGCACTGTTCGGAAACATCAGCTGCGGTAACGCGATCAGCACTGCCGCCCCAATCGCCGATGCAAAAGTTGCCACCAGCATCGCATCGCCGACGATATGGGTATCGGGCCGTTCCTGCCGCGACAGCGCCTCGGCTAACCCGCGGCGCAGACCGAGCGTTGCCAGTTGCGCGACAAATTCGACAATCAGGATTGCATAGGCAAAACGCCCTAGTACTTCCGGCCCGTAAAGCCTTCCCGCAATGAACAGGAAAGGCAGGCGTGCGGCCAGACGCAGGACAAAGCCGAACACGTTGGTGCGTCCGCCCTTGGCCAGCGCTTTGAGGTCTGCCTCATCTTGCCCCGAAGTTGAAGCTGTCAACGTTCGGCCTTCAACGGCCGGGCGAGCAGCGCCCCGATCACCTCGTTCACGCTGGCACTGCCTGCAAGCAGCGCGCAGACCGCCTCTACGATCGGCATCTCCACGCCCAGCGCCTGTGCGGATTGGTGCAGGACCGGCGCGGTGAACGCCCCTTCGGCAACTGTCCGCCGGTCAGCCATCAGCTCAGCTGCCGGTTTTCCTTGGCCGAGCCCGCGGCCGAGCGAGAAATTACGACTATTTTCGGAACTGCAGGTGAGCACAAGGTCGCCTAGTCCCGACAGCCCGCCGAGCGTGTCTGCACGCGCCCCGCGGGCAAGGCCATAACGTTGCATTTCGGCAAAGCCACGCGCAATCAGAGCTGCCCGGGCGTTGAGGCCAAGCCCCGCGCCGTCAACGACGCCGCAGCCAATGGCGAGCACATTCTTGACCGCGCCCCCAATTTCGGCACCAACAACATCATCGGACCAATAGGGTCGAAAGGCAGGCGTCGCGACCAGCCGCATCAACTGAGCGCCCAATGGCTGGCTTTCGCAGGCCAAAGTGATTGCAGTCGGCTTACCGGCCGCCACTTCATGCGCGAACGTAGGGCCCGATAGCACCGCGAGCGGATTGTCGGGGCGCTGCTGCGCCACCACTTCGGAGACGAGCAACTGCGTCCCTGCCTCGATACCCTTTGAGCACAACAACAGCGGCGCCTTGATATCGGGCAGCCGGTCGAGCGTGGCGCGCAGATGCTGTGCCGGCGTAACTAGGAGCAGCGCCGAACAATCCGCCATGTCGGTCATGTCGCCCGTCGCCTGAATTTGCGAAGGCAGCGGGATGCTCGGCAAATAAAGCGGGTTACCCTGCCCGCCATTAATCGCGGCCACCACTTCGGGCTCGATTGCCCAAAGCAGCACGCGGTCATGATTTTGTGCCATGACGCAGGCAAGAGCCGTGCCCCATGCCCCCGCCCCGACCACGCCTATTGGCGGCCCGCTCATGCCTTCACCCCCGCGCCGCGTGCAGCCTCTGCGTTCGGGTCAAGTGGCCAGCGCGGGCGCGCCGCCACGTCCAGCGGGTCGGTCATCCCCGCCGCGAAACGTTCTGCACCTGCCCATGCGATCATCGCGCCATTATCGGTGCACAGCCAGTGCGGCGGCGCGACGAAGCGCATGCCGTGCCGGCCGGCCAGAGCCTGCAACATGGCGCGCACCGCTTCATTGGCCGCAACGCCGCCGGCGACAACCAGCGCGGGCAGTGGTTCAATCCGTGCAAGGCTATATTCGAGCCGGTCCTGGAGGCAATCAACCACGGCCTGCTGGAACGAAGCGGCAATATCCTCTGCACGATGCTGCCCGCTTTCATGGGCCCGCAGAACGGCACTTTTTAGCCCCGCAAAGCTGAAATGCGGTTCGTCTGCACCTTTCAACGGCCGCGGCAGCGGCACCGCCTTCGCGTCACCATTTTTCGCAGCTCGTTCGACCGCGGGCCCACCGGGAAATCCGAGGCCCAATATCTTCGCGCTCTTGTCAAAGGCTTCGCCTACGGCGTCGTCGATTGTCGTTGCCAATCGGTCATAATCGCCAACGCCATTCACGCGCAGCAACTGACAATGCCCGCCCGAGACAAGCAAGAGCAAATAGGGAAATTCCAACTCTGCATCGACCAAGCGGGGCGACAGGGCATGGCCTTCGAGATGGTTAACCGCAATCAGCGGCTTGCCCGCCGCCATGGCGAGCGCCTTGGCCGTCACCAGCCCGACCATAACGCCGCCGATCAGCCCGGGGCCAGCCGTTGCCGCGATTGCATCGACATCATCAAGCGTCAGCCCTGCATCGGCAAGCGCGGTCTCGACAAGCGGGGTCATGAGGTCAGCATGGGCACGCGCGGCGATTTCCGGCACCACGCCGCCAAAGGCGCGGTGATGATCTTCCTGCCCCGCCAGCGCATGCGCCAGCACCGTGCGGTCAGACCGCACCAGCGCGGCAGCGGTTTCGTCACAACTCGATTCAAGGCCAAGGATGATTGCCATCCGCTTCCCCTTAGGCGCAGCCCCCGCTATGGACAAGCCGCATGACCCCATCAGCCTCTTCGCCCTTGCGCATCGGAACCCGTTCTTCGCCTCTCGCCCTTGCCCAGGCCGAAATGACGCGCGCCGCGCTGGTTGCCGCACATGGCTGGCCGGTTGCAGCTGTCGCGCTGGTGCCGATGCTGTCAAGCGGCGACAAGGTGCAGGACCGGCCACTTGCCGAAATCGGTGGCAAGGCGCTCTGGACCAAGGAGCTGGAACGCGCGCTAATTGACGATGAAATCGATATTGCGGTGCATTCGATGAAGGATGTCGAAACCGTTCGCGCAGACATTTTCTCCATCGCCGCCATGCTGCCACGTGCCGATGCGCGCGACCGGCTTATCGGGGCGCATAGCATTGCCGCATTGCCGCAAGGTGCCCGTATCGGCACATCGAGCCCGCGGCGCGCTGCCCAGCTAAAGGCGCTGCGGCCTGACCTCCATACTGGAATGATCCGGGGCAATGTTGCGACCAGGCTTGCGAAACTGGCCGCAGGTGAATTTGATGCGACGCTTCTCGCCGCAGCCGGGCTCGACCGGCTAGGCATGGCTGATACCGGCACCGCAATCGATCCGGCCGAGATGTTACCTGCTGCATCGCAGGGTGCGATCGGAATTGATTGCCTTGCTGCACGGCCCGCTATTGCAGCCCTCCTCCAGCCGGTGAACGATGCCACCACCTTTGCCTGCGTCATGGCAGAGCGCGCTTTCCTCGCTGCACTGGGCGGCACCTGCCATTCGCCGGTGGCGGCACAGGCCCGGATGGAAACAGGGATGATTATCCTGCGCGGCCAGATATTGAATGAGGATGGCAGCGAATGCCATGAAGCCGAAAGCAATGACCCTGTCGCTCTCGCCGCTGAACTTCTTGGCCGGGCAAGCCCCGCGCTTGCGGCCTTGTTCACGCCATGAAAATCCTGATCATCCGTCCGGAACCTGGTGCATCCGCCAGTGCGGCACGGGCCCTGGCGGCAGGTTTCGAACCGGTTTGCCTGCCCTTTTTCGAAATTGCACCACGGCCATGGCAAGCACCCAATCCACAGCTGTTCGACGCTGCCATGGTCACGAGCTCCAATGCGATCCGAAAAGCCGGGGCTCAACTAGACAAACTGCATAGCTTGCCATTTCACGCAGTCGGCGCGCGGAGTGCAGATGCGGTAAGGGATGCCGGCCTCACCCTTGCCTTGACGGGAACAGCGGGCGTTGAGGCGCTGGTCGCGTCAGCTGCAGCGGCCGGGCATAGCCGGCTTCTCTGGCTTGCTGGTGAAGACCGCACCAAGATAAATCCGCCAGCCGGCTCCACAATAGATATTTTGACCATTTATGCGTCTGATCCTGTTGCGCTGGGTCCAGAGGCCGGGGCGATGATCGCATCTTGCCCCATAGTCGCGCTGCATTCGGCGCGGGCCGCAGCCGCCTTTGGCGATTATGTCGAAAATTCAGGCTTAACGCGCCAAAGATTCACGCTGGCGGCCTTTTCACCGGCAATTGGCGCGGCCGCCGGACGGGGCTGGGCGGGTATTGCGACGGCCGCCACGCCCGATGACGCGGCACTGTTGTCGCAGGCGCACATGCTTGTTAGACAGACGCTCAAGAGAAACGACAAGGGAAACGGGTTTTGAACTGGAGAACGGGCACAGCCTTGGCGATACTCGCCTTTATCGGGGGAGGTCTTGCGATAAGCTGGCTATCTTCATCGGGTCTGATGCCATGGAGTGCGGCGCCGCAGGTTCAGAACGAAGCAGAGTCCGGCCTTTCCGATCCCGCGCCACCCATCGCCAATCCGATGACGGCTGCGCCGCTGGTTCCCCAAATCATTCAGCCGATCGCTGATTCCACGCGCACCGAAGCCATGCTAACCGTGATGGCTGCCCGCCGCGCAATCGCGAGTGGCGCGCCATTAGGGGATGTCGCTGCGCGATTGCAGGCAAGCTTCGGAACCACCCAACCACAAGCTTTATCAAAAATTCTGGCCGCTGATCGTGAAAGGCTGACTCCGGCAGTGCTGCTTTCCGATTTCGATGCCATTGCCCCGCAACTTGCCCGTGAACCAGCAATGACCTGGGACGGTCTGCAGCGCGAGCTGGCTAGCCTGTTTGTGCTGCGTCGTACGGGGTCGCCCCCGGAAACGGTCGGCGGCCAATTGCAGCAGACGCGAGATTATCTGGCAGGTGGTAATGTTGAGGCCGCGATGCGCTTTATCGAAACGCTGCCGGGTGCCAGCAATGGTCGGGCATGGAAGACAAAGGCCCGCCGCTATTTGGATACACAGCGCGCGCTCGACCAGCTTGAAGCCGCCGCAATTGCGCTTCCCGTTGCGCCTGTCGCCCCGCTGGTTGCGCCTGAGCAGCTAGCGCCCACGCCGGCCACCGGCAAAGACACAACGCAGCCCTGACCAGGATGCACTAGGCTGTCTATTCGCGCGTTCGCGCCATAACCGCCTCGGTCACATTGTCGCTGAACATCCCGTCGATCCCGGCATCAAGAAAAGCACGAATCTCGCCTACAAGATCGCCATGACCCGCCGGGTTCAACCCGGATTTGTGGCTGAGCGGCAGGAAATAGTTTTCGCGCCGCATCGTCCAAACATGCACCTTGAGGCCCGCGGCATGGGCATTGGCGACAAGCCCTGTCGGTTGCCCAAGATTGCCGATAAGCGTGCGCGGAATCACCATCGCCTTTTCAACGCCGATCCCGTCGGCATAGCTGGCAACCTCCTTGAGCCCCGCAGGCGTCGCCATTTCGGCATAGCTTTGCTCTGCATCGTCCGCCGGCCCGCCATCGGCCGACATGAGTTGAATCAGCGGCAGCTTCGTCTTTGGCCGCAACGCCTTCAGATTTTCAACCTCAAAGCTCTGAATGAACACCGGGCTACCCTCGTCCGCCATGCCATGCGCGGCAAGCGTCTGCAGCAAAGGCACCTCATGCGGCAGACCGATGGCGGCGAAATAGGATGGATGCTTGGTTTCCGGATAAACCCCGATTATGCGCCCAGTCTCCTCGCTTTGGGTGCGCGCGAGTTCAAGAATTTCCGCGAAGGTCGGGATGTCGAACTGGCCGTCAAAGGCGGTGTTTGCCTTGCGCAACTGCGGCAACCGCTCCCGCGCGCGCAGCGTCTTCAGTTCGGCAAGGGTGAAATCTTCTGTGAACCAGCCGGTGAATTTATGGCCGTCAATGATCTTGCTGGTCCTGCGATCGGCAAATTCGGGGCGACTGGCAACGTTGGTGGTTTCCGAAATCTCATTTTCGTGCCGGGCGACAAGCACCCCGTCCCGCGTCAGGACCAGATCGGGTTCGATATAGTCCGCACCCTGCTCGATCGCGAGGGCATAGCTGGCTATGGTATGCTCGGGCCGCTCTCCACTCGCACCGCGGTGCGCGATGATGATCGGCGTGCCAGTTGACGCGGTCACCACAGCCTCACCCTTCGCCACGGAACACGCGGCCAGCAAGGGCAGCAGCAAAAATGGCAGAATAAGCGGTCTGATCATCGCACATCCTTTCCCTGCCTTTCATTGCAATTGCGTGACGGCACCGAGGATCATGCACCGAAGGCAGTTTCCCATTCAGCGGGCTTGAAGCCAACAAGCAGGCCGCCCGGATATTCCACCACTGGCCGCTTGATCATGCTTGGCTGTTCCACCATCAGCGCGACCGCCTTTGCCTGATCAAGACCGGTCTTTGCATCATCCGGCAGTTTCTTGAAGGTCGTGCCTGCACGATTAAGGATAGTCTCCCATCCTTTTTCGTCGCACCAACGCTCCAGTTTCTCGGCATCGGCGCCCGCTTTCTTGTAATCGTGAAAAGCATAGGCCAGCCCCTTGCCGTCGAGCCAGACGCGCGCCTTTTTCACTGTGTCGCAATTAGGGATGCCGTAAAATGTGATGCTCATAATGCCTCTTATTCTGTGCGTGCCGCATTTAGCTATGCCGGACCGCGCGAGGCAAGCGATGCTTTCCCCCTAATTGGGCATGGGCTATGCGTCGTGCCATGACAGAGCAAGGCATATTGATCCTCACCACCGGCGGAACGATCGACAAAAATTATTTTGATGCGCTGTCGGAGTATCAGATCGTCGATAGCGGCATCCCCGCCTTGCTCAAAGAGGCACGCGTGGCATTGCCTTATCGGTTGGTCGAAGTGATGCGCAAAGACAGTCTGGAACTCACCGACGCCGATCGCACCCTCATCGCCGCTGCTGCTCGCGAGGCCCCGGAAATACGCATTGTCATTACCCACGGCACCGATACGATGACCGAGACCGCGAAGCTGCTCGCGGCGGACGTGCCGGACAAAACCATCGTGCTCACAGGTGCACTCAGCCCTGCCCGCTTTGCCGAAACCGATGCGCCCTTCAATCTGGGTATGGCGTTCGCTACCGCCCAAATGGCTCCGCCCGGAGTTTGGATAGCGATGAGTGGTCAGGTGTTTGATGGCCTGAAAGTCAGGAAAGACCGTGCGGCAGGGAAGTTTGTAGCGATCTGAACAGATTTAAGACGGGCGTCCCAACCACCACCGGTAAGTCAGCCAGGCGCAAAGCGGCAATATGACTGCACCCAACATTGCGAGCCCGCCTGAATTGGTCGACATCGCCGCAGCCCCAATCCCTGCATAAACGAATGCCACCGCCAGATTGGCCAACCCCGTCAGCAGCAGGAAAAGCCGAAGCGGCATCGCTGACATGCCTGCTGCAAGCGATGCCAATTCGGCGAACACCGGAACGGGTCGCGACAGGATCAAAAGGAGAGGCCCAAAACCCGCGGCAACACGGTGCGCACGCTCAAGTTCCTGTTCACCCAACAACCGCCGTGCCAGCGGCCGTGCAGCTATTGCGCCCGCGCCATAGCCCAATAAGCTTGCTGCCATCAGGCCGATCCAGATCACTGCCATTCCACCCGCAAAACCGAATATTGCCCCGGCAAATGTATTGGTAACGCCGTTGGGAACGGGAAGGAAAATATCGAGCGCGAGCGCTGCAATGATCAGTGAAGCCACCATCATCGGGTGGTGCCGCGCCTTATCAGCGGCGGCATTGGCGATCTGTTCAATCTGGTCCGCAAAAACCAGCGGCCCGAGCAGGACCAAGGCACCGATCGCAGCAAGCACCAGCCAGCGCCCCAAGGGGCGATGGGCGCTCACTCCCACTCAATCGTACCCGGCGGCTTTGACGTATAGTCATAAACTACACGGTTGATGCCCTTCACCTCGTTGATGATGCGCGTGGCGACACGGCTGAGGAAGGCAGCATCGAAGGGGTAGATATCGGCAGTCATGCCGTCGACCGACGTGACGGCGCGCAGCGCGCAGACGCTGTCATAGGTACGGCCATCGCCCATCACGCCTACGGTGCGGACGGGAAGGAGCACGGCGAAGGCCTGCCAAATCGCGTCATAGAGACCTGCATTGCGGATTTCCTCCAGATAGACCGCATCGGCCTTGCGCAGGATATCGCAACGCTCCTTGGTGACTTCACCGGGAATACGGATGGCAAGGCCCGGACCCGGGAAGGGATGGCGACCGACAAACTGGTCATTGAGACCAAGTTCCCGGCCCAATGCACGCACTTCATCCTTGAACAGTTCGCGCAACGGTTCGACCAGTTTCATGTTCATGCGTTCGGGCAGACCGCCAACATTGTGATGACTCTTGATCGTCACAGACGGCCCGCCGGTGAAGGACACGCTTTCGATCACATCAGGATAGAGCGTGCCTTGCGCAAGGAAATCCGCGCCGCCGATCTTCTTCGCTTCTTCTTCAAACACATTGATGAATTCCGCACCAATGAATTTGCGCTTTTTTTCAGGGTCAGTGACGCCCGCAAGACCGGCCATGAAGCGTTGCTCGGCATCGACGACGACGAGAGGAATGTTGTAATGGTCGCGAAACAGGCTTTCGACCTGTTCGCGTTCATTCAGGCGCAAAAGACCATGATCGACAAACACACAGGTCAACTGGTCTCCGATGGCTTCGTGGATCAGGATGGCTGCAACCGAGCTGTCCACGCCGCCAGAAAGCCCGCAGATCACCTTGCCCGAACCGACCTGTGCGCGAATCTCGCTGATCTTGGTCGCCCGGAATTCGGCCATGGTCCAGTCGCCAGTAAGCCCGCATACCTTGTGCACGAAATTGCCGATCAGCTTTGCGCCATCGGGGGTGTGGACGACTTCGGGGTGGAACTGGATACCATAATAGCGCCGCGCCTCATCCGCGATGAAGGCATAGGGGGCGCCATCGCTGGTGGCGACCACATCGAAACCGGGCGCAAGCCGTGTCACCTTGTCGCCATGGCTCATCCAGACCTGATGCTTCTCGCCGGCGGTCCACAGACCGTCAAACAGTCCGCAAGGCTGCTGCACCTCAATAAAGGCGCGACCAAATTCGCCGCCGCCTTCGCCGCCGCCTTCAACAAGACCGCCAAGCTGCATCATCATCGTCTGCTGGCCATAGCAAATGCCAAGGACGGGCAGGCCGCTGTCGAACACGCATTGCGGCGCACGCGGGCTACCTTCGTCGGTGGTCGATGCCGGGCCGCCAGAAAGGATGATGCCCTTGGGGTTCATCCGGTGAAACGCAGCTTCGGCCGAATTAAACGGGGCAATTTCCGAATAGACCCCCGCCTCACGCACGCGGCGTGCAATCAACTGCGTTACCTGGCTGCCGAAATCGATGATCAGGATGGAGTCGGAAGGCTGTATCGTCATGGCAGCGCGTTAGTTGCGAACCGTCGCGCTGTCCAGTTGCCAGTCGCCAATCGCGCCGGTAAGCAAGCTGTTTAGAGGGGAAAATTTCATGACAATAGCATTGCGTATCATCATCAGCCTTTGGGGCCTTGCATTCGGGCTTCTCGCCATTCGCGGACTTATCGACCCGCAGGTCTATGTCGACCAGTTCGGGATTGAAGGCAAAGGCGCGGCGATCAACACGCTGCGCGCCGATTTTTCGGCCTTTTTCTTGGTGTCGGCTGCCTGCGCCCTATATGCCGCTGCCAAGCCGGAAAAGGCAGTGCTGCTCTATGTGCCCGCCACGCTTTATGGCACCGCACTTGCCGGACGGCTGTTTGGCCTTGCAATGGGCGATCCGCTAGCACCAGCGACGACACAGGCGATCACGGTGGAGGCGGTCAGCATGGTGCTGATGCTGTTCGCCGCGCGCCGGCTTGGCAAGCGCGCGGCCTGACAGGGGTCAGTCGAAGATATCCTTCAGCCAGTGCTTCGGCTTTTTATAGCGATATTCCTTGTGCCCGAATGACGGCGGCTGCCCGAATGGCTGGGCGGGATAAGGGGCAGGAGGCGCACCGGGCTGCACCTGGGGCGCCGCACTTCGTTCGATGATCTTGTCTAGTTCACCGCGGTCGAGCCAGACACCCCGGCATTGCGGGCAATAGTCGATCTCGATGCCTTCCCGGTCGCTCATTGCCAAGGGCACACGGCAAACGGGGCAGGGCATGGCGGCAACCTGATCGGATGTACGCATGACAAACACTCCTCTTCGTCCCCCGACGGGAATGAAGTGGGGTGAATCAGACGCGATTCAACCCCGGTCTTTTGCCGCGCGCCTTTCTGCCAGTTCTGCGACGGACGATGCGCGCATGAACGGATTGGTGGCCCGTTCGAGCGCGATCGTCGTCGGGACAGTCGGTTCGCCCCGTTCGCGAATCGCGGTCACTTCGGCCATGCGGCTGACCAGTGCGGCATTTTCGGGCTCAACGGTCAGAGCGAAGCGGCCATTGCTCATGGTATATTCGTGCGCGCAGTAAATGCGCGTTTCGTCGCCCAGCACCTCCAGCTTGCGCATATTCGCAAACATCTGTTCGGCTGTCCCTTCGAACAACCGCCCGCAGCCCATCGCAAACAGGGTGTCGCCAACAAAGGCGGCGCGGTCATCGGCGAAATGATAGGCGATATGGCCGGCGGTATGGGCTGGTACATCCAGCACGCGGGCGGTGACCGAGCCCAACGCTATGGTGTCACCTTCGCTGACAAGCCGGTCGAGCGTCGGGATGCGTTCGGCCTCTGCCGCAGGGCCAGTTATCGTGCAGCCTGTAGCCTCACGGATGGCAGCATTGCCGCCCGTATGATCGGGATGCCAATGGGTGTTCCAGATCTGCGTGATCTGCCAGCCGCGCTGCTGCGCCTCGGCCAGCACCGGCTCGGCAACTGCAGGATCGACCGCCATCGTCTCGCCGCTGACGGGTTCATGTACCAGCCAGACATAATTGTCGGAAAGAACGGGAATACGGACGATCTCCAAAGGCATGTTACCAACTCCCTACATTTTCCATGCTCGCCCAGGGTTCTTGCGGCTCCAGCCGACCTTCCTGCAGCAATTCGACGGAAATGCCGTCGGGCGATTTCACAAAGGCCATATAGCCGTCGCGCGGAGGGCGGTGAATGATGTGGCCTGCATCGGCCAGAGCAGCACAGGTTTCGTAGATATTGTCGACGCGATAAGCGAGATGACCGAAATTCCGGCCGCCGCCATAGGATTCGGGCGCACTGCCATCTTCGGGCGGCCAGTTGTAAGTGAGTTCGACCTCGGCGAGCCCCTCTTGCCCTTCGGCAGCGAGGAAGATCAGCGTGAAGCGGCCCTGCGCGCTTTCAAAGCGACGCACTTCCTGAAGGCCGATCAATTCGAAGAAGGCGACCGTCGCATCAGGGTCGGAAACACGGATCATGCTGTGCAGATATTTGGTGGGCATGTTCAACTCATCGATGTTAAGGCACGGTTCATCGCAGCGGTTTTATTCGCCAATCTGCGCTGGGTCGGCGCAAACATGGACCGGCAGAGCGGCCGACGCAAGGGGCGGACAGGTGCCACGGAACGAAACTGAGGAAAGGATTTTCCGATGGGCGAGATCGACAGCGCAAATAGCGATCAGGGATTTTTCGATCGACTGACGGCCAACAACGGCAAGGCCCGGCTTGCAGGCGCGGGGCTGATCGCTATCGGGCTGGTCGCAGGCGGCTGGCTGATGGGCGACGGGCTGGTTCGAATGAAACAGGCTGACCGGGCGGTTACCGTGCGCGGGCTTGCCGAGCGCGAAGTGACGGCAGACCTGGCGACGTGGACGATCAGCTATTCTGCAAAGGCAGGCGACCTGCAAACCGCACAATCCGATCTTGACGGTGATACACGTGCAATCCGCGCCTTTTTCGGCGAGTTGGGATTCAAGGGCGATGACCTCCAGCCGACGGGCGCCAACGTCTCGCAATATAATGAAAATGGCGTAGCAACCTATACTGTCAAGCAGCGTTTATCGCTGCGCACGACCGACATCGGCAAGGCGCAGGCGGCTGTGAAGCGGCAATTCGACCTTGTGAAGCAGGGCGTCGAACTGGAGGAAGGTTCGGGCATGAGCTATACTTTCACCAAGCTCAATTCGATCAAGCCCGAAATGGTCGCGCAGGCAACGCGCGATGCGCGCAAGTCGGCCGAACAATTTGCCAAGGATAGCGGCACCGATGTGGGTAGCATCAAATCGGCTACGCAGGGCTATTTCGAGGTGACCGCACGCGACGGCGATGCCTCTGGCGGATGGGGCGTATCGGACACGCCTTTCAAAAAGGTGCGCGTGGTCACGACTGTCGAATATTATCTCGATTGATCGGTCTGGCGCGCACCAACTGGATCTTGGCGCAAAGTTGCGAGCCTGCTTGCGGCCGATGCCGCAAGGCGATACGCGTTGCGCCGTCCAGATGAGGAACTGTTCCATGCGCAAACCGATCACACTTTTATCACTGTTGCTCGCCGCCACCCCGCTTGCCGCGCAGACCGTGCCCAAGGATCAGGGCGACCGCTATTCGGGTGCGGCAGGGGCCAGCCGCTCTGCAGTGATCGCGCAAAACGGCATGGTCGCGACCAGCCATCCCCTCGCCACGCAAATCGCGCTAGATGTTTTGAAAGACGGAGGCAGCGCTGTTGATGCAGCGATTGCCGGCAACGCCGCGCTGGGGCTGCTCGAGCCGACGGGCAATGGCATTGGTGGCGATCTGTTCGCGATCATCTGGGATCCGAAGACCGGAAAGCTTCATGGCCTCAATGCCAGCGGCAGAGCGCCAAAGGGCCTGACACCGGAACAGTTCCGGAAATGGATTGGGACCAAACCGTTGTCAAAGCGGGATGAATCAGGAACCATCCCCGATTGGGGTGCAGCGTCGGTGACAATCCCCGGCGCGGTAGATGGCTGGTATGAAATGCATGGTCGTTTCGGCAAGCTGCCCATGGCACGTATCCTCGCCCCGACGATTGACTATGCCCGGAAGGGCGCGCCGGTTCCGGAACTGATCGCGCGCTATTGGAAATCCAATACCGAGGGCTTTGTGGCATTGAAGGCCGAAGGCGCGATCGAAGAAATCGACAATATGTCCAAGGTCTTCCTGCCCGGCGGCAAGGCCCCGGCAGAAGGCGATCTTTACCGCAACCCTTATCTGGCACGCACGCTGCAAACCATTGCCGAAAAGGGTCGCGACGCATTCTACAAGGGGGAACTTGCGCAGGCGATGGACGGCTATTTCCAGCGCATCGGAGCGCCGCACCGGTTGGCAGACTTCGCTGCGCACAAAAGCGAGTGGGTCGATCCGGTGTCGACAAACTATCGCGGCTATGATGTCTGGGAAATCCCGCCCAACGGCCAGGGCATTGCCGCGCTGCAAATACTCAACATCCTCGAAGGCTATGACCTGAAGGCGATGGGCCGCGCGAGCGCCGATTTCTGGCATGTGTTTGTCGAAGCGAAAAAGGCGGCTTATGCCGATCGGGCGCGCTTCTATGCCGATCCCGATTTCGCCAGAATTCCTTTGAAGGAACTGCTGTCAAAGGAACGTGCCGCAAAACAACGCGCGGGCATTGATATGGCGAAGGTCACACAGAGCGACCTGCCCGGTCTGCCCATCGACAGCGCTGCCAAGGACACGATCTACATGACCGTCGCCGACAAGGACGGAATGATGGTCAGTTTGATCCAGTCCAATTATCGCGGCATGGGATCAGGCCTTATTCCCGATGACGGAAAGGGTGGCACGCTGGGCTTCATGTTCCAGGATCGCGGCGCGCAATTCAATCTTGACCCCAAACATGCGAACAGTTGGCAGCCGGGCAAGCGGCCGTTCCATACGATCATCCCTGCCTTCATGACCAAGGATGGAAAACCCGTGCTCAGCTTTGGCGTGATGGGCGGCGGGATGCAGCCCCAAGGGCATGCGCAGATCGTCGTCAACATGATCGATTTCGGGATGACGGTGCAGCAGGCCGGAGATGTCGCCCGTTTCCATCATGACGGATCAACCGACCCTGAAGGCGGCAAGGCTATGACCAGCGGCGGCGTGATCGAGATCGAGACCGGTGTGCCGCAATCGATCGCCGACGAACTCACTCGCCGCGGGCATAAGGTGAAATATAGCGTCGGACCCTATGGTGGCTATCAGGCGATCTGGCGCGATCCGGAAACGGGCGTTTATTGGGGGGCAAGCGAATTCCGCAAGGATGGGCAGGCAGCGGGCTACTAAGCCAGATTGACGGCATTTGGGACTACTGCACAGAACTGCGGCAAGCAGTCCCTACCCACAAGCCACCTCCGCCACGGTCGCAAGCAGCAACGCCACATCTTGCGCGCGCGATAGGCGATGGTCGCCATCCTTGATCAGCATAACCCTGACGTCCGAAGACCGCAGCGCAGCGGCGAGCTTCAGTGAAATTTTCCATGGCACATCGGCATCCGCCTGACCATGGAGCAGACGCACTGGACAGTCGATCGCGATTATCCGGTCGAGCATCAAATTGGCCTCGCCCGATTCAAACAGGTCGCGCCAGGTTGGCGTTGGGTCAGGGCCATAGGGATTGTCTTCATAGACGACGCCATTGGCGATAAGTGTTGCGCGGCGCGTCTCGCTGAAACCCCATTGGGTAAAATCGGGTGCCGGCGCAATGCCGACCAGTCCCGCCAACCGGTCACCCAATGCCTCGCCGATCATTAGCATCAGCCAACCGCCCATAGACGATCCAACAAGCACAACCGGCCTGTCGCTGAGCGCTTCAAGCATCGCGAGCACATCGTCGCGCCAGCCCGTCAACGTCTGGTCGGCAAAGCCTCCCTCGCTCAGCCCGCATCCGGCATAGTCAAGGAGGAGGCAGGCGCGGCCATTTGCCGCAGCCCAATCGAGCATTGCGGTCGCCTTGCCGCCCGCCATGTCGGACATATATCCCGGCAGGAACACCAGCAACGGCCCGGTACCATCAACATGGCGATAGGCGAGTTTGATACCGTCTGCGCGGGTAAAGTGAAGGATTTCTGCCATATGATTCAAATGTGAGTCGGTTCAAATAACCCAGTCGACCGTCAGCATCTGGCTGACCTCCTGCCCCTTGGCACGGCGCTGGACGACCATGATTGCGTTGAGCCGCTCGATCGTGCGGCTGCCGGTGGTTACGCACCAGCCGGGAACAACCGCATGCACCAACGCGCACAGTCCGCCCCAGATCATCGTCACACCAAAACGGCCGGCAACCATGAAATGTTCGGCATAGCTTTCATCGACGCTGCGGGGATGATCGATGAACAGGCGCTTGAACATGGGTGTCTCCAGATGACGATCGAAACGAAGCGCCTTCAATAGCTTTGCATCCTACCCGATGTCAAAACCCCAACCCGATTTCACATCACGGTCCTGCGCGCACATCGTCTTCAACTCGGTCCATTCGGCAGGGGTCAGCGCCGGCACATAGTCCTTGCCCTTAACGACGCTCTTTTCGAAAAGCTTGCGCCGCTCGTCCGACAAGGGGTGGCTTGAACTATAGCTGGCAATGGTACGCACCTGCCGGTCCCGCATCTCTCGGCTGCCGTCAAGCGCGGCGAGACGATTGAAGAAATCAGCCGTGGCAACTGGCGATATCATCGCCTTGTTCAGTGCGCCCATCGAATGTTCGTCAGCCTCACGTTCCGCATCGCGGGTGTAAGTGGTCGACAGAAGGCTGTTCAACGTGCTGCCGCCGCTGCCGTCAAAGCCGCCGAGGACAACGGCAAGGCCCATCTGCCGGAGCAAACCCTGCATGACATGCCGTTCGCGGACATGCCCGATTTCATGCGCAAGCACGCCCGCAACCTCATCAGGTGATTTGGCCTGATCGAGCAGCCCCTGAAACAGGATCACCCGCCCGCCGGGCAGCGCCACCGCGTTCAGCATGTCGATATTGGCAACCTCTACCCGCAGATCCTGCGGCTTGTTATCAAGTGCGCCGGTGAGTTTGGTCAATGCTGCCTTGCCTTGGCGTGTGTCGCAGAACCGCCCGCCGAAATCGCCGACAAGCGCATTGCCCAATTGCCGGTCGACGCTCGCCGGGATCAGCGGCGCCAGCCATTGCGGGGACAGCAGCACCACCGCCACCACCGCCGCGCTAATCGCTGCAAAGGCGATGCTTGCCTTGCCCAGCCCCAGCCGATCAATCCAGCCGCCATAAACCTTGGGCGCGGGCAGCAGCGGAACGAGTTCGGCAGGAATGGTGCCCCGCACCCCCAGTCGCCAGCCATCCTTGCCATCAAGCCCGTAGATCAGCACGTCGGGCTTTTTTTCCTGAAAGCGGAGATCGTCAAACTGGAAGGGGCCATGCCGCCTTTCGATTTCGAGCAGATAGAATTGCCGGCCGATCGTCTGGATTTCGACCTTGCGGCGCACCGCGCTCTGTCCGTCGAAATGCCAGGCGTCGAAAAAAGCCGTCATCAGATCGCCCCGACGTCAAAGGCATCGAGCAACCCTTCGCCATGCGATGAAGCCTGCGTTTCCGATTGGGTCATCTGATCAAGATTGACCTCGCCATAGGCTTCGGTGTGGGTGACGAAAAATTTCCAGCTGCGATAGCGCACGATCGATGTGGCAAAGGCAATTGGGATGATCGCGAGCAGCACTCCGATGATCAGACCTGCCGACAGGAAAGATTCTCCGGTCTCGATCCGCTGCGCGAATTGCGCAATGTCGGCGGTCACCAGCAGCGCAAACGGCATGACCGCAAATCCATAAGCGACCGCATAAATTGCAAGATTAGCCAGCCAGAAGAGGATCCAGTCCGGCGATCGCGCAGTGAAGGCAAATTCAAGGTCGCCAAGCCGCAACGCGCTGATCGCAACGCGCATGAACTTGGAATAATAGAGAAGAGCGGCAATTGGCATGACGATGTAAAGTCCAAGGACAGCCAGCACGACCATCACCGCCGCAATCGCACCGCCCGCCGCAAAGGGATCACCGCCGCTATTACCCGACATCTCCATGGTGATGCCAAGGATTAAGGCCCCGCCAAAAAGCAGAAAGGGGAAGAGGTAGAACAGCAGGTAACGCTTCATCAGCGCCTTCCAGTCGGCACTGGATTCGAAACGATAGGGGCCGAAGCTCATCTTGTTCCATCGCTCGTTCCAGAGCGACATACTGGCCCAAGGGTAGAGCAAATAGAGTGGAATCGCGGCGACAAAATTCCGCCAGATATAGGACCAGCCATAGGACCAGCCCTGATTGTCGCTGCCGCCTCTGATGCCGCGCCAGTAAGTGCGGCTGAGCCGGTAACGCAGCGCGCGAAAATAGGCGAGGCCGACGAGATAGAAGATAAGCAGGAAGAGCAGGATAACCAGCACTGCGGCCGCGGCCGGCTGCCCCTGCAAGAGCATGCCTTGAAGTACGAACTGGATCAGCACGATCGGGATCACGATCACGAAAAAGACCATGATGAAGCCGATGAACAATTCCAGTCCGCGGCCGGTCCATTCGAGCGGCTCATCAATGAAGCGCGTATGCCCCCAAAGATATTGCCGTTCGCGCGTCGTCGCCCAGAAACGGTAGAAACCAAGGGTGACCAAAGTCAGGAGGACATTGGGCAGCGCGATCTTTGCAAAATCCGTCCAACTTCCGTGGAACGTGATGGCACTCGGCGCCCTCGCGTCATTGTCTGTCATAGCGCTCTGCCCTCCCCTATCGATACCGCGCATTGGTGCGCGATGGCAGCAGCGGTTGTCAAGCAAGGCAGGTGACGCGATGTAAAATCGATAAGGAATATGGGGTGGCCACCTTCCTTGATCTATCGCGTTCCGCCCTTGCGGCCTGCCCCACAGACTGGCAAAGGGTCCTCTCCAATCAATCCTGAAAGCTAGTATTCCCGATGTCTGATATGATCCGCGTCACCCTTCCCGATGGCTCTGCCCGTGAAGTCGCGCGCGGGACTACCCCCGCAGACATTGCCGCCGCAATCGGGCCCGGTCTTGCCAAGGCGGCGATCGCCGCGCGTATCGACGGCGAAGTGCGCGATATCATGCGTCCGTTGGACGCCGATACGCAACTCGCGCTGATCACCTCCCGCGATGAGGCAGACGCGCTTGAGCTCGCACGCCATGACTTTGCGCATGTCCTTGCCGAAGCCGTTCAGAAACTGCATCCGGGAACGCAGATCACCTTTGGTCCTGCGACCGATGACGGCTTTTATTATGACGTGATGGCACCCTCCAGCCGCGGACCATTTACCGAGGATGACCTTCCGGCAATCGAAGAGGCAATGCGCGAGATCATACGCGCCGACAAACCGCTGCGCCGCGAAGTGAAAAGCCGCGATGAACTAATCGCAACATGGACCGCTGCGGGCGAAAGCTTCAAGGCCGAATGGGCGGCCGAATTGCCCGAGGGCGAGGAACTCTCTGTCTACTGGTCCGGCGATGACTGGATGGACATGTGCCGCGGACCGCATCTGGCCTCCACCGGCAAGCTTGATCCGGCAGCGTTCAAGCTGACCCGCGTTTCGGGTGCCTATTGGCGCGGCGACCAGAAAAATGCACAGCTTACGCGCATTTATGGCACTGGCTGGCTCAACAAGAAGCAGCTCGACGCACACCTCATCCGCCTTGAAGAAGCAGCGAAGCGCGACCATCGCCGCTTGGGTGCAGAAATGGACCTGTTCCACCTGCAACAAGAAGCGCATGGCAGCGTCTTCTGGCATCCGCATGGCTTTGTCGTATGGCGTCAGTTGGAAGCCTATATGCGCCGCGCAATCGATGATGCCGGCTATCGTGAGGTCAAGACACCACAGGTGATGGACGCACGCCAGTGGGAACAATCAGGCCATTGGGGCAAATATCGCGAGAATATGTTCGTCATCCCTGACGAAGTGCCCAATGTCGATGACGAAGGCCCAGTGATTTCCGGCGAGGCCGACTGGATGGCACTGAAGCCGATGAACTGCCCGGCGCATGTCCTGATCTTCCGTCAGGGCATCAAATCCTACCGCGACCTGCCTTTGCGGCTTTACGAAAATGGCTGTTGCCATCGCAACGAGCCGCATGGCGCACTCCACGGGTTGATGCGCGTGCGACAGTTCACGCAGGACGACGCCCACATCTTCTGCCGCGAAGATCAGATTGTGCAAGAGGTGCAGGATTTCTGCGCGCTCGCAGACCGGATCTACAAGGATTTCGGCTTTACCTATTCGATCAAGCTGGCGCTGCGCCCCGAAAAGCGCTTCGGCAGCGAAGCTGATTGGGACAAGGCCGAACAGGAATTGCGCGACGCAGTCGTCAAGGCCGGCCTCGCGACCGAGCAATATGGCTGGGAAGAACTGCCCGGCGAAGGCGCATTTTACGCACCCAAGCTCGAATGGCATCTCACCGATGCGATCGGCCGTACTTGGCAGGTCGGCACGATCCAGTCCGACCGCGTGCTGCCCGAACGTCTCGACGCAAGCTATGTCGGTGAGGATGGCGCAAAGCACCGCCCCGTCATGCTCCACCGCGCGATCTTTGGCAGCTATGAACGCTTTATCGGCATCTTGATCGAACATTATGCAGGTCGCTTCCCGGCCTGGCTGGCACCGGTTCAGGCGGTTGTGGCGACAATCGTTTCCGACGCCGACGCTTATGCCAACCAGGTAAGCGAAAAGTTGAAAGCCGCCGGCATCCGCGTTGAAACCGACCTTCGTAATGAGAAGATCAATTACAAGGTGCGCGAACACAGCCTTGCTAAGGTTCCGCATCTGCTGGTCGTGGGCAATCGCGAGGCCGAAGAGGGCAAGGTCGCAATTCGCACCTTGGGCCAAGAAGGCCAGCGGATCATGTCAATTGACGAAGCGGTCACGATGTTGATCAGCGAAGCAACCCCACCCGATTTGCGTTAATCCCCTTTCAAGAAGGAGACGATCATGAAAGCCCTTCCCTTTCTCGCGGCCCCGCTATTGCTTCTTGCCGGCTGCCAACAGCCCGCGACCGAAACCACCGATGCCGCTGCAGACGCAACCGCCAATTACAACGCAGCGCAAAAGGCCTATTCGGCTGCGAACGACAAAATGCACAAGGCGATGGGGGTCAGCATCGATGCCGATGCCGACATCGCCTTCATGCAGGGCATGATCCCGCATCATGAGGGCGCCGTCGAAATGGCCAAGGTCGCGCTCGAACATGGCAAGGATCCGGAAGTCCGCGCGCTCGCCCAAAAGGTGATTGCGGCGCAGGAAGCCGAGATCAAGGAAATGCAGGCATGGCTCGACAAGCGCGGCGCCAAGCCGGCAGCAGCAGCTGACGGCGAAGTCGACCATGAGGCGATGGGGCATTGAGCCTGTGAGCGCGGCACGGGGGACAATGCCGCAAGACATCTTGCAGACGCAATGAACTGGGCCGGCCTGCTCGGCGGCTTTGATCCGCTTACCTTTGCCGCAGCGCTGATGCTCGTTTTCGGCGCGTCACTGGTGCGCGGGCTGACGGGCTTTGGCCTGGCTATAATCCTCGTACCATTGCTCGGTTTAATCGTACCTCCAACCGATGCCGTGGTGATTTCAATCCTGCTGCAATTGCTGGCAGGGCCGATCGGGCTCAAACAAATCCTCGCCAATGGTGAACGATCGACCGCTTTCCCGATTGCCGCCGCAGCGATGCTGGCGACCCCGCCGGGTGTCTGGCTGCTTTCAGTCACGCCGCCCGATGTCGCGCGTCTTGCCATCGCACTGATCGCGCTGGCCGCGTTTGGTATGCTGTTTGTGCCCGCTAAGGCTGGCGCAGTACCGGGCCGAAAGGAAAGTGTGACAACAGGGATTGCGGCGGGCCTTCTCACCGGCTTTGCCTCCATGCCGGGGCCGCCGGTTGTACCCTTCTACATGCGCCGCCGGCTTCCACCCGCCATTGCTCGCGCCTCGATGTTGATGGTCTTTTTTGCAACCGCAATCGCCGGCAGCATTGCCGCCTTTGCGATGGGTGTTGCGGACTTGCACCTCCTCTGGGTTTCGCTCTTATTCTACCCGGCCCTTTATATCGGCACACGTTTGGGCGAGCTCGCCTTTGGTCGAGTGAGCGAGCCTGTGTGGCGGACGCTGGTGGGAATCATCCTTGGTGTCGCAGGCGTGGCAGCGATTATGCGGCTGCTCAACTAGCCGAATTTCCGGGCGATCCAGTCGCTGCAAAGTTCAACGGCAACCGGCAACAGCTCTGGCCGTTCAATATAATAATGGTCGGCCCCTGCGACATCGGCATACTCCTTGTCCGCATGCCCAATCGCCGCGAACAGCCGTTGGGCGTGGCTTGGGGTGCAGGCAAGGTCGGCAGTGTTGTTAATTACCAGCACCGGGCAGCTGATTCGTGCGGCATTGCCGAGGCCGGTCGCGTTGGTATCGTCATAGCTCCATTGCGACAGCCAGCTGCGCAACGTCGTAAAACGCGCCAGGCCTACTGGTCCATCATTGGCGACCTTGGGCACGCCGAGATAGCATTCATACGACCGCCGATCAGAAGGATCCTGCGAGGGGTCGGTCCAGCGGACATCGGCCATCGTCCCATGAACGACGAAAGCGCGTTCTGCACTAGGGGTATCGCTTGCTTGGATCGCAGCCAGTTCTTCCTTGACCCAAGCCGTGATCCGCCGATTGCGTGCAATTTGCGCGTTGCGGAATCTAGCGACATAAGCCTCATCATAGGGTGCCTTGTTGGGGTTGTCCGGATCATAGATGTTAAGATCCGCATCGCGATCGAACGGTTTATTCTCATCGAGAATCGACGGGTCAATCCATTCGGTCAGCGTCATCGCGCGGCTGATATGCGCAGCGAGCAGCATGATGCCATCGACCTTAGGCATTTCGATTGCGGTAAGGTCATAAGTGTCGCCTGCAGGTGTATGAGTGATCGTGGGGTTCTCTGCCTGATCCTGATAGAAAAGCGACATGGATCCACCACCAGACCATCCGCCCAGAATGATCTGTTCATAACCCAGTTTGTCGCGGGCATGACGCAAGGCGGCGGCAAGATCGCTGATGCATTTTTCCATCACCAACGCTGTATCGTTGCCACGATAGCGAGGGTTCACATAGAGAATGTGGTGCCCGCCTGCGGCAAGTGCTGTCACCAACGGCAGGAAAGAACCGCCGCCGATTGGATGGGTGAAAACGATGGCGCGCTTGGATGGAACATCCTTCGGCCTGATCGCCATGCACTCAACAAAAACCGCACCTCCCGCGCCGCCATAGACATCCTTGAAGGCCGATTCCTCCTTGTAGACCACTGCGTAAGGCGTCCGCACGATTTCCATTTGGCAAGCTCTCCTCGTTGCGGCACATTGCTCCGGAGGAGAGGAAAAGCAAATGGTTCAACCAACAGGCATCCATCATATCGCAGTGATGACCGGCGACATGAAACGCCAAATCGAGTTCTTCTCCGACGTTCTGGGCGCGCCGCTGGTTGCAATTTTTGACATGCATGGCGTTCCTGGTGGCATCCATGCCTTTCTGAAGCTCGATAACGGCTGCTATTTCTCGCTGGTGCAATTGCCGCAAACGGCAGACACCCCAATGACAATGGGCGTGACCCATGCAGGCACCGGTGCCGGGAACAGCGCCCCCGGAACTATGCAGCATCTGGCCTTCCATGTCGAAAATGAAGATCGATTGCTGGCGATGCGCGACCGGATCCGGACCAAGGGTGTCAATGTGATCGGGCCGCTCGATCATGGCATGTGCAAATCGATCTATTTCGGCGGGCCCGAACATTTGACGCTCGAAGTTGCCTGCCCCGGAATGACGGTTGCGCCAGATCGCTGGATCGATCCGACGGTATTGGCAAAGATCGGGATCAGCGCGGAAGAGGCGGACGCTTTTGTAAATCCGGATGGTTATGACGGGGCTGACGGGTCAGTTGCCCAGCCGCCTTATGATCCGGCAAAACCGCATCTCGGCTATCCTGCTGAAGCCTATAAAACCATCCTCGCTCTATCTGATACGGCACTTGCCGCAATGTTCCCGCATAGCGAGCCTCCAGTGCCGGCTTGAAACGGCCCCGTCGAGCAGCCCGTTGCAACGCTAGCGCATAAAACGCGCGCCGATTGCGCGCCCCCCTTTATTTGCGCACCGATTCGCGGTAAGGGCGGCTCAATCTAGATTTTAGGAGTATTTGCTATCGCTGCCCCAGTTCAAAGGCGAATGTTGACGCCACCGGTCAAAAGTGGACCGCGCTACAATGAATTCATCCAGAGCGACAAGGTTCGCGTCATCGATGAAGAAGGCGAAAATCTGGGGGTGATGTACACCCGCGAAGCGATTGCCCAAGCTGCCGAAGTCGGCCTCGACCTTGTTGAGGTATCCCCCAATGCCGACCCGCCGGTCTGCAAATTTCTCGACGTCGGCAAGTTCAAATATGAGGCCCAGAAAAAGGCCAATCTTGCCCGTAAGAGCCAAAAGACGCAGGAGATCAAGGAGATCAAGATGCGTCCGAACATCGACGATCATGACTATATGACGAAGATGAAGAAGATCGTCGAATTCATTGGCGAAGGTGACAAGGTCAAGGTGACCTTGCGTTTCCGCGGTCGCGAAATGTCGCACCAGCAGCTCGGCATGGCGTTGCTGCAGCGTGTGGCCGAAGACATGACCGAAACCGCGAAGGTTGAGGCTTATCCCCGCCTCGAAGGCCGGCAAATGCTGATGGTGCTCGCGCCCAAATAAGGCGCGCTTACCAAATAGCCTGACGAATCAACTCGGCTCCCAATATAATCATCAGCCCGCTGACAAGCAGTTGGAAGCGTGCTGGTGAAACGCGGCGTACAAGAAAGACGCCGGCAGTGGTGCTCGCGATCGCCACAGGCGCGAACAGCAGAGCTAGGCCCAGAGTTTCACGGTCAAACTGGCCCAATTGCCAATAGGCTGGCACCTTCATCCAATTAATGATCGCAAAGAATATCGCGGCGGTTCCCGCATAAATGGTGGGCGTCATCCCGCGTCCAAGTGTCCACGCCTGGAAGGGCGGGCCGCCGGCATGGGCGATATGGCTGGTAAAGCCGGCAACAACTCCCCACAGGCTGCCGACCCATTCAGGCAATGGCTTTCCAACGCGCAAGCGCCGTCCATAATAGGCTGCAAGCCGTTCAATTCCGAACAGCAAGGAGATCGCGCCAACCGCCCCCTTGACCCAGTCGACATTGACGGCGCTGGCAAGAGACCAGCCCATGAAGATACCGACAGCGGCGCCGGGCACCATCCAGACAAGCACGGTGCGATCAAAGCTTTTGCGGAATGACCAGACGCCGACAATGTCCTGAAGGATCAAGATGGGCAACAGCATCGCCGCGGCCTTGATCGGATCCATCACCAGCACCAATAATGGCGTGGATGCAGCACCCAAGCCCGAAAAGCCCCCCTTGGCTAAGCCGACGAGCGTGATCGCAAGTATTGCGACCGCGTAAAACAGCGGGTCATGGGAAAATATCACTGTCAGATTTCGCGTCAGCCGGCCTGCCGTTTGCGAAGCGCAAGAAGATAGATGATCGCGGCAGCCGCGGCGAACAAGAACCACTGTACAGCATAAGCGAGATGGTTGTTGGCAACATCCTCGGGCTTGGGTTGCGAAGGCGCGCGCAAACCTTCGACCGGGCTCGTAGCGATCAACATCGGGCGCAGCACGACATCGCTCCCAAGCGCCTTTTGAAGCAGGCTGCGCTTATCAGGTTCGGTGACGATCAAGCCGGTCACGGCACCGCCGGTCCATGCAGGCGTCAGATCAGGGCGGTCTGCAACGCCTGCAAGCACGAGAATGCCGGGACCTTCAGCTCCACCTGCGGTGCATTCCGCAATATATCGGATGCCGCTGCGACCTTGTGCGTCCTTCCCTGCACTTGCCTGCCAGCGGACGACCTTGAGGCACGTGACAGTGGATTTCCGGAACATCGACATATCCGATACCGGACCCAATGCAGGATAGCTGATTTCAGACTTGGCACGATTGGCGGCATAGAGAGCGATCAGCGCCTCTTTTTCACCCTTGCGCTGCAACTGCCACACACCGAGCGCGACCATCACCACCACGGCGGCCGCAACGATGATTGTGGCGACGATCGGAAAGCGGATCTTCATTCTTCCGGGTCCTTATCTGCGAGCTTGCCCTCGCGGGCCTTGTTCCGATGCTCTGCAATCAGCAAGGCCCCTTTTGCGATGCGAAGCGAGAACAGCACCATCAGGCTGGTAACCGGCACCCAGATCAGGACATGGACCCAGAAGGGTGGTCTCACCGCAACATCAAGCGAAATTGCAGCCGCGATAATCAGTGCGCCCAGCAACAGGGTCAAAATGGCGGCTGGCCCATCCCCCACATTGAAAGCCGAATAATCTAGGCCACAATTGTCGCATCGATCGGCAAATTGCGCTGGGGCAGCGAACAGCGTTTTGGCACCGCATTCCGGACAAAGGCCAAAAAGGGCAGCCACGGCGATGCCAGGCTGCCCTTTTTCGGTTTCTTCTATGTCGGTCATAGGACCTGACTGCCGATCAATGGACCGGCGCGCCCCATCCACCCCAGACATAGATGGCGATGAAGAGGAACAGCCAGACGACGTCGACGAAGTGCCAGTACCAGGCCGCTGCTTCAAAACCGAAGTGCTGCTTCGGTGTGAAGTGACCCTTATAGGCGCGTCCAAGGCAGACCATCAGGAAGATCGTTCCGACAATGACGTGGAAACCATGGAAACCCGTCGCCATGAAGAAGGCTGAGCCATAGTTCAGACCGGCAAAGGGGAACGGCGCAATGGCATATTCATAAGCCTGGATGCAGCTGAAGAGCAGGCCAAGACCGATGGTCAGCCACAGACCGTTGATCAGACCCTTACGGTCGCCATTGATCAGCGAGTGGTGCGCCCAAGTTACGGTTGTCCCCGAGCAGAGCAGGATCAGCGTGTTGAGCAAAGGTAGGCTGAAAGCATCAAACACCTGCATGCCCTTGGGCGGCCATTGCTTGAATGCCTCGGCGCCTTCCTGACCGATCATGTTAGTGACGGCGAAGGCGTGGGTTGCATGGTCGATTTCGATCTGCAGTGCCTTCGGGAAAAGCGAGAAATCAAACCAGGCCCAGAACCAGCCTACGAAGAACATCACTTCCGATGCGATAAACAGGATCATGCCGTAGCGCAGGTGCAATTGCACCACCGGTGTGTGATCACCGGCATGGGCTTCACGGATAGTGTCAGCCCACCATGTCCAGAAAGTATAGAGCACGCCTAGCAGGCCTACACCGAAAATTAGGCTGCCGTAGCTGCCCAATTCCTTGGGGTGCATCCACATCACCAGCCCGAAGAACATGGTGAACGCCGCAAACGAACCGATGATCGGCGTCGCGCTCGGCGGGAGGATATGATAATCGTGGTTCTTGGCACCGGCCATTGCTTGACTTCCCTATTCCCTAACCTGTTTTTTTTAGCCCTTAGCTTCCCGTTTCCGTCTCGTCCACGGGATAGAAGGTATAGCTGAGGGTAATTTCTTCGATGTCCTTGGTATCCGGATCGGTCATAATCTTCGGATCGACATAATAGAGTACGGGCATCCGCACCTGTTGCCCGGGTTGCAATATCTGCTCGGTAAAGCAGAAACATTGAACCTTGTTGAAATATTGGCCTGCTTGAGCGGGGCTGACGTTGAACGTCGCCATGCCCTTGACCGGCTGATTGGAATTGTTTTTCGCAATATAGACCGACATGTCACGTGCGCCGATGCTGACCGTATCGGTCGGCCTTTCGGGTCTGAAGTCCCAAGGCAGGTCGCGCTGGTTCGCGTCGAAACGAACAACGATGGTCTTGTTGCTTACAGGAATCGTCGCAGCTTGCGCTTCGCTGACCCGCATCGTCGTTCCGCCAAATCCTGTGATTTGGCAGAAAATGCGGTAAAGCGGCACAGCAGCAAAGCCCATGCCCACCATGGCAACGGCAAGGCCGCCAGCCATGAGGCCCGTCTTCAGATTGGATTTGGGCTTCGGATTGGCAACGTCATTCATCCCCATACTCCGACTTTAACAATGGTGATTGCAAAGAATAGCACACAAAGACCGATCAGGACGAAGCCCATGACATTTGAACGGCTGGCCTGACGCTCGCGCACCAGACGGCTTTCATCCACGCTGAGGCTGCCTACCATTCGCGGGCCCATATCGACGGGCTTTTTTTCCTGTTCGGTCATGCCAGCAGCATCCTATCGAGCGCAAGCGCTGCAAAAAGTACGAAAAGATAGAGAACCGAATAAGCGAAGAGCCGCTTTTCGGCCTTCATTTCGGCGGCTTCTTTGGTCTCGCTGCGCCAGACAGGCAAAGCCAGCGCCAGAAACAGCAGATTGAGGACGACCGACACACCGCCGTAGATCGCGCCCGTCATTCCCATCAGCCAAGGTGCAATGGCAACAATGGCGAGCACCCAGCTATATCCGAAAATCTGATTGCGGGTGACGCGCTGTCCCGAAACATTGGGCAACATCGGGATACCGGCCGCGCCATAATCAGATTTCATGAACAGCGCGAGGGCCCAGAAATGCGGCGGCGTCCAGAAAAAGATGATGGAGAACATCAGTATGGGGAGGATCGTGATGTCACCCGTTACTGCGGCCCAACCGATTACTGGCGGAAATGCTCCCGCTGCACCGCCGATCACAATGTTTTGCGGCGTATTAGGCTTTAGCCACATCGTATAAATGACGGCGTAAAACAGTATCGAAAAAGCCAAAATTCCGGCTGCCAACCAACCGACGGCAACGCCCATGATGCCGACCGAAAAGGCGGCCAGCCCGATACCGAAATGCAGCGCCGATGTTTTGTCCATCCGTCCCGCCGGGAGCGGACGCGATGCCGTGCGCTGCATCTTGGCGTCAAGTTCGGCTTCATACCATTGGTTCAAAGCACCTGAGGCTCCGGCCCCGGTCGCGATGCACAGGATTGCGGTAAAGGCGATCACCGGGTGGATCGAGCCCGGCGCGGCCAATAATCCGCACAGTGCCGTAAAAACGACAAGGGACATCACCCGAGGCTTGGTCAGCGCCCAGAAATCCTGCCAACGGGCAGGCAATCCGATGTCATGCGTTGTCGTTGTCATCTGTTTTCCTACCCCTGACGTTACCGTAAGGAGCCAGGTTCGGGCCTTGGAACAAGGGAAGAGCATGGCCCAAGGCGCGCTTCCCTCTCCCCTCCCGCATGCAGCTTGCACGCGGGATGAGAGCATTTTCGGCTTACTTGATCACCGGCAGCGTTTCGAACTGGTGATAAGGCGGCGGGCTGGTCAACGTCCATTCGAGGGTCGTTGCACCTTCACCCCAATAATTGTCTTCCGCCTTGCGACCAGCGACAAGCGACCAGATCACGTTGACGAAGAAGATCAGAACGCCAACGCCCATCACGGCATAGCCATATGACGCGATTTCGTTCCAGTGCGCATAGGCTTCCGGATAGTCGGGATAGCGACGCGGCATGCCCTGATTTCCGAGGAAGTGCATCGGGAAGAACAGCATGTTCACGCCGATGAAGAATACCCAGAAGTGGAGATGGCCGAGGAATTCGCTCAGATGGCGACCACTCATCTTGCCGAACCAGTAGTAGAAACCGGCGAACAGCGAGAAGACGGCACCCAGCGAAAGCACATAGTGGAAATGCGCGACAACATAATAGGTATCGTGCAGGTTATCGTCGATACCGCCATTGGCAAGGACGACACCGGTCACGCCACCAACGGTGAACATGAAGATGAAGCCAAGAGCCCAGACCATCGGGGTCTTGAAGCTGAGCGAACCGCCCCACATGGTTGCGATCCAGCTAAAGATCTTGATGCCGGTGGGAACGGCGATCACCATCGTTGCCGCGGTGAAGTACATCTTCATTTCGACGCTCATGCCGATCGTGAACATGTGGTGCGCCCAAACGACGAACCCGACCACACCAATCGCGACCATCGCATAAGCCATGCCGAGATAGCCGAAGACCGGCTTGCGGCTGAAGGTCGCAACAATCTGGCTGACGATGCCGAAGCCGGGCAGAATCATGATGTACACTTCGGGGTGGCCGAAGAACCAGAAGAGATGCTGGTAAAGGATCGGGTCACCACCGGCCGCTGCATCAAAGAATGCACCGCCGAAATTGCGGTCAACGAGCAACATGGTGATAGCGGCCGCAAGAACCGGAAGGGCGAGCAGCAGCAGGAATGCCGTGACCAGAACCGACCAGACAAACAGCGGCATTTTATGCAGGGTCATGCCCGGCGCACGCATGTTGAAAATTGTGGTGATGAAGTTAACAGCACCGAGGATCGACGCGGCACCTGCAAGGTGGAGCGAGAAAATCGCCATGTCGACTGCGGGGCCGACCGAACCGCTGGTTGAAAGCGGTGCATAGACCGTCCAACCCGTACCGGCGCCATAGCCCGTACCACCCGGAACAAAGCTTGATCCAAGGAGCATCAGGAACGCAACGACCGTCAACCAGAAGCTGATATTGTTCATGCGCGGGAACGCCATGTCGGGTGCGCCGATCATCAGAGGCACAAACCAGTTGCCGAAACCACCGATGATTGCAGGCATGACCATGAAGAAGACCATGATCAGGCCGTGCGCAGTGATGAGCACGTTCCACATATGATAGGCTTCATCGAGGCTGGCAGCACCGCCGCCAACCATCGAATTGTGCCAGCTCGCCCAGGTCTGGAGATACTGGATGCCGGGCTCAGCAAGCTCAAGCCGCATCAAACCCGAAATCCCGCCGCCAATAATGCCGGCAAAGATTGCGAAGATCAGATACAGCGTTCCGATATCCTTGTGGTTGGTGGACATGAACCAGCGGGCAAAGAAGCCCGGCTTATGGTCAGCGTCATGCGCATGATCATGGAGATCAGCGGGATTGGCGGCGATTGTCGTCATGTGAGTCGACCTCTTGTTTTATTGTGCAGCAGGCGCCGGAGTGGCGGCATTGGCAGTTTCAGTAGCGGCGGGTGCGGCGGCAGCCGGTGCGGCAGCGGCAGGAGCCGCAGCCTCAGCCGGCTTTTCGCCCGGCATCGCGCCACCCTTTGCCTTTACCCAAGCCGCGAATTGCGCGGGCGGCAGCGCCTCAACCACGATCGGCATGAACGCGTGACGTGCACCGCAAAGTTCAGAGCATTGGCCAAAATAGACGCCCGGCTTTTCGATCAGCAGCGCCTTTTCATTCAACCGGCCAGGAACGGCATCCAGCTTGAACCAGAGCGAAGGCACCGCAAAAGCGTGAATGACGTCAGCAGCGGTGGTCTGGATGCGCAGCGGAACGCCAGCCGGCACGACCATGCGGTTGTCGACTGCAAGCAGCTTCGGACCGTCATTTTCGGTACGGAAGCGCTCACCGGCATTCACGTCGGCCTGCTCCTTGAGCATGTTCGATACAACTTCAAAGCCGCCATGGTCGGGATAGGTGTAACCCCAATACCATTGATAACCAGTCACCTTCACGGTCACCGCTTCCTTGGGGGCGGGCTTGAACTGCTTTGCGAGCAGGTCGAGCGAGGGGTACGCAATACCAAGCAGGATCAGCACCGGAACCAGCGTCCAGATCACCTCAATCGCGGTGTTATGCGTCGTCTTCGAAGGATTGGGGTTTGCCGCGCGGCGATAGCGGACGATCACCCAGAGGAGCAGGCCCAATACGAAGAGCGCAATGGCAATGATGATCGGCAGCAGGATCACATTGTTGATCCATTTCGCATAATGGCCATTGGGGCTGAACTGTTCCTGGAAATCGACGCCGCGCTCATGCGGCATACCAACGCTGTTGGCATAATCAGGAGCCAGCGGCGTGTAGCCGGGAAGCGAACCATCATCGGCAGCAGCAGGTGCGGCGGCGGCATCTGCAGCCGGCGCGGCAGGCGCCTCACCAGCGGCCGGAACGGCCGCGGCATTGCCCGGGACCGGTGCCGGCACCGCTTTTGCCTCAGCAGCGGCGGGTGCCGGGGCAGGATTCGCGGCCTGCGCCGAAACCAGCGCGGGCACCATCAGCAGTCCGCAAGCCAGAATAAATTTCTTCAAAACATTCATTACGTTAGCCCCGTAATCTTGAAACGACGTTTCCGCCACTTGCCATAACATCGCTTATCAAAAACCGCGATTTGGCGCGGCTTATAGGCGCGCTTGTCACAAGCCTCAAGCACCCGCAATAGCAATTTTTGCATTTATTTGTGCGGGTTTTCCACCTAATTGCGTTGCAAACTGCGCAACCGCAATTGCACGTCATATAAAGGCTCTCCCAAAAACATGACCGAAGATGAAATCCTCTCCGAATTCCGCGCTGCCGAAGCTTTGCTAGAAGGGCATTTCCTGCTCTCGTCCGGACGGCATAGCGCCAACTATCTGCAATGTGCGCGACTTTTGATGGATCCTGCCCGCGCGAGCCGCATTGCAATTGCGATTGCGCAGAAATTGCCGCGCGAAGTGCGCAGTGCGATCGAGGTGGTAATCTCGCCCGCAATGGGCGGCATTATCATCGGCCATGAAATGGGCCGCGCGCTTGAGGTGAACGCCCTTTTCGTAGAGCGTCCGGATGGCGTATTCGGGCTTCGTCGCGGTTTTTCCATTGAACCGGGCCAGAAAGTGCTGCTGGTCGAAGATGTCGTAACCACTGGCCTTTCATCGCGTGAAGCAATCAAGGCCGTTGAAGAAGCCGGCGGCGAGGTGATCGCAGCGGCATCCATCATCGACCGGTCGGGCGGCACAGCTGATCTGGGCGTGCCCTTCTACCCTCTGATCGAATTGAACTTTCCGACCTACGCGCCCGAGGAGGTTCCTGCCGAACTCGCAGCCATTCCGGCGACGAAGCCCGGAAGCCGCAAGATCGCATGAACCCAATGCTCCGCCTCGGTGTCAACATCGATCATGTCGCTACGATCCGCAACGCGCGCGGCGGCGATCACCCTGATCCGATGCGGGCTGTGCGTATTGTCGAGGCAGCGGGCGGCGACGGGATAACCGTCCACCTGCGCGAAGACCGGCGGCATATCCGCGACACCGATCTCGATGCGATCATGGCGCAGGCGCAGTTGCCGGTGAATCTTGAAATGGCCGCAACCGAGGAAATGCTGGCGATCGCGTTGCATCACAAGCCGCATGCCGCCTGCATCGTCCCCGAACGGCGCGAGGAACGCACGACAGAGGGCGGGCTCGATGCGGCGGGACAACATAATCATCTCGCGCCGATCGTCACGCGGCTGCTTGATGCGGGGATCAGGGTCAGCCTGTTTATCGAGCCCGAAGCGCAGCAAATTGAGGCGGCGATGCGCCTGCGTGCTCCGGTGGTCGAGTTTCACACCGGCCGCTATGCCCATCTGTTTCTCGACAATGATGGCCCCGGCGTCGAACGCGAACTGAAACGTGTCGGCGATGCCGCCGCGCTGGCCGCGAAAAATGGTATTGAGCCGCATGCCGGCCACGGCCTGACTTTTGAGAATGTCCAGCCGATCGCCGCCATCCCCCAACTCGCCGAACTGAATATCGGCCATTATCTGGTTGGCGAGGCGATCTTTATCGGACTGGAAGAAAGCGTGCGACGGATGCGCACGCTGATGGACGCCGCGCGGTGATCATCGGGCTCGGCTCTGACCTTTGCAATATCGAGCGGATCCAGAACTCGCTGGATCGATTTGGCGAACGGTTTAAGGCTCGCGTCTTCACAGATGTCGAAAATGCGAAAGCAGCCAAACGCCCGTTCACAGCAGCAGGCACCTACGCCAAGCGCTTCGCCGCCAAAGAGGCGTTTAGCAAAGCCGTAGGCACTGGTTTTAAGCGCGGCGTGTTCATGAAGGATATCGGCGTCGTCAACGCACCCTCAGGTGCACCGACTCTCGCCTTGACCGGCGGAGCGAAAGCACGGCTCGACGCGATGGTTCCGGACGGCTATGAGGCCCGGATTCATTTGACGCTGACCGACGATCACCCTTGGGCGCAGGCCTTTGTAATCATCGAGGCGGTAGCGATAGCGAGAGCATGAGCAGTTTGACCCCTGAACTTACCCCCGAAGACAAGAATAATGCCGTTCCAGAAGCTGCAGCGGCACATGCGGAAGCCGAAAAACCCGGCTGGGCCGCAAGCCTTTGGGCGGAGCTGAAAGGGCTGTTCTGGTTGCTGCTGGCGGTGCTCGGCTTTCACAGCTTCATCGCAAAACCTTTTTATATCCCCTCGATATCAATGATGCCGACGCTGCTGGTCGGCGACCGGCTGTTCGTTTCCAAATATGCCTATGGCTGGAGCTTCGTTTCACCGACCATTCCGAACCCGGTGGCTCTGTTCCGCTGGCTGGTGCTGCGCGATGAAGTGGATTCGCTCGCCTTCACCGTTCCCGAAATGAAGGGCCGCATCTGGGGATCAATGCCAGAGCGCGGCGATGTCGTGATCCTGACCCCTGAGGACAAGAATCAGGATTATATCAAGCGCGTGATAGGCATGCCGGGCGATCTTTTCGAAATGCGCGACGGCCAGATTTTCCTCAATGGACGGCCCGTTCGTCAAGAGGCGCAGCCGGCAAAGGATCTGGCAGTCGATGCCAATAATCCATGCACCGAAATCGACTTTCCCGGCGCATTGGCGCAGGAAGCCGACGGTTCACTGCATTGCTATGTGACAATCGTGCGCGAAACGCTGCCCAACGGCGTCAGCTATGACACGATCGATGCCCGTCGCGGTACAACCGACGATGTCGCGCCGCTGCGCATTCCGGCCGGGCATTTCTATCTTCTGGGAGACAATCGTGACAACAGCGCCGACAGCCGCGTCGATGCGCCGATTGGGCTTGGCGGCCCGGTCGCATGGGAGCGGATTGGCGGACGAGCGGAAATCATCACTTTCTCGCTCGACGGCACGACCGGACTAAGCCCGCTGAGCTGGTTCTCCTCCTTCCGCGGCGGCCGGGCAGGTACCAGCCTGCGCCCAGAAAAGGCCGAACCGGCAACTGCGCAATGATTGAGGCGGGCGACAGATGTTCCTGATCGCCTGCTTCGTCCTCGGCGTCGCCAATTTCGCGATGCACAAGGCAGTAATGGAATCCGGCCATCCCTTTGTTGAGGATACCAAGCTGTATTTCGGCCGGCATTTTGGCCGAAACGGAAGCTATATGGTTGAATATATACTTCTTCTGGGAGCGCTGTTTTTCGCCCATGCCAATTCCGGCCTCATATTCGGGCTATATGCCGGATACACGCTGTGCAACGCGATCGCAGCCTGGATGCTTTTATCGCGCCGGATGTAGTTGGTCCCTGACCATTGGCCGCTGATCGAATGCGGCTTCATTCCAACATCATGCAAAACTAGGGCAACGCCAAGGGAGCGCAAACGGGCCGAAAGAATGCCTGCAAACCTTGGTTTTGGAGAGGGAATGACCGTTTTCTGCGCCCGTAACGGCCTTACCGCCGCTGCCAGCCTGTTGGCGCTCGCCACCGCGCACCCGCTGCGCGCGGAAAGCAGTCCGGCAAATACAGTTGCTGCGCCCCTTACCCTGCCATCCGGCGCAACCGGCCTTGAACCACAGCTGGAGAATGGCCGCCAGATCTATCTCACCAGCCAGTTTGAACGCTTTGCCCCGCAGACCGCGCTCGACATGGTACGGCAGATTCCAGGCTTTTCGATCACACAAGTCAGCAACGATCGCGGGCTGGGTGAAGCCAGCCAGAATGTGCTGATCAACGGTCAGCGCGTCACTGGCAAAAGTAATGACGCCGAAACGGCACTGTCGCGGATCGCGGTATCGTCGGTCCTGCGTCTAGAAGTCGCGGATGCGGCCACGTTCAACGTTTCGGGCATCAACGGACAGGTGCTCAATATCGTCGCGCGTGAAGGCAGGCTGAAGGGCAATTTTGCGTGGCGCGGCGAAACGCGCGAAAAGATTGGCGCGAACGGCAGAACCGGCGAAGTCAATCTTTCGGGCCGTCTGGGCAAAGGCGATTTCACCCTTGGCTTGAGCAATGATGATGGCTTTCGCGGCGGCGCATGGGGCGAGGAGTTTACGCGGGCCGCCGACGGAACACTGCTCTATACAAGGGCAATTGAGGCGCGGAACCGCGGCGACCGCCCCCGCCTTGCCGGCAGTTACAATCTGAAAGCCGACAACGGTAATATCTTCAACATCAACGGTGCACTCGAATTTTTCCGTTTTCGCAGAAAGAGCGACTTTGTCCGCTTCGCCCCAGGCACCCCGGATATCGATGAATTGCAGCGCAGCCGAGAAGATGAATGGAATTATGAACTTGGCGGCGATTATGAATTCGGGATCGGCCCTGGCAGGTTGAAACTGGTCGGCTTCCGCCGGTTTGAACATAGTCCGATCACCAGCGAATTCCGGCGCGATTTCATCGACGGCACGCCGCCGCAAGGCCAGCGATTTGAACGCCGCATCGATGAAGGCGAAACGGTCGTGCGTAGCGAGTATCGTTGGAAGGCGGGGCCGGCCGATTGGCAAGTGTCGCTGGAAGGCGCGCTCAATTATCTCGACGCAGAAGCGGAGCTATTCCAGCTGGCAGGCACCGCCTATCAGCCGGTGCCGGTGCCCGGCGCAACATCACGCGTCGAGGAAAAACGCGGCCAGGCAATTCTGGCCTATGGGCGCCCGCTGTCACCGACGCTGTCGGTCCAGGCAAGTATCGGCGGCGAATATAGCCAGCTCGGCCAGACAGGCGCAGGCGGATCGAACCGCACATTCTGGCGCCCAAAAGCTTTTGTGGCATTGAGCTGGAAAGCAACGTCCAACCTCAGTTTTTCAAGCAAGTTCCAGCGCAAGGTCGGCCAGTTGAGCTTCTTCGACTTTCTGGCCTCGGTTGATGTCCAGAACGGCAACAATAATGCCAACAATCCCGAGCTCGTCCCGCCGCAAAGCTGGCTTTGGGAAAATGAGGCAAATTGGTCACTTGGCAAAGCTGGTTCGATCAAGTTCAAGCTCGACGGTGAACTGATCAGCGATCTTGTCGACCAGATCCCGATCAGCCTGACCGAAGAAGCCGTAGGCAACCTGCCGAGCGCGAAGCGGTTGCGCGGCGAGATCAACGGCAGTTTCGTTTTGGATGCGATCGGTTTCAAGGGTGCCAAACTGGATGCCCTGCTCGCCTTGCAAGCAACCAGCGTGCGTGATCCGCTGTTGCTTGTCGGCCGACCGATCAGCAATCGCGGACGCAGCTATTGGAACATCGATTTCCGACACGATATCCCCGATACGCAATGGGCGTGGGGGCTGTTCGCCGAAGATAATTACGACAACGGATTTTACCGCCTCGATTATTTCGGCCGTGAAGCCCGGACAGGGCCGTTTGTGCAGGCCTATATCGAACATAAGAATGTGCTGGGCCTGAAGGTACGTGGAACCGTGATGAATCTCGCGGGGCAGCGGGAACAATCGCGTGAGACCTTCTACCTCAATCGTCGCAATGGCCCCGTCGATTTCACCCGACAGGGCGATTACCGTTATGGCACTTTCTACCGGCTGAACGTCAGCGGCACTTTCTGATCCTGAATTCCGGGCCTATAGGGTTCCGATGCAAGGAATGACGGCAAGCGCAAACGGGGGCGAGGGGGACGATAAGGCTTCGCCCAAGCCTGACGCGACATTTGCGACGTTGAAGCGGTTTCTGCCCTATCTTTGGCCAAAGGACATGACGGCGCTTCGCGTGCGGATCGTCATCGCGATGCTGCTGGTGCTCGTGTCCAAGGGTGTTCAGCTCTCCATGGGCTTCGTCTATGGCGCGGCCGTCGACCAGATGAAACCAGGGCTGGAAGACGCGGTCTGGCTCGCAATCGGGCTGGTGGTCGCCTATTCCGGCGCGCGATTCGGCGGCGTGTTGTTCGATAACATCCGCAATGTGGTGTTCGAACGCGTCGGACAGGATGCGACCCGCCGGCTGGCCGAACATACCTTTGCCCACCTGCACCGCCTGTCGATGCGGTTCCATATGAACCGCCGTACCGGGGCTGTTACCAAGGTGATCGAACGCGGCACCAAGAGCATCGACATCATGCTCTATTTCATGCTGTTCAACATCGCCCCGACGGCGATCGAACTGACCGCTGTGCTGGTAATCTTCTGGATCAAGTTCGGCTTTGGCTTAGTCGTCGCGACGATCGCCATGGTGACCGTCTATATCCTCTTCACCCAAAGAGTGACCGACTGGCGCAACAAGCTGCGCGAGGAAATGAATGAGCTGGATACGGCAACGGTCGCGCGCTCGGTCGACAGCCTGCTAAACTATGAAACCGTCAAATATTTCAACGCCGAGGATCGCGAGTCGGAATATTATGCAAAGGTCGCGCGCCGCTATGCCGAGGCAGCGGTCAAATCGGAAAACTCGCTCGCCTGGTTAAACATAGGCCAGTCACTGATTACCAATTTGATGATGGCGGGCGCAATGGGCTACTCGGTTTGGGGCTGGTCGCAGGGCAAATTCTCGACCGGTGACGTTGTGCTCGTCAACACCCTGCTCGCCCAGCTTTTCCGTCCGCTCGATATGCTCGGCATGGTTTATCGCACGATCCGCCAAGGACTGATCGACATGGCCGCAATGTTTGACCTGATCGATACCGAGGCTGAAATCGTCGACAAGCCCGGCGCAGTTGCCCTGAATGTGAGCGGCGGTGAACTGCATTTTGAAAATGTCACCTTTGGCTATGACAAGGATCGGCAGATCCTGAATGGACTGACGCTGACCGTACCGCCGGGCAAAACACTTGCCGTTGTGGGCCCGTCCGGTGCCGGGAAATCGACGATCGCGCGGCTGCTTTACCGCTTCTACGACGTGACCGGCGGCCGGATCACGATCGACGGGCAGGATTTGCGCGACGTGACGCAAGCTTCGCTGCGATCGCATATCGGTATAGTTCCGCAGGATACCGTGCTTTTCAACGACAGCATCGGTTACAATATCGGATATGGCCGCGAGGGCGCCGACCAGCGCGATATCGAGGATGCAGCGCGCGGTGCCCAGATCCACCATTTCATCTCCGCCCAGCCGCGCCAATATGAAACGCAGGTGGGCGAACGTGGACTGAAATTGTCTGGCGGTGAGAAACAGCGCGTGGCGATTGCCCGAACGCTCGTCAAAAATCCGCCCATATTGATCCTCGACGAAGCGACAAGCGCCCTCGACAGCCGGACTGAGGCAGAGATACTCGACACACTTGATGCCGTAGCAAAGGCACGCACCACGATCGTTATCGCGCACCGGCTTTCGACCGTGGTCGATGCCGACGAGATTGTCGTGCTCGACGCGGGGCGAATTGCCGAACGCGGGACCCATGCCGATCTGCTGGCAAGCAACGGACTATATGCCGAAATGTGGACGCGCCAACAGGCCGAGAAAGAAGCGGAACCTGAAGCCGCCGCATAACGGGGCGCGGGCACGACTATCCACAAGCTAGTGATCGATCAGGCATGAGCGGTCTGTTCTTGGGCCGATTTCCGGCCTAGCGCCTCGGGCGATGGCCAGCACACCGCTCAATTCCAATCCTGCAGATGTGCTGCACCGCGTTTTTGGTTTTCCCGCCTTTCGCGGCGTGCAGGAAGATGTCGTCAGTCGCACGCTGCAAGGACAAAGCACGTTGGCGGTAATGCCCACGGGTGCGGGCAAATCGCTTTGTTACCAGTTGCCCGCAGTGATTCTCGATGGCACCTGCATCGTAATTTCGCCCCTGATCGCCTTGATGCACGATCAATTGCGCGCCGCGAGCGCTGTCGGCATTCGGGCCGCAACACTGACTTCAGCCGACAACAATAGGGCGGAAACGATTACCCGGTTCCGGGCAGGTGAGTTGGACCTGCTATATGTAGCGCCCGAACGTGCCTCGACCGCCGATTTCCGGACCTTGCTCCACGAAGCAAATATCGCGCTCTTTGCGATCGACGAGGCACATTGCGTATCTGAATGGGGCCATGATTTCCGCCCCGACTATCGCTTGCTTCGTCCGATGATGGACGAATTTCCAGATGTCGCGCGATTGGCGCTGACCGCAACGGCGGACGAACACACCCGCGAAGACATTGCGCAGCAACTGGGCATACCCGAAAGCGGGACCATCGTTTCCGGCTTTGACCGGCCGAATATCCGCTACGCCGTTACCAACAGCACAAACAAGGGGTCGGCGATCGCCTCTGCGGTGCGGCGGTGGCGCGGTGCCGGGATTGTCTATGCAACGACGCGCGACCGTGCGGAGAAACTGGCGGAATTGATCGGGCGCAGTGGGCGGCGTGCCGCCTATTACCACGCGGGAATGGACCCGGCTGCGCGTGCAGCGGCACAGGCGGAATTTGTCGCATCCGAAGATATGGTGATGGTCGCAACAGTTGCCTTTGGCATGGGCATCGACAAGCCGGATGTGCGCTTCGTCGCCCATGCCGGCATCCCCAAATCCATCGAGGCCTATTATCAGGAAAGCGGTCGTGCCGGCCGTGATGGCGACCCGGCTGTTGCCCATCTTTTCTGGTCAGCAGGCGATTTCAGCCTCGCACGCGAACGGCTGAAGGACGTGCCGGAAGTCCGACTGCTGGCCGAAAAGGCACGGATCGACGCCTTGTCGGCTTTGGTCGAGACCGCCGGTTGCAGGCGCGCGATACTTCTTCGTCATTTCGGCGAAACCCCGCCGCATCAGTGCGGCAATTGCGACAATTGCCTCGATGCACCGGGCGTGACCGATGCGACCGAGGTAGCGCGCAAGCTGCTTTCCGCAGTTTATCGCACCGGACAAAGCTTTGGCGTCGGGCATCTGGAAAAGGTGCTGCGCGGGCAGAGCGATGAACGCATATTGGCGCGCGGCCATGACCAGCTTTCGGTGTTTGGCATCGTCGATACCGCGGAAGCGACGCTGATCCGGCCGGTCGCCCGGGCCTTGCAGGCGCAGGGGCATTTGGGCGCCAATGAACATGGCGGTTTGCGGCTGGCTGGCGGCGCGCGATCTATCCTGAAGGGCGAACACAAGATCGAGATTGTCGTACCACCCAAGCCGAAGCGGGAGCGGGCGCGCGAAGGCAACCCAGCCGACGATCCGCTGTTCGAAGCACTACGCGCCAAGCGACGCGAACTTGCCGAAGCGGCGGGTGTGCCACCCTATGTGATCTTTCACGACGCCACCTTGCGCGAACTGGCGCAGCGGCGGCCAAAGGATCTTTCAAATATTGCGATGATCAGCGGTATCGGCGCGCGTAAGCTGGAAGCCTATGGCGAAGCCTTTCTGTCTGTAATAAGAGGGTTTGCAGAAGGATGACGCACATGTTCCGCAAAATCACCGATGGCATCTATGCCTCCCCGCAAATCACCGCCGACCAGATCGCCGAGGCAACCGCTTTGGGGATCAAGCTGATCGTTAACAACCGGCCCGAAGGCGAAGGCGACGACCAGACGCCGGGTGAAGAAATTGAGGCAGCCGCACGGGCGGCGGGCATGGACTATGTCGCAATACCCGTTACCCATTCAGGCTTCAGCGAACCGCAGGTCAAGGCGATGGCCGATGCACTGGATACGACGCAGGGCGGTGTCCTAGCCTATTGCCGGTCGGGCACGCGATCAACGTTGCTTTGGGCGCTCGCCGAAGCATCGCTGGGCGGCGATCCCGACGCACTGACCAACATGGCCGCCAAGGCGGGCTATGATGTCAGCCCAATTCGTCCGCTCATGGACATGCTTAAAGCTCGGGCCTGAATTTTGGACGGGGCGCTATTCGAAATTGTAAAACTGGCCGCATCGCTGATCTCGATCCTGTTCGTGGCATGGATGGTACGACGCATGGGTCTGGGCGGCGACATACGCATTCGTGATGAAGCCCATGCCAGCGAACTTGCCGAACAGGCGCTATGCGGTTTCGAAGCCGTCGACATCGCCATCGACCGTGCAGGGATTGGCGCGTTGCTTCGCGATGCGCAAGGCAGGCAGATGGTTTTGCGCCGCCATGGCGCGCAATTTGTCGGACGGCTGCTCGATAGCTCCACCGAATCGCGGCTGGACCAGAATTTCCTGACGATCGGCACGAGCGACCGCCATTTCGGCAAGGTAACGCTCAACCTGGGTGAACGCGCGCAGGCCTGGGCCGCAGGGTTGCGAAGGATTCAAGCATGATGGTGAAACTGCCCAATCCGATTGATTTTGCAGTTCCGGTTTTCGTCCTGCTGATCCTCATCGAAATGATATGGGCGAAGCGTAATGCCCCCGAAAAATACGAACCGCGCGACACGCTAACCTCGCTAGCCTTCGGCGTTGGAAGCACCGTAGCGGGGGCGTTGACGGCGGGGTTGGTCGTCGCATTGTTTTACGGCGCCTATCAATACCGTCTGTTCGATATCGGCTGGATGTGGTGGGCGTGGATCGTCTGCTTTGTGGTCGACGATCTTGCTTATTATCTGTTTCATCGCAGTGCGCATCGGGTCCGCTGGTTCTGGGCAAGCCATGTGAACCATCATTCGAGCCAGCATTACAACCTGTCGACCGCACTGCGGCAAAGCTGGACCGGTTTCCTAGCGCTAGGCTTCATCTTCCGTCTGCCACTGGTGCTGATCGGTTTTGATCCGGCGATGGTTTTCTTCTGCGGTGCAATCAACCTCATCTACCAATTCTGGATCCATACCGAGGCGATCGGAAAGCTACCGCGCTGGTTCGAATATGTCATGAATACGCCGAGCCATCATCGCGTCCACCATGCGACCAACCCGCGCTATCTCGATTCCAACTATGCCGGCACCTTCATCATCTGGGATCGGATGTTCGGCACATTTGTCGAGGAAGTGGACGAAGAACCGATCCGTTATGGCATTGTCCGCCAATTGGGCAGTTTCAACCTGCTGTGGAGCCTGTTCCACGAATGGGTGGGAATTGCGCGCGACCTATGGTCTGCGCCCTGGCGGCATAAACTGCGCTATCTGTGGAACCCACCCGGCTGGAGCCATGACAATAGCCGCGACACGTCTGAAAGCATCAAGGCCCGTTGGACCGAGCGCCAGCAAAATCAGGCAACGCCCGCAGAATAGCGATTGCGAAATTTAACCGCCCGATTAAGTCCTGATTGCAAGAGGAGTAGTCATGGACGAATTTGACATCATCGTAGTTGGCGGCGGATCAGCGGGCAGCGCAGCGGCGGGCAGGCTTGCCGAATCCGGCAAATATAAGGTCTGCCTTATCGAGGCCGGCGGGCATAACAACACCATCCGGGTAAAGACGCCGGGCTTCATGCCTTTCATCCCCGATGCGTCAAACTATCGTTATGAAACCGTGCCGCAAAAGGGGCTGAACGGCCGGACCGGCTATCAGCCGCGTGGCCGTGGCCTGGGCGGGTCAAGTGCGATCAATGCGATGGTCTATATCCGCGGCCACGCCTGGGATTATGACAATTGGGCTGCGCTCGGCTGTGCGGGCTGGGCCTATGACGACGTGCTGCCCTATTTCAAGAAATCCGAAGGCAATGAACGGGGCGGCGATGCCTTTCATGGCGACAAGGGTCCGCTCAACGTCATGGACCAGCGTTGGCCCAATCCGGGCAGCTTGGCTTTTGTCGAAGCTGCGGCGGAGCTGCAATTGCCGCGCACTGACGACTTTAACGGCTCTCAGCAGGAAGGTTTCGGCCTTTATCAGGTCACGCAAAAAGGCGGGGAACGCTGGTCGGCGGCGCGCGCCTATGTCGAGCCCGCCAAGGCAGCCGGCAAGCTGGAAGTCATCACCGGCGCGCTGACCGAGCGGATCATCGTCGAAGAAGGCCGTGCGACGGGCATCGTCATTCGCCAGGGCAACAGCCGCAGAACGCTGAAAGCAGGCGGTGCGGTGATCCTGTCGGCCGGTGCCTTTGGCAGCCCCCAGATATTGCAGCTTTCCGGAATTGGCCCTGCAGAGCATCTGCGCAGCCTGAACATTGATGTGATGTGCGACAAGCCGGCAGTGGGCGCCGATCTGCAGGACCATATCGACTATGTATCGAGTTTCCAGACCGCATCGACCGAACTGTTTGGCGACAGCCTGGCAGGCACATGGCGTATGGCAAAGGCAGTGATCGAGCATCGGCTGAAGCGCACGGGCATCATGACCACCTGTTTTGCCGAGAGCGGCGGTTTCTGGAAATCGTCACCCGATCTCCCCGCTCCCGATATCCAATATCATTTCGTGCCCGCGATGCTTGAGGATCATGGGCGCGAGAAAGTGAAAGGCCATGGCTATAGCATCCACGCCTGTGTGCTGCGCCCCTATAGCCGGGGCACGGTGCGGCTGGCCTCGGCCGATGCTGCGGTTGCACCGCTGATCGACCCGGCCTTCCTGACCGACGACCGCGACCTTGAAACGCTGAAGGCGGGCGTCCGGTTGACCCACCGGATAGTCGAGGCACCGTCGCTCGCGGCCTATAAGGGCAAGGATCGCTATGTGACCGCTGTTGATGATGACGCCGCGCTGGAACAGTTGATTCGCGACCGGGCGGACACCGTCTATCACCCTGTTGGCACCTGCCGCATGGGCAGCAATGCAGACGACGTCGTCGATACCCGCCTGAAGTTCAGGGGGATTGAAGGGCTTTATGTCGCCGATGCGAGTATCATGCCGCGCCTGATATCGGGGAACACCAACGCGCCATCGATGATGATCGGTGAACGCGCGGCCGATTTTGTCACCGCCGACCTCGGCTGACCGTCATTGCAGCGATTGGGAGGGGCCTTGCCTCTTCCAATGCGCGGAAGGCAGAGCCCGGATCAGTCGTCGCGCCAGCGGAAAACATCCTCGAGCGGCTTGTCAAAGACCCGCGCAATGCGAAAGGCTACCTCAAGGCTGGGCGAATATTTGCCCTGTTCGATCGCGGCGATCGTCTGTCGGGTAACACCGACACGGTCGCCAAGATCGCCTTGAGTCATCTCGGCGGCAAGGAAACGCAGCGTCCTTATGTCATTGTCGAATGGGAGTTGCGCCACGATCAATAACCCCGCCGGTAATAGTAAAGCTGCGCGCCTACACGGACCAGTTCCGCAAGCACCAGCGTTGCCATCAGGATGTTTACCGACCAGCCGTACATCAGTCCGTTGATCATGGCGAAAATATTGGCCCACACTCCGAGAACCAAGGGATAATAGGCCGCATGCGTACCTTTCAGATGGATCAGCTTTTCACGCTCATCCTCTTTCAGATTGGCTTCTTTCGGCGTGCGGATGGCAAAATAGGCGCTACCCGCAATCATGGGCACCAAGAAGATGATGGTGGTCGGAAACAGCATCCAGACCGAGGTCAGCATGCCCATGCGGGTATTGGCGGTGGCCCACGGGTAGGACAGGAAATACCAACCAAATCCGGCAATCAGCCCGACAAGGGCGACCCAGTGGATTTTTTCACGAAACGACATATCGAACCCCATGTTATTCAATTCTCACATTATGTTATATTTTTTTAACATTGAGTCAATGTTTTTCGACAAACATAAGGTTCGCTCTTTTGCCACCCCGCGTTAGTCGCTAAGCGCTTGCGCCATGTCGACGACGCCAAAAACCTTCACCATGCCGGTTTCCACCAGCCGCGCGAATCCGACACCGCAGCCGATGAAGCGCCTTACCGTGCCGCGCATCCGGCAACGAAAGGGCGGCGAACCGTTGGTAATGCTGACGGCTTATACTGTCCGTATGGCGCAGTTGATGGACCCGCATTGCGACATGCTGCTGGTCGGCGATTCGTTGGCGCAGGTGATTTACGGCCTGCCGCATACCGTTGCGGTGACCATGGAAATGATGGCGCTGCACGGCGCAGCGGTGGTGCGCGGCAGTTATCATGCCGCCGTGATTGTCGACATGCCCTTTGGTTCTTATGAGGCATCGCCGCAGCAAGCCTTTGAAAATGCCGCCCGCCTGCTCAAGGAAACCGGCGCGGCAGGCGTGAAGATGGAGGGCGGCAAGGTCATCGCCCCGACGATCGAATTCCTGACACAGCGCGGCATACCGGTGATGGGCCATGTCGGGCTGACCCCGCAGGCAGTCAACATCCTTGGCGGCTATGGCGTGCGCGGCAAAAGCGCAGAGGAAGCCCGCGCAATCGTCGAGGATGCCGAAGCCGTAGCAAAGGCCGGTGCGTTTGCGCTGGTGATTGAGGGCGTGCTGGAGCCGATCGCTATCGAAATCACACAAAAGGTCGCCTGTCCCACCATCGGTATCGGCGCATCAGCGCAGTGCGACGGCCAGGTTCTCGTGGCAGAGGATATGCTCGGTCTGTTCGATCGCGTTCCCAAATTCGTAAAGCGCTTTGGCGAAATGCAGGAACATGTCGACGATGCCGTGAAAAAATATGCCGACGACGTACGCGCCCGCGTCTTCCCCGGTCCCGAACAACTCTACCAACCCGAATAGCGTCATGCCGCGCCTTCGCACTGGCATCTGATGGCCAGCATGGCTAAGGACGCGGTAATTGTTTTTAGGAGGCCATAGTGGCACTGACACCCACCGACCGGCGCGATGCAAGTGACGAAGCCTTTCTGCGCGAAGTCGATGATGCCGTTCGCGCCGGCGATCTTGCCCATTTCTGGACACGCTATGGTCGCTGGATGCTGCTGGCGATTGTTCTTGGCCTCGCGGCTTTTGGCGGCTGGATCTATTGGCAGAACCAACAGCAGGCCGCCGCCGAATTACAGGGCGAGAAATTCGTACTCGCCGTCGAAAAACTGCAGGGCGGTAATCTTGCTGCGGCCAAAGCGGACCTGGGCACGCTGACTACGGCCGACCAGCCTGGCTATCGGGCCATGTCGCAAATCCTGCTCGCCAATATCGCGGCGGCAGAGGGCAACAGCAAAAAGGCCGTTGCTGACTATGCAAAGATCGCGAAGGACGAAAGCCTGCCAGAAGCATTCCGCAACCTCGCGCTGATCCGCCAGACGACAACAGAATATGAAACGCTCAGTCCGCAGGCGGTGATCGACCGCCTCAAGCCGCTCGCCAAGCCAAATACACCATGGTTTGGCAGCGCGGGCGAGATGACTGCACTGGCCTATATGAAAATGGGCAAGGACGAACTGGCCGGCCCAATTTTTGCCCAGATTGCCAAGCAGGAAGATTTGCCCCAGACATTGCGTGCCCGTGCGCAACAAATGGCAGGGGCTTTGGGGGTGGATACCGTTCAGCTTGACGCAAAGCGGACGGGTGCATCGGCAACCGATGCAAAAGAGGGAAAATAGGCCTGTGAAGACAAATGCAAAGATTCTGGCGTCGCTGAGCGTTCTGGCCCTGCTCGGCGGCTGCGCTGCCTTGGGCGGAAAAGGACCAAAGGACACGCCGACGATCGGCAAGCGGATCGACATATTGGGTACCGAAGCAGATAGCGTCGCCGACCCCAATCTTGCCGGTGTGTCCGTCATCCTGCCGCCAGCAGCCACCAATGCAAACTGGTCACAACCCGGTGGCAATGCCGCCAAGTCACCCGGCCATCTAACCCTTGCCGAAGCACCGCAGCGCGCATGGAGCGTGCAAGTCGCAGGTGCGAGCAATCGCGAACGCCTTGCCGCGACGCCGATAATCCATGACGGCAAGGTCTATGTGATTGACACTGCGGCGACCGTCAGCGCGTTCGACGCAACCAATGGTGCCAAGCTTTGGGGCACCCAATTGGAAGTTAATAAGGACGGCCGCCCATCACGTTTTGGCGGCGGCGTTAGCACCGATGGCACAACCCTTTTCGCCACCAATGGCGTGGGCGATGTCGCCGCACTTGATGCCAGCAATGGCACAGTCCGCTGGACGAAACGCCCGGCTGGTCCGCTGCGCGGCGCGCCGACCCTCTCCAACGGCAATGCCTATGTGATGACACAGGATAACCAGATCTATGCGGTACGCATGGTCGATGGCGAAGCCCAGTGGAATGAGGCTGGTCCGATTGGCGCGTCCGGTATTTTCGGGGTCGCCGCCCCGGCAGCCGCACAAGGCACGGTGATCGCGGGCTATTCAACCGGCGAACTCGCCGCCTATCGCTATGAAAATGGCCGCAGCCTGTGGAGCGATACCCTGTCGCGCACAGCAATGTCGACCAGCGTCTCGACGCTGACAGATATTGACGCAGACCCGGTGATCGACCGTGGCCGCGTTTTCGCGCTTGGCCAGGGCGGCCGGATGGCGGCCTATGAATTGGTCACCGGGCAGCGCATCTGGGAAATCAACATTGCAGGCATTTCGACCCCGGTCGTATCGGGCGAATGGGTGTTCGTGATGACCAGCGATGCAAAACTGCTCTGTGTGCAGCGCACCACTGGCAAGATCCGCTGGATTTCTAAGCTGCCCCGCTATCGCGACGAAGAAGATAAGACTGGCGTCATCACCTGGCGTGGACCGGTGCTTGCCAATAATCGCCTGATCGTTGCCAGCAGCCATGGTCAAGTTTGGTCGGTTTCGGCCGGCGAAGGCTCGGCAAGCATGCTGGTAGATATCAAACAGCCAATTTCGGTTGCGCCTGTGATTGCGAACAACAGCCTCTACATTCTCGACGACAGCGGACGCCTCACCGCGTTTCGTTAAGCAAGAAAGCGGCTGCGGCCGCGGGAAAGGACAAAAGGGGCATGTTGCCGTCGATTGCCATTATCGGTCGCCCCAATGTCGGCAAGTCGACCCTGTTCAACCGGCTGGTCGGCAAGAAGCTCGCCTTGGTCGACGACCAGCCCGGGGTGACGCGCGACCGGCGTGAGGGCGATGCCAAACTGTTCGACCTGAAATTCCGCATCGTCGATACGGCAGGTTATGAGGATGAGGACGCAGCCTCGTTGCCAGGGCGGATGCGACAACAGACCGAGGCGGCACTTGCCGGCGCTGCAGCAGCGATCTTCGTGGTTGATGGACGCGACGGTGTCATGCCGATGGATGAGGAAATTGCCCGCTGGCTTAGAACCAGTGACAAGCCGATCATCCTTGTCATCAACAAGGCCGAAGGCCGCAAAGCCGAAGAGACGCTGATGGAGGCCTTTGCGTTCGGCTTTGGCGAAGCGGTGCTGATCAGTGCCGAACATGGCCAGGGCATGGCCGACCTATTTGAAGCGCTGATGCCCCATGTCGATGGCTTTGAAGAGGAAAGCTTTGACGTCGAGTCCCCCGACGCACCGTTGCAATTGGCGATTGTTGGTCGCCCCAATGCGGGCAAGTCGACACTGGTCAACCGGTTGCTCGGCGAAAACCGCTTGGTAACCGGCCCCGAAGCCGGCATCACGCGCGACAGTATCGCGATTGACTGGGTCTGGCACGATCCAGCCCCTGCCGATCCCGATTTCGCCGAACGGCGCGTGCGCCTGATCGATACCGCCGGCATGCGCAAGCGCGCTAGGGTACAAGAAAAACTCGAAAAACTCTCGGTTTCGGACGCGCGGCGCGCAATCGATTTTGCCGAAGTTGTTGTGCTGCTTCTCGATGCGACCAAGGGCCTGGAACATCAGGATCTCAAAATCGCAGATCATGTCATCGAAGAGGGCCGGGCGCTCGTCATCGCGATCAACAAATGGGACGTCGCGGAAAACGCATCTAGCTTGTTCAACGGTATCAAGGCCGCGCTTGAAGACGGTCTCTCTCAGTTGAAGGGCGTTCCCCTGATCGCCGTATCGGCCGCGACCGGCAAAGGGCTGGACCAGATGTTGAAGGCCGCGTTCGATGCGCGCGAAAGCTGGAACAGCCGCGTGCCGACAGGGCAGCTCAATCGTTGGTTTGAAGAGGCTGTGGCCGCCAATCCGCCGCCAGCACCCGGTGGCAAGCGGATCAAGCTGCGCTATGTGACGCAGGCCCGCAACCGCCCGCCGACCTTTGTCGTTTTTGGCAATCGTGTCGACCAGTTGCCCGATAGCTATCGCCGCTATCTCCTCAACGGCATCCGCCGCGATCTTGGCTTTGGCGCCGTACCGGTGCGCATGAATTTCCGTTCGTCGAAAAATCCCTTCTCTACCAAGGATTGATCGCGCAGGAGTGCTGCCGGGTGTCCAGACACGCCGATGTTTGGCCAACTCCGTCGTCAATGGCTTGTTTACCTGTAGCGATTATTGCCTCTGCCTTGGCACTTTTTTCGTGGCAGAGCGCAAACAGCGATGGATCATTCGGCCGAAGAAATTGTGAATTGGGCGACATTCGCCGAAACCCGGTCAGTGCTGGGTGAAGCGTTTGTGCGCGTGCTCGGCTACTTCCGCGAAGATGGAGTCAAATCGGTCGCAGCGATTGAGCAGGCAATACGCGAGCGCAATTCGGTCAAGCTCGTTGTGCCGGCACATTCATTGAAAAGCGATAGCTGGCAATTCGGGGCAGACAGGCTTGCCGCGTTGACCGAGGAAATCGAAATCACTGCCCGCCACTATGTCGAGATCCATCAGGATCCGGATGAGTTGGTGGAAATGGTTGTTTTGCTGCGCCCATTGTTCGAAACGACCTTGACGGCGCTGGAGGCAGAAATCAGCCCGTTGGTTGAACGGCGATCCGCGCATGGATCGCGCACGTTCAGCCAGACGCATTTTGGCCGCCTCTAAACTAGGCTCACACGCAAACGGCGTCGATCAAGGGCACAATGCTGAATGGACAGGGGCATGGCCATGAAGGCCTTGCCAGCCGTCACTCACCAGCTGGTTCGGTCTGTAGCTGGATATAATTGTGGATGCCCATCTGGCGGATGAGGCCAAACTGCGTTTCCAAAAAGTCGACATGCTCTTCCTCGCTGGCGAGAATATTGGCGAAGAGATCACGGCTGACAAAATCACGCACATTTTCACAATGGGCGATGGCATCCCGCAGCATCGGCAGCACTTCATATTCAAGATCAAGGTCGGCCTGAAGGATTTCTTCAACCGATTCACCGATACGCAGACGCCCAAGCATCTGGAAATTGGGCAGTCCATCGAGGAACAGGATACGCTCGGCCAACTTGTCGGCATGCTTCATCTCGTCGATCGATTCATGGCGTTCCATTTCCGCCAGTTTCTTCACGCCCAGATTATCCAGCAGCCGGTAATGCAGCCAATATTGATTGATCGCGGTCAGCTCGTTCTTCAGCGCCTCGTTCAAAAATTCGATGACTTTTGCATCGCCCTTCATGGTTTCGCTCCTGATCGCGTGAGTTGCATCAATATAGGCATGATCGGGCATTTCGCAAAGTACGAAAGCCAGAAAAAGAACGTTTTTTCAAAAGACTAATGCACTGCTATTGCTAAGCGCTTGCAGCTTTCACGTTGATAATGTCTCGCGCGAACGAAAGGCATTGGCCACATTTCGGCTTCCTACCGAGGCGGGCATAGACTTCGCTGGGGCGTTCGCCAGCGCAACGCACCGCGTCACGCAGATCTTTTTCCCGAATGGCATTGCACACGCATACGATCATGATTCGGGTGTATCGTTAATGAGAATTGATTGCAATAGCAATAATGCACCCGCAGCTTACCGACGCAACCTCTGCACTTCTGCGCGCGCCAAACTGCGCCATAACCATTCGAATGGGCCATAATGAAACCGGTCAAGCCACGGCTTCGACCAGAGGAGCATGATCGCCCATGCCGTGATCACGAAAAGCCAAAGTGAAGCCCGGCCAAAATCGCCGTACAGGCCGAAGCCATAGCCATAGAATATCGTCGTCATCACGATGCTGGTGCCAAGATAATTGGTGAAGGCAACGCGGCCGGCAGCCGCAACCCGGCCAAGCAACGCTCCGCCTGCCATGCGGCGGATGAGCAGGAGCAAAAGTGCGGCATATGCAATCGTCAGCATCACTCGGGGAATGGCCGACCATGTCAGGAAAGCCGCCAACGAGGTGACAAGATCGAACCCCATCATCGCGACCCAGCCTGCAACCAGCGCGCTCAAAACCAGCCCCGGCAACAACAGGCGTCGCACCCAACGCCGATATTCGTCAGGCTCAAGCTGCCCCGTCAAAAAACCGTTTTTCAGCAGGGCCATGCCAACCATCATCAGCGCAAGCGTCTCATGCCCGCCTTGCAGGATGGCGAACAACGGATCACTCCAGTCGCGCAGCTTGGAAGCGACAATTTCTGCATAGCCGCCGCGATGCAGCGCGAGGTCCGCCTCGACATTCATTGCGAAAGCGGGGCTGTTCAGTATTTCGCGATATTGCGCGACCAGCGAGGCGTCCGCATCCGGACGGGTCGCAAAGAACTGCAATATCTGTAGCCCCACAAATTGAAGGCCCCAGAAAAGCCAACCGATCAAGAAAATGATGATCGCCCATTTTATCAACCGCGCGGGTTCCCAATGGCGAAACAGGAACGCAACGCATCCGATCATCGCATATAGAAACAATATGTCGCCAAACCAGATGAAGTAGAAATGCGCGAGGCCGAACAGAGCGAGCCAGGCCATCCGCGCATAATGGGTACGCGCGGCGCTAGCACCCTTTGCCTCGGCACGTTCGGTTATCAGCATCAGGCTGGCACCAAAAAGCAGCGAGAAAAGCCCACGCATCTTGCCGTCGACAAAAACCGCCGAGAGGAACCAGGCAATCCGGTCTGATAGGCTTTCCCCGCCATAGGCCAGCGGCGTGACATAGGCCCATTCAGGCATCGCAAAGGCGATAATGTTCATCGCCAATATCCCCATCACCGCGAAACCGCGCATCGCATCGAGCGTGATATGGCGATCCTGACTGACAGATTGCGACATCATTTCCCCCTCATCTGTATTATCAGGATATAACAGCAGTCGCCAAAGCCGGTCGAGCAGAATCATGCCCTATTGAAACCGGCGCGCAACGATATTATTAACATCGCTGTTGATAATAGAATCACAAGCTTTGCGAGGCAGACAGGCAGTCATGAACAGCGCAATTCCCTTTTCCGATCCGAACCGCACGCAAACCGCTTTCCGTCCGATGAAAGCGCTGCACCATTTCCGCAAACTGGTCGCGGACAAGGAAGATACCGAACAGGTGTTCCACATCATCCGCGCGCTTTCCGGAAAGACCTTCGTCAAGCGGGCGCAGCAATTCTGGGCGAGCGACATGGGAGCGACGCTCCTGGCTGAACCGCAGAATCTGGTCGAAATCCTTGATGATCATGCAACATTGCGCAAATTGCCGATGGGAACGGTGGGCCAAGCCTATTGCGATTTCATGGAGCAGGAAGGTCTGACTGCCCAAGGGCTGGTCGACGAGTATGAAAAATTCGCGGACAAGGGCGAACGCTTCAACGATCTGCTCGAACTTTACGGTAATCGCCAACGCGACACACATGATCTTTTCCACGTGCTGACCGGCTATGGTCGCGATGCACTGGGTGAGCAGTGCGTGCTCGCCTTTACTTATAGCCAGAACCCCAATCCGGGTGTTCTATTTATCGCATATGCCGGCGGCCGCGAGATCAAGCGAGGCATGAAGGATGTACCGATATATTCCGCGATCCGCGAAGCGCAGAACAACGGCAAGGCTGCGCTGAAAATCGCGCATCAGGATATCCGCGCACTGCTCGCAGAACCCCTTGCTGCAGCCCGCAAGCGCATCGGCATTGGCGAACCGACGCTCTACAATCGCGCTCATGAAATAATGCGCTCGGGCGGCGTCGATCCCTATGATCTAATGGGGCAGAAAAAAGCTGCCGCCTAAGCGGTCAGCTTTCCATCCAGTCCTTGAAGAAGCTTTCATGCGCGGTGCGCAGCTCGGTCAGCCGGATTTCCGGATAGACCAGCTCCTCACCGCGACATAGCGCGATGCTTTCATCACCGGTCCAGCCGATGAAGCAGCAGCGCACCCCGGCATCTGCCGCCAGCGCTTCAATCTCATCGGAATCGAATGTCTCGGTGACAATGTAGCGGCCCTGATTTTCGGCGAACAACGACCAGCCATGGTGTTTTTTGCCACGGTCGGCATTGTTTTCGGAAACCGAAACCTCGACCCTGGCACCAACATTACCGGCGAGCGCCATTTCCGCCACGGCAACCAGAATGCCGCCGTCAGAGACATCGTGAACGGCGGTAACCAGACCTTTGTCGATCAGCATGCGCACAAATTCACCATGCTTGCGTTCGGCGGCCAGATCGACCTTGGGCGGCTGGCCATCCTGACGGCCATGGCAGATGTCGAGCCATTTGGACTGACCCAGTTCGGGTTCGGCGCGGGGATCGGCGCCGATAAGCATGATTTTCTGGCCTTCGCCTTTGAAACCGATGGTCGCCATTTTCGCAACGTCGCCGAGCAAACCGACACCGCCAATTGCCGGCGTAGGCAGGATCGCGCTGCCGCCACCGGTCGCCTTTGATTCGTTGTAGAGCGAGACATTGCCCGACACGATCGGGAAGTCGAGGGCGCGGCAGGCATCGCCCATCCCGTCGAGACAGCCGACCAGCTGCGCCATGATTTCGGGGCGCTGGGGGTTTGCGAAATTGAGGCAGTTGGTCACAGCCAAGGGACGCGCGCCGACCGCACTCAGATTGCGATAGGCCTCGGCAATCGCCTGCTTGCCGCCCTCATAGGGATTGGCAAAGCAATAGCGCGGCGTACAGTCCGTAGTGATCGCCAGCGCCTTTTTGTGGCCGTGGACGCGCACAACCCCGGCGTCACCGCCCGATTTCTGCGCTGTATCACCACCGACCTGGCTGTCATATTGCTGCCAGATCCAGGCGCGGCTGGCAAAATCCGGGCTCGCCATCATCTTCAATAGATCGACCGCGGGATCACTGCTTTCGGGCAGCTTGTCGAGCGGCTTCACCTTTGCCCAAGCCTTATACTCCTCGCGGCTCAGCGCCGGTCGATCATATTGCGGGGCATCATCGGCCAGCGGGCCGAGCGGGATGTCGCAGACGACCTCGCCATTCCATTCGAGCACCATATGGCCCGTCTCGGTCACTTCGCCGATGACCGCGAAATCAAGCTCCCATTTGCGGAAGATCGCCTCTGCCATGGCTTCCTTGCCCGGTTGCAGCACCATCAGCATCCGTTCCTGCGATTCGGACAGCATCATTTCATAAGGAGTCATGCCGGTTTCGCGCTGGGGCACCTTGTTCATGTCTAGCCGGATGCCGCAGCCACCCTTTGACGCCATTTCAACGCTGGAGCTGGTCAGCCCCGCTGCGCCCATGTCCTGGATCGCGACAATGGCGTCGGTTGCCATCAGTTCGAGGCATGCCTCGATCAGCAGTTTTTCGGTAAAGGGATCGCCGACCTGCACTGTCGGGCGCTTTTCCTCTGCATCCTCGCCGAAATCGGCGCTTGCCATCGTCGCCCCATGGATGCCGTCGCGCCCGGTCTTGCTGCCGACATAGACAATCGGATTGCCGACGCCGGTCGCCGCCGAATAGAAAATCTTGTCGGTATCGGCGACGCCAACGGTCATCGCATTCACAAGAATATTGCCGTCATAGGCGGGATGGAAATTGGTTTCGCCGCCCACGGTAGGGACGCCGACACAATTGCCATAGCCGCCGATTCCCGCGACAACGCCCTGCACCAGATGCTTCATTTTGGGATGGTCAGGCCGGCCGAAACGCAGCGCGTTCATATTCGCCACCGGGCGCGCGCCCATGGTGAATACGTCGCGCAAGATGCCGCCAACGCCCGTTGCCGCGCCCTGGTAAGGCTCGATATAGCTGGGGTGGTTATGGCTCTCCATCTTGAAGATCGCCGCCTGCCCGTCGCCAATGTCGATAACGCCAGCATTTTCGCCAGGGCCACAAATCACCCAAGGCGCCTCAGTCGGCAGCTTTTTCAAATGGATGCGCGAGCTTTTATAGCTGCAATGCTCTGACCACATCACTGAAAAGATGCCGAGCTCGACAAGGTTGGGCGTCCGCCCGAGCGCGTTCAAGATACGCGCATATTCTTCCTCGGAAAGGCCATGGTCGGCGACGATTTGCGGGGTGATATCGGTCATGCGCGGCGCTTTAGCGTTGCGCGCCGGCTTTAGCCAGCCTGTTTGCACCTACCACCGCCTCTAGGCGAGACAATTGCAGCCACCACCCTCTAGCGAAGCAGGGCGCAAATGGAACGATGCAAAAAATGGCAAGAAAAAGGGGCCGTCAGCGCGGCCCCTTTTCCGGTGACACAAAAAGCGGATCAGCCCTTGCAGTTCTGCGCGCCCTTTCCGGCGAGCTTGAGGTTGATCTGCTGGCCGCTGCCGGTCAGCACGGTTTCGCCATCGACCGATTTCAGCGGGCCGGCAGGCTTTGCAGCATCGGCTGCAGGCGCGGTAGCGTCGGCAGGGGCAGCCTCGACTTCGGGGCTAACGCGGATTGCGGCAGCGGTCTTGTCGCCGACGCGGATGTCAGCCGCTTCATTCGCACCAAGGAAATCAATATGGACAATGGTGTTGTCGGCACAGCGATAGGTTTCCTGCGCGGTGATCGGCGGCGGCATTTTTACCGGCGCTGCCGACGCATCGGCCGTCTTGGTTGCGTCTGCATCTGCTGCAGGGGTTTCGGATTTGCTGCATGCCGCAAGCGCGAGCATGGACAAGGGGGCGATCAGGAGAAGTTTCTTGTTCATAGACGCGCGCCATTGCCGCAGCTTATTTGGGCTGCAAAGTAAAAATCGACCAACTGCAAGACGAAGCGAAATACTTGACCGGCAGGCGGTCGCAGGCCAAAGCGAAAGCCATGTCGACCGAGGCCAGAGAACCCAGTTTTGAAGAGGCGCTGAAAGCGCTCGAAGAAATTGTCCGCAAACTTGAGAGCGGCGAGGCTCCGCTTGATGAGTCAATCGCGCTTTACGAACAGGGCCACAAGCTGCGCGCGCTTTGCCAGTCGCGGCTCGATGCGGCGCAGGCCCGGATCGAGCAGATCGTAATGGGCGCCGACGGCACCCCGTCTACGACCCGCCCCTTCGATGCAGGCTGACAGTTTGACCGGGACGACGGCCCTGTCGCTTGATGCCGCGATCGCCCGCGTCGCTGAAGAGGTTGATGCGCTTTTCGACAGCCTGCTTGCGGTGCCTGACGATGCAAGGGCGCCGCTATTCCTTGCGATGCGCCATGCGTCGATCGGCGGCGGAAAGCGGCTCAGGCCGCTGCTGCTCACAGCAACCGCGTCGCTGTTCAATGTCGGCCGCAGCCATGCGGTGCGCGCAGGCACCGCGGTTGAGGCAATCCATGTCTATTCACTGGTGCATGACGACCTGCCCTGCATGGATGATGATGACATGCGCCGGGGCAAGCCGACAGTGCACAAGGCATTTGACGAAGCAACAGCGGTCCTCGCCGGCGATTCGCTCCATGCACTGGCGTTTGAAATTCTCGCCGCTCCGGCCACGCACCATGATCCCTTCATTCGCGGCGAATTGATGGCTACGCTCGCCACGGCTAGCGGCCCCCATGGTATGGCGGGCGGGCAGATGATGGATCTGGAAGCCGAGAAGGCGCAATTCGACCTTCCCACCGTAACGCGGTTGCAGGCTTTGAAAACGGGCGCGCTGATTGCAGCAAGCGTCGAGATGGGCGCTATACTGGGCCATATCCCGGTCGAGGGCCGCACCCATTTGCGCGGTTACGCCCGCGATATCGGCCTCGCCTTCCAGATTGTCGACGATATCATGGATATCGAAGGCGATGAAGCGCTGGCGGGCAAGGCGCTGGGCAAAGATGCCGCAGCGGGCAAGGCGACTTTCGTTTCGCTGATGGGGCTTGAGCGCGCCAAGCAGCAAGCAGCGATGCTGGTCGATCAAGCGATCGCGCATCTGGCCAGCCATGGACGTGAGGCGGATCTGTTGCGGGCAATTGCCCGCTATGTGCTCGAGCGCGACCGTTAGGACAATCAGGGGAGGTACCAAGGTGGCACAACGGATCGGCGTCTATCCGGGGACTTTCGACCCCATCACCCTTGGCCATATGGACATTATCGTGCGCGGGGCGAAGCTGGTCGATGAACTGATCATCGGCGTCACCACAAACGCCTCCAAATCGCCCATGTTCGCTGACGACGAACGCATAGCCATCGTCGAGCGTGAAGCGCGGGCGATGGGCATCGACAATATCCGCGTCGTTGGCTTCAACTCACTGTTGATGGATTTTGCGGAAAGCCAGGGTGCGTCGGTCGTCATCCGCGGCATTCGCGGCGTTACCGATTTCGAATATGAATATCAGCTCACGGGCATGAACCGACAGTTGAACGACCGGATCGAAACGGTTTTCCTGATGGCAGATGTGTCACTGCAGCCGATTGCGAGCCGTCTGGTCAAGGAAATCGCGATTTACGGCGGCGACATTTCCAAATTTGTCACCCCGATGGTGCGCGACGAAGTGGTCGCCCGCGTCACCGAACAGGGCCTGAGGCGCGACTGACGCCGGCAACTGACAGCCGCTGAGCCCTCCCTTTGCCGACTCGCTTGTTTCACTCGTTCAAATTGGGTCGCAGATATTGCCGGGCCAAATCAATGTCGATCCCGCGACGTGCGGCGTAATCGGCCACCTGATCTTCCCCAATGCGAGCAACACCGAAATATTCGGCCTGCGGATGGCCGAAGTAAAAGCCGCTGACCGCTGCGGTCGGCAGCATGGCAAAGCTTTCGGTCAGCGTGATCCCTGTCTGATGCGTCGCATCAAGCAGATCAAACAGCGCCGGTTTCAGACTGTGATCGGGGCAGGCGGGATAACCGGGGGCGGGCCGGATACCGCGATATTGTTCGCGAATCAGCGCCTCGTTGGTCAATTGCTCGTCCGGGGCATAGCCCCATAGCTCCTTACGGACATGCAGGTGCATCCGTTCGGCAAATGCTTCTGCCAGCCGGTCGGCGAGCGCCTTCAGCATGATGTCCGAATAATCGTCGATATGCGCCTTGAACTCGGCCAGCTTCACACCAATGCCATGGCCGGTTGTTACGGCAAAGCCGCCGATCCAATCGCCGTCAGGGCTGACGAAATCGGCAAGACACATATTCGCCTTGCCCTCACGCTTGGCGATTTGCTGGCGCAGGAAGGGCAGCCGCACATGCTCTTCGCTTTCCTCAAGATAGACGACGACATCATCGCCCTCACGCCAGCATGGCCAAAGCCCGGCAACGCCGCGCGCGCGCAGCCATTTTTCCGAAATGATCCGGTCGAGCATAGCCTGCGCGTCCCGAAACAGGTTGGTCGCACTTTCGCCCACTACCTCGTCGGTCAGGATCGCAGGATAGGTTCCGTGCAATTCCCATGCGCGGAAGAAGGGCGTCCAGTCGATATAATCGCGCAAATCTTCGAGTGGCCAATCCTCGAAGGCATGAACCCCGGGCTGCAGCGGCTTGGCGGGCTTCAGTGCGGGATCAATGTCGAAACCATTCGCACGCGCATCTTCAAGGCTGGCAAGCGGCTTTGCCGTTTTCCCAGCACGCGCATCGCGGATATGGGCATATTCGCTGCGGGTATCGGCGACGAACTTTTCCGCAAGCGTGTCGCTGACCAAAGTTGAGGCAACGCCCACCGCCCTTGAGGCATCAAGCACATGCACCGTCGGGCCGGAATAGGCCGGTTCGATCCGCAGCGCAGTGTGCGTCTTGCTGGTCGTCGCCCCGCCGATCAGCAGCGGCATTGTCATGCCCGCTTTTTCCATCTCTTCCGCGACCGTTACCATTTCATCAAGGCTCGGCGTAATCAAACCGGATAGGCCGATCATGTCCGCATCATTTTCAACAGCGGCTTTCAATATCTCATGCCAGGGCACCATCACGCCAAGGTCAATTACCTCAAAGCCGTTGCACTGAAGCACCACGCCGACGATGTTCTTGCCAATATCATGGACGTCACCCTTGACCGTCGCCATGATGATCCGGCCCTTGCCCTTGGCATTCTCTTCCTTTTCCGCCTCAATATAAGGAAAGAGATGCGCGACAGCCTTTTTCATCACGCGCGCCGATTTCACCACCTGCGGCAGGAACATCTTGCCTGATCCGAACAGGTCGCCGACGACGTTCATGCCGTCCATCAGCGGGCCTTCGATCACTTCAATGGGGCGGCCACTGCGTGCCTTGATCGCCAACCGTGCTTCTTCGGTGTCCTCTACGATATGTGCGTCGATGCCCTTGACCAGGCCATGTTCGATGCGTTTTTCAACGGGCCAGCCGCGCCATTCAGCCGCGGCCTTTTCAGCGGCGGCGTCCGTACCCTTAAACCGTTCGGCCAGCGCAATCAGCCTTTCGGTTGAATCGTCCCGCCGGTTGAGGATCACATCCTCACAGGCGTCGCGTAGCTCGGCGTCGATCGTGTCGTAAACGTCCAACTGGCCAGCGTTGACGATTGCCATGTCGAGGCCCACCGGAATCGCATGATAGAGAAAGACGCTATGCATCGCGCGGCGCACCGGTTCGTTGCCGCGGAATGAAAAGCTGAGATTGGAAAGCCCGCCCGAATAATGGGCATGCGGGCAAAGCTCGCGCAGCTCACGCACCGCCTCGATGAAATCGACGCCGTAATTGTTATGCTCCTCAATCCCCGTCGCCACCGCGAAGATGTTGGGGTCGAAGATGATATCCTCGGGCGGAAAACCGATGCCAACGAGCAGATCATAGGCACGCTTGCAGATCTGGACCTTGCGATCCTTGCTATCAGCCTGGCCTGTCTCGTCAAACGCCATCACGACGACTGCGGCACCATATGCCATGCAGGCGCGCGCATGTTTGAGAAACTCCGCCTCACCTTCCTTCATGCTGATCGAATTAACGACGGGCTTACCCGAGACACATTTCAGCCCGGCCTCGATGACGCTCCATTTGGATGAGTCGATCATCACCGGCACGCGCGCGATATCAGGTTCAGCTGCGATGCGTTTCAGGAAGGTGGTCATCGCGAGCTCTGCGTCAAGCAGGCCTTCATCCATGTTCACATCGATGATTTGCGCACCATTTTCCACCTGGTCACGCGCCACCTCAACCGCCGCATCATAATCGCCGGCAAGGATCAGTTTCTTGAACTTGGCGCTTCCGGTGACGTTGGTACGTTCGCCAATGTTGACGAACGAGGAACCGGTTGGGCGAGAGGTATCGGAAATGGTTTTCATATGTTCTTCTTCTCCCCTCCCGCTTGCGGGAGGGGTCGGGGGAGGGCCGGAATTTACAGGGAAGAGCTGGCCCTGACAGGCCCTCCCCTAGCCCCTCCCGCAGGCGGAAGGGGATATCTGCCTCAAGCCGCCATTACAAAGGGTTCCAGACCCGCAAGCCGGGTTACCACAGGCGCCGTAGGCACCATCCTCGGCGCGCGGTCGGCAACTGCTTTGGCGATTGCTGCGATATGATCGGGCGTGGTGCCGCAGCATCCGCCGACGATGTTGACCAGCCCTTCATCAAGCCAAACCTCAATCAGCTTCGCGGTTTGTTCGGGTAGCTCGTCATATTGGCCAAGCTCATTGGGAAGACCGGCATTGGGATATGCCATAACCAGTGCATCGGCGCTCTTTGCCAATTCCACCAGATAGGGACGCAGCAGGTCGGCACCGAAGGAACAGTTAAGTCCTATGGTCAGCGGCTTCACATGCCTGATGCTGTTCCAGAAACCTTGCACTGTATGGCCCGAAAGATTTCGCCCGGCCATGTCGGTGATCGTCATCGAAATCATCAGCGGGACATCGCGGCCCGATGCTTCGGCGGCCTCTTGCGCGGCCATTGCGGCACATTTGGCATTCAGCGTATCGAAGATCGTTTCGATCAACAGGAAATCAACTCCGCCTTCGATCAGCGCGTCGCACTGTTCGCGATAATCGGCCTTGAGCGTATCGAAATCAACCTCGCGATAGCCGGGATCGTTGACATCAGGCGACAGCGAAAGCGTCTTGTTGGTCGGGCCGACTGACCCGGCGACAAACCGGCGGACGCCATCCTGCGCCTCTGCACGGTCGGCGCAGGCGCGCGCAAGTCTTGCGCTTTGCAGGTTGATGTCACGCACCAGATGTTCGCAACCATAATCCGCCATCGCCACGCGCGTCGACGAAAAGGTGTTGGTCTCGATCATGTCGGCACCGGCGGCCAAATAGGCATCGTGAATGCCGCCGATAATGTCGGGGCGAGTGATCGACAGCAGGTCGTTATTGCCCTTCTGGTCCTTCGCAAGATCCAGACTACCGCGATAATCGGCCTCGCCAAGGCGGTGCCGCTGGATCGCCGTGCCATAGCCGCCATCAAAGACCAATATGCGCTGTTGCGCGCGAGCGGTAAAATCCTCACGCGGGGTCATGCTGCAGCCTCCTTGACGGCTTCGGTCGGGCGTTTGCCAAGCAGGTGGCAGATAGCATAGCTCAGTTCAGCCCGGTTCAATGTGTAGAAGTGGAACTGGCGCACACCGCCTGCATAAAGGCGGCGGCACATTTCGGCGGCAATGGTTGCGGCGACCAACTGACGGGCGGCCGGGCGATCGTCCAGCCCTTCGAACAAATGGGCCAGCCAATCTGGAACCGCCGTGCCAGTCATTTTCGACATGCGCTGGATCGCGGCGAAATTGGTTACGGGCATGATGCCAGGCACGATTTCCGGTTCGACGCCTGACGCAGCGACAGCATCGCGAAAGCGGAAGAAGGTGTCGGGTTCGAAAAAGAATTGGGTGATCGCTCGGCTTGCCCCTGCATCAAGCTTCCGTTTCAGGAAGTCGATATCGGCCTGTGCGCTTACGGCCTCGGGATGGGTCTCTGGATAGGCACTCACCGAAATCTCGAACGGATGGCGCTTACGCAGCCCTTCCACCAGTTCGGCGGCGCTTGCATAGCCTTGCGGGTGCGGGGCGAATTGGCCGCCGGCATTGGGCGGATCGCCGCGCAGTGCGACAATGTGCCGCACGCCGGCCTGCCAATAGGCGTCAGCGATCTCGTCAATCTCGGCGCAGCTTGCATCGACACAGGTCAGGTGGGCAGCCGCCGCAATGCCGGTTTCGCGCGCAATCCGGGAAACGGTATTGTGCGTGCGTTCCCGCGTCGTGCCGCCTGCGCCATAAGTTACCGATACAAAGCGCGGCCCCAAAGGCTCCAGGGTAACGATTGCGTCCCACAATTGCTCTTCCATCTTTTCCGTCTTGGGCGGAAAAAATTCAAAGCTGATCTCGGCATCGCCGGGAAGCCCCGCAAAAAGCGGGCCGGCCAGCGCACGGCGCGATTCTGCCATCTGGTCGAGCGATAATATCATGCAACAATCCTGAGTTTGGGGTTTTCTTCAGCGCCCATCGTATCGCGCCGAGCAAGCCAGATCTTGACGGCCAGCCGCCCACCGGCAAGCGTCTCTGTCCGCACAGGGGAAAGCCCCGCTGCGGTAAAAGCGCGCGCCATGCTTTCATCAGAAAAGCCAAGGCGGGCATGGGCATGGACACTGCGCAATTCTTCAAGGTCGTGCGAGGCAAAATCGACCACCATCAACCGGCCCTGCGGAGCCAGCACGCGTGCTGCCTCGGCAATCGCCCGTTCGGGATGCTGCGCATAATGCAACACCTGGTGGAACAAGACCGTATCAAAACTGCCGTCATCAAAAGGCAGCGCGTTGAAATCGCCCAATACAACCTCGCAATGGCCTTGCACCGCCGCTGCTTCTGGCAGGCTGCCGAGCTTTGCCCGGGCGAGCCGCAACATTTCGACGCTGTTGTCGAGCGCGACGAAGCGCGATGCGGTGCCTGCAAACAATTCGATCATACGCCCGGTGCCGGTGCCGATATCGAGTGCGCGACCAATAGACTGTTCCGCAAGGATTGCCTGCATCGCCGCCTCGACCTCGGCTTCTGCAATATGCAGCGAACGGATCTGATCCCATTGTTCGGCATGGGCGTCGAAATAGGCCGCGGCCATTTGGGTGCGTGCTGAGCGCACTTCCTTTAGCCGCTCAAGATCGCCCAGCACGGGCCGCGAATCTTCGGTGCCCGGCAGGGTGAACAGCGCCTCAATAGCCGGATCGGACAGCATAGGGCCGGGACGCAAGAAGACCCATGCACCCTCACGCCGACGCTCGGCAATGCCTGCCTCATCGAGGATCTTGATATGACGCGAGACACGCGGTTGACTTTGTCCTAGAATCTGGACCACCTCGCTCACCGACAGTTCAAGCTGACGGATCAAAAGCGTGATTCGCAACCGGGTAGGATCGGCAATCGCACGCATTATGTTGAGCAAAGGGGCCATAGCGACATGATATAAAGAATTCTTTATATGCTGTCAATTGGCGCATTTGTGACAGATTTCTGATCTGCTGACCGATATTTGCGGTCAGACCGGCGCACTCTACGCATTTTGTAGAAAATCCCGATTGCGTTGATAGTTTGAAGCCGCTAGTGCAACTTTCCGCAAGTCAAGCCATGCCAAAAGCTGGCCGCTTGTCAGGTTTTCTGAAGTTCTTTGTTAGGGGGATTTCCCACATGAAAAAAATTGCTGTTTCGCTCGTTCTCGCTTCTGCAATGGCTCTTGCCGCTTGCTCGGGCGCTGAAGAAGCTACCACTGAAGAAGCTGCTGCAACCGAAGAAGCTGCTACCGACGCTGCTGCTGGCGCTGAAGCCGCTGCAACCGACGCTGCTGCTGCAACCGACGCTGCTGCTACCGACGCTGCTGCTGCTGGTGATGCCGCTGCTGCTGCTGCTGGTGACGCCGCTGCTGCTGCTGGCGACGCTGCCAAGGCTGCTGGCGACGCTGCCAAGGAAGCTACCAAGTAATAGCTTTCTTAGCGCAAGCTAGAAATCGAAAAGGCTGTCCTGCCGATGCAGGGCAGCCTTTTTCTTTGCCTGATATTGGCGTCCTGCCTAGGATGACATGATGCGGCGCACACAGTCCCTCATTTTGGCCCTCGCCCTGTTACCGCTGCCTGCACTGTCAGGCTGCGGACCGGCACCCACCGACCCTGGCCCCGGCGGCGTCAGCGTAGAAGATGCGCGCGAACTGGATCGCGCCGCTGAAAAACTGGATGCGCAGCAAGCAAACCCGCCCCTATTCCCTGAAAAGGACGAAGCCGCCGAAGACGCTCAACGATGATGACGCGCCACGATGCGTGACACGGCCTGCATCATCGCCATACGATCCGGCACTGATGCCGTCGTGCTCGCGATCATAACCACCACGGCGTAACGCGTTCCATCCGGCGCGGTCATAATTCCGATATCGTTATAGCCGGTGGACACTGGGCTTAAAATCTGGCCGGTTCCGGTCTTGTGGCCAAAGCGCCAGTCAGCCGGCACGCCCGCCTTCAGCCGATTGGGGCCGCTCGATGTGCGCTCCATCATCGCCATTAACAGCCGCGTAGAGGCAGGTGACAACAAGTCGCCCCGCGCCAGTTTCGCCAATGCGGCAGCAATGGCATCAGGCGATGCGCCATCAATGGGATCGGCGAGATAGGCGTCGAGCGCGGCCTTGCGTCTTTCGACCGGCACAGCTTCGCGCGCAGCATAGAAGCGCCGACCTAGCGCATAATCCTGCTGCCAGGCGACGCCGGCAATCTGGCTTTGCAGCAAGCGTTCCCCGGGGCCGAAACGGATGCGCCCCAATTGCTTGCGCTCGATAAAGCCACGAACCGACTGCGGCCCACCCACTGCACGCAGCAGGCTGTCATTTGCCGTATTGTCGCTTGCCGTGATTGACTGTTCCAGCAGTTCCGAAACCGGAACCTCGATCGTTCCATTAGCGACCACGCGTTCACGGATCGGTTGATGAAAGACCGCAAGATCGTCCATCGTGATGCGGACCTTCTGGTCAAGCCGCAACCGCCCGCTATCGACCTGATCGAGGACCGTCAGCGCGACCCACAGTTTCGAAACGCTTTGCTGAGGGAACCATTCGCCCAACCTTTTGCCCGTCGTCCAGCCGCCATCAATCCGCTGCACCGCAATGCCTGTCTTGCCGGGAAAGTTGCGCCAGATGTCATGAAGTTCGGAAACCAGCTGCGCGGGTGCCTCGCGGCTATCGGGGCGCACTGCTTCGGGCTGGGGCTTGGTTTGCGGCGGCGTGGTGATCGCGGGCGCAGGCTTGATAACCGGTCGAGCAGACGGCACCGGCGGAGCCGAAACGCAGCCGTGCAGGAAAAGCAGCAAAATTGTGGTCAGACCCAGTTTCTTTGCGCTCGGCACGCCATGACCTCCAAGATTTTACAATATGTGCATAGCGGCAGCATTCTCCCATCGCCAGCACCGAATTCGGCCTTTGCGGCCAAGCGATGCAGGCGAGAGCCGGGTCACTCGCGCTGCAATACCAAGGATGAGAGAGCGGATATTGCTTGACCTGAACAGACAGCCGTTGTTGTCCTTGCACTGGCAAGAAAGTTCCAAAGCGGGAGCAAATCCAATGAGTGACGAAGGCCTTTTCATCGGTTCAACCGCCGAAGGTGCGCGCCAGTCGATCAACTGGAGACGCGCCAACCGCCATGGGTTGATTGCAGGCGCGACCGGCACCGGCAAGACGATCACGCTGCAGGTCATGGCCGAGGGCTTTTCAAAAAATGGCGTGCCGGTGTTTGTGTCCGACGTTAAGGGCGATCTTGCAGGCATGGCGATGGCCGGTGCGGCAACGCAGAAGAATCATGAAATCTTTGCCAACCGCGCCAGAGAAATTGGCGATGACGCCTGGATATATTCCGAAAACCCGGTGCAGTTCTGGGATTTGTTCGGCGAAAGCGGACATCCGGTGCGTACGACCATTTCGGAAATGGGCCCCCTGCTCCTTTCACGGTTGATGGACCTCAACGAAGTGCAGGAAGGCGTCTTGACCATCGCCTTCCATGTCGCCGACAAAGAGGGTCTGCTGCTACTCGACCTTGACGATTTGCAGGCGATGCTCGTCAATATTGCGGATCGCGCCGATGAACTAACGACCATCTACGGCAATGTGTCGAAGCAGAGCGTCGGCACCATCCAGCGTTCGTTGCTGCAACTGCGTTCGCAAGGTGGCGACCATTTCTTTGGCGAACCATCGCTCGACCTCGATGATTTCATCGCCACCGACGACAAGGGCCGCGGCGTGATCAACATCCTTGCCGCGGAAAAGCTGATGCAGAGTCCGAAGCTTTATTCGACCTTCCTGCTTTGGTTGCTGTCCGAACTGTTCGAACAGCTCCCCGAAATCGGAGACCCGGACAAGCCCAAGCTCGTCTTCTTCTTTGATGAGGCGCATCTGCTGTTCAATGACGCGCCCAAGGCACTGGTCGAGAAGATCGAACAGGTGGTGCGCCTGATCCGTTCGAAAGGCGTCGGCGTCTATTTCGTCACGCAAAATCCGATCGACATACCCGATACCGTCGCGGGCCAGCTCAACAACCGCGTGCAACATAAACTGAACGCCTTTACCCCGCGCGACCAGCAAGCGGTAAAATCGGCAGCAGAAACCTTTCGTGCCAATCCGAAAATCGACGTGGCAACGGTGATCACCGAGTTGAAGGTCGGCGAGGCGCTGGTGTCTGTCTTGCAGGCTGATGGCGCCCCGACGCCGGTCGAGCGCACCCTCATCCGTCCGCCCGCATCCCGTACCGGCCCGCTGACCCCGCAGGAACGGGGCGTGATGATCGCGACTGACGCCATTGGCGATAAATATGATGCGCTGATCGACCGCGAATCGGCGGAGGAAATCATCCTGGCCAAGGGCGCACAGGCTGCAGCCGCGGCCGAGGCTGCAAAAGCCGCTGAGGCACAGGTGAAGGCAGATGCCATCGCCGCCAAGGAACGCGCCAAGGCAGAGGCGGCAGCCGCAAAGGAGGCGGCGCGCGAAGCGGCACGGCAGGCGCGGGAGGATGCAAAGCCCAGCATGACCGAAAAGATGGTACAATCAGCCGCGCGATCCGCTGCAACATCTGTCGGCCGGCAGTTGGCGGGGAGCCTCGGCAAATCGCTGGTCCGGGGTATATTGGGTAGCCTGTTCAAATAGCGATTTTTTTGCGCGCTCGCTTATTGCAATCCCCGATTTAATTGCCCAATTAAACGGCTGGAGAGGAATCGCGCATGACCAAGCCTGCTGCAAATGAACTTGCCGACTTCGAAGCCCAGTGCGACGCTTGGTTTCGGGAAAACACCGTCGCCGATCCGGGGTTCATGCTGCCGCTGACCTTCATGGAAGTGTCGACTGATCAGCAGTTTGATTTCCTGCAAAAATGGCAGAATCAGGTCTATGAGGCCGGTTATCTGGGGATGAGTTGGCCTGCCGAATATGGCGGCCGTGGCATGCACCCGGAATTTCAGCGGATCGCCACGCGCATCATGAAAAATTATGACGCGCCGATCATGCTTAACGCCATTGGCAATGGCTGGGCCGGCCCGCTGATCCTCGACATCGGCACTGAAGAACAGAAGAAACGCTACATCAAGCCGATGCTCGCCGCCGAAGAAATCTGGTGCCAAGGCTTTTCAGAACCCGAACATGGCAGCGATCTTGGCAATGCGCAGACCCGCGCCGTGCGCGACGGCGATGATTATGTGATCAATGGTTCGAAAATCTGGACGTCGCTGGGCGACCGCGCGCACCAGATGATCCTGCTTGCCCGCACCAATCCTGATGCACCGAACAAATATGCCGGTTTGAGCTTCTTCCTTGCCCCGATGAAGATCCCGGGCGTGGAAACGCGGCGGATCAAAAAACTCACAGGCGAATATGGCTTTGTCCAATGCTTCTTCGACAATGCGCGCATTCCGGCCGATGGCCTGATGGGTGAAGAGGGCCAAGGCTGGCTCGTCGCGATGAAGACGCTGGAATATGAACGCGGTGCAAAGGTCAATCTGGCGGGCGGTTCCTTCGTCAAGGAAATGGACGTGATGGCAATCGTCGATCTGGCGCGTGAGGCAAAGCGCGGCGGAAAGCCAGTGCTCGACGATCCGGTGATCCGCGACCAGCTGGTCGACTATCTGATCGACATCCAGGCGTTGAACCTCAACAATAGCCGCCGCCGGATGGCACCGCTGAATCGCGACCGTCCTTTGGGCCTTGCCTTGATGAACAAGCTGGCGCGCACCGAACTGGTTCGCGAGCTCACCGAGTTTGCGCTGCAGTTCCAAGGCACAAAAGCAGGCTATTATGTCGGCGAGCAGGAAGCGATTGACGATGGCTATTGGCATCGCGCTTATTTGAACAGTTTTTCCGCCACGATCGGCGGAGGCACCAGCGAAATACAGAAGAACATCATCGGCGAGCATGTGCTCGGCCTACCCAAAACCAAATAAACTGAAATCCAAGGAGAGGACCCCATGAGCGACGCACTGACCGAAGTCCGCGATGGCATATTGATCATCACCATCAACCGGCCCGACGCCAAAAACGCGATGAACAAGGCTGCATCGGAGGCAATCGCCGCCGCGCTCGACCAGTTGGACGCCGACAATGATTTGCGCGTCGGCATCGTCACGGGTGCGGGTGGGACATTCTGCTCGGGTATGGATCTTAAGGGCTTTTTGCGCGGCGAAACCCCCTTTGTCGCGGGACGCGGCTTTGGCGGGATCACCCAGAAATCGCCCGCAAAGCCCCTGATCGCGGCAGTCGATGGCTATGCCTTGGCTGGCGGGCTTGAAGTTGCCATCGCCTGCGACATGATCGTCGCCAACGAAAATGCGAAATTCGGCATTCCAGAAGTGAAGCGCGGCCTTGCCGCCGCAGCCGGCGGGCTGATGCGCCTGCCCAAGAAAATCCCGCCGCATATTGCAATGGAATTGGCGCTGACAGGTGACTTCATCGACGCCAAACGCGCCTATGATCTTGGCCTTGTCAACCGCTTGACCAGCGGCACAGCGCTGGATGCGGCCATCGAACTGGCGCGCACCATCGCAGATAACGGCCCGCTGGCCGTCAAGAAATCCAAGCAGGTGGTCGTCGAATCCGGCGAATGGAACGAAGCGGAAATGTGGCAGAAACAGACCGAAACGCTGGGCAATCTTTTCGCGACCAACGATGCCCGCGAAGGCGCAGCGGCTTTTGCCGAAAAGCGCAAACCCAATTGGACCGGGAGCTGATCAGCCATGGCACATATCAGCGTTTTCGCACAGTCGCATCCCGACAAGCCCGCGCTGATCATGGCCGGGTCGGGCGAGACGGTCAGCTATGCCGCGCTTGAAGCGCGGTCCAACCGGGTCGCCCATCTGCTGCGGTCGCGCGGCCTTGCGATCGGCGACACGATCGCAATCTGCATGGAGAACCGGACGGAATTTTTCGACCTGGTCTGGGGCGCGCAGCGTTCCGGCCTGCATTATGTCGCCATCTCCAGCCGGCTGACTGCGCCGGAAATCGACTATATCCTTGCCGATAGCGGCGCGAAGGCAATCTTCGGATCGGACTATCTGGGCGAAACATTAGAAAAGCTGGACACCGGCGTTGCGCGCTTCACCGTAGATGCGCCTGTCGGCGCTTGGCAATCGCTGCAGGCGGCATTGGAAGGCAAGCCTGAAACGCCGATTGCAGACGAGCGTGCAGGCACGGACATGCTCTACAGTTCGGGTACTACCGGCCGCCCTAAGGGCGTGCGCATCCCGCTTCCCGAAGATCCCAATATCGCCGGCGTCAATCCGCTGACCATGTTGACTGCGATGGCATTCAAATCGACGCAGGACAGCATCTATCTCTCGCCTGCCCCACTCTACCATGCCGCGCCGCTGCGCTGGTGCATGGCAATGCAGCGGCTGGGCGCGACCGTGGTGGTGATGGAGAAATTCGACCCTGAAGCGGCGCTGCGCTACATCGAGCAGTACAAGATCACGAACAGCCAGTGGGTGCCAACCCATTTTGTTCGCATGCTCAAGCTGCCCGAAGAGGTGCGCACCCGATATGACCTATCCAGCCTGCGGGTCGCGGTACACGCCGCTGCCCCCTGCCCGGTTCCGATCAAGGAAGCGATGATCAACTGGTGGGGCCCGGTCATCATCGAATATTATGCCGGCACCGAAGGCAATGGCATGACGGTAGTCGGCAGCGACGACTGGATGGCACATAAAGGCACGGTCGGCCGGCCGCTGCTCGGCATTGTCCATATTTGCGACGAAAATGGCGACGAAGTGCCACCGCGCACCGAGGGTGCGGTCTTTTTCGAAAGCGAAAACCGTTTCAGCTATCATAACGACCCCGACAAGACCCGCGACGCCACCAACAAGCATGGCTGGACGACGCTGGGCGATGTGGGCTGGGTGGATGAAGAAGGCTTTCTCTACCTTACAGACCGCAAGAGCTTCATGATCATTTCCGGCGGGGTAAACATCTATCCGCAGGAAATCGAGAATTTGCTCGTCAGCCATCCGAAGGTCGCCGACGCTGCGGTCATCGGAGCACCCGATGAAGACCTGGGTGAAAAAGTGGTCGCAGTTGTGCAGCCACTCGACATGACGCAGGCGGGTGATGCGCTGGCCGACGAACTGCGGGAATTCCTGCGGCAATCGCTGTCGGGCGTCAAAATGCCCAAGCAGATCGACTTCCGCGAAGAACTGCCGCGCCACGCCACCGGCAAGCTCTACAAGCGGCTTCTGCGTGACGAATATTGGGGAAAGACGGACAGCAAGATCGTCTGAGGGAGAGCAGCGATGAGCGAGACAATACCGGTATTGCGCGGCGCAGATGCACATCGCGTCATCGACCCGAAAGTCTATGGCAACTGGACGGCGGCGCTCGACATGTTCGATCAGCTCCGCCGTGAAAGTCCGGTGGTGCGCGTCGAAAATGACGAATGTCATGATCCCTTCTGGCTGATCACTCGCCATGAAGATGTGATGCGCATTTCCAAGGACAATGCGACCTTCCTCAACAACCCTCGCCCTGTCGTCTTCAGTTTTCGCAGCGCGATCGAATTTGCAAAGGCGGTGACGGGCAGCAACATGCTGGTCGACTCGCTCGTTGTCTTCGACGCGCCGATCCACAGGAAATATCGCCGGCTGACCCAAGAATGGTTCATGCCGAAAAACCTCAAGCTGATCGAGGCGGAGATCAAAGCGCTGGCGAAGAAAACCGTCGACCGCTTGATCGAAGCAGGTCCCGAAGCTGATTTCGTACAGACAGTTGCCGCACCCTATCCGCTGCATGTGGTGATGCAGATATTGGGCGTGCCCGAAGCGGACGAGGCGCGCATGCTGTTCCTGACGCAGCAAATGTTCGGCGGGCAGGATGAGGATCTGAACAAATCGGGCCGGGCAGAAATGACCGCCGACCAAATTACCCAGCTTGTCGCCGGCGCAGTCAAAAGCTTCGAAGAATATTTTGCGGCCCTCGCTGCAGAAAAACGCGCGCGGCCAACACAGGATGTAGCCAGCGTGATTGCCAATGCAACGGTTGATGGCGCACCGCTCAATGATCGTGACATGGCAGGCTATTACATCATTGTCGCGAGCGCAGGGCACGATACCACATCAGCCTCAACCGCCGGTGCCATGCATGCACTGGCGCAGGATCCGGAACAATTCGCGCGGTTGAAAGCCGACCGTTCGCTGCTGGCAGGTGTCGTCGAAGAGGCCATCCGCTGGTCCACGCCCGTGCAGCATTTCATGCGGACAGCCGCAGAAGATGTCGAAATCGCCGGACAGAAAATCGCCAAGGGTGATTGGCTGATGCTCAGCTACGTCGCCGCCAATCATGACGACAGTGTCTTTGCCGATCCGCGCCGCTTCGACGCGGCACGATCGCCCAACAGGCATCTTGCCTTTGGCGCAGGCGCGCACCAATGCCTTGGCCTACATCTGGCTCGGCTCGAAATGCGCATTCTGTTCGAAGAACTGCTCGACCGGATCGACGCGATTGAACTGGCAGGCGAGCCGAAGCGTGCGAATTCGACCTTCGTCGGGGGCCTAAAGACCCTGCCAGTCCGGTTCCAGACCACGACTGGATAGTAAGGAGCACCGGCTTGCCATCGCCGCAGCGAAGGCCTAGACTTGGCTCCATGGCCAATATCATTGCATATCTGTTTGGACTGGTCGCACTTCTCCTTGCGATTCCTGCCTTCATCCCGCTTCTGGGCTGGCTGAACTGGATTATCCTGCCGATCGCCGGCATTGGCGTGGCTTTCGGTTTTGCATCGGAAAAGAATGGCGGCCGCAATTTCTGCCTCGTCGTTGCTGCGATCTGCGCGATCCGGCTCTGGCTCGGCGGCGGACTGTTCTGAGCAAGCCCGAAACCCCAAGCCCATCGCCAATCGATAGAGGCGGGCTCGCCGCAGCCCTTGGCGCCTATACGATATGGGGCTTTATGCCCGTCTTTTTCCGCCAAATGTCTGCAGTCCCCGCGCTGGAGATTATTGCACATCGGGTCATCTGGGCAGTGCCATTGCTGCTTGGGATCATGGCCGTGCGCCGTCAGCTGGGCGAATATCGGGCGGTACTATCGCAATGGCCGCTGCTGCGCTGGATGCTGGCGAGTTCGATACTGATTTCGATCAACTGGCTGGTCTATGTCTGGGCGGTCAATAATGGGCAAATTCTGGCAGCGAGCTTCGGCTATTATCTGAACCCGCTGCTCAACATTTTGATCGGCACGCTGTTCCTGAAAGAAAAGCTCAACCAGACGCAGGCCATCGCGGTTGCCGTTGCAGTGGTCGGCGTCGCAGTAATGGGCGCGGACGCATTGGATACGCTGTGGATCAGCCTGAGCCTTGCGACCAGTTTCGGCATCTATGGTCTCGTCCGCAAAATGGCACCGGTGGGATCGGTCCCCGGGCTGGCGATCGAAACCACAGTGTTGCTGCCGGTTGCGATGGCCGCCGCATTCTGGTTCGCATCCAGCGGTCCGCACCCGGGCTGGGGCAGTGACAGCAGCACGAATTGGTTGCTGATTGCAGGCGGTGCCATCACCGCCATTCCGCTTCTGCTTTTTGCAACGGCGGCCCGACGCATGGATTATAGCGCGCTGGGTTTCATCCAATATGTAGGCCCGACGATCCAATTTTTCTGCGGCGTCATTTTATATGATGAGCCGCTGACCACAACGCGCGCGATCAGCTTTGGCCTGATCTGGTTTGCACTGGCAATCTTCAGTTGGGATGCGCTGCGCCGCATGCACGCCGGCCGTCAGACCTAGCCTTCAAAGCGCCAGCCAATCTCTTCGCCCGCATGAAAGGGCGATACCGGTGTGCCTTCGCAATCCAGGCTTTCGGGAACCGGCGTTGCCATTTTGCGGAGCGTCACCGTGCCTTCGTTGAGCGGCAGCTTGTAGAAATTGGGACCGTGGATTGAGGCAAAACCTTCGAGCCGGTCGAGCGCACCTTCCTCTTCAAATACCAGCGCGTAACTTTCGAGCGCGAACGGCGCATTGAAAATGCCTGCACATCCGCAGGCGGATTCCTTGGCCGACAGGGAATGCGGCGCGCTGTCCGTGCCTAGGAAATATTTCGGATTGCCCGATACCGCCGCTTCGCGCAGCGCCAGCCGGTGAAATTCCCGCTTTGCAACCGGTAGGCAATAAGCGTGCGGACGGATGCCGCCGGCAAACATGGCGTTGCGATTAATGTGTAGATGCTGCGGCGTGATCGTTGCTGCGATATTGGGCCCGCTGTCGCGCACGAAATCAACCGCATCCTTGGTTGTGATATGTTCGAAAACAATGCGCAATTGCGGGAAATCGCGCACCACCTTGGTCAGGATACGTTCGATGAACACTGCTTCCCGGTCAAAGATATCAACCTCATGGTCGGTTACCTCGCCATGGATCAGAAGCGGCATGTCAATCGCCTGCATCCGTTCAAGCACGGAATAGATGTTGGCAATGTCGGTCACGCCATGCGCGCTGCCAGTTGTGGCGTGCGCCGGATATAGCTTGGCTGCCGTGAACACACCTTCGCCATGGCCACGCGCAATTTCTTCAGGATCAAGATTGTCGGTGAGATAGCATGTGATCAGCGGTTCGAAGGCCATGCCTTCGGGCAGAGCCGCAAGGATGCGCTCGCGATAGGCCGCACCTGCAGCGCTGGTCGTCACCGGCGGCGAGAGGTTGGGCATGACGATCGCACGGGCAAATTGCCGGGCGGTATGATGGGCAACGCCTTTCAGCATGGCGCCATCGCGCAAGTGAACATGCCAGTCGTCGGGGCGGCGGATCGTGAGGCTATCGGTCATGGCTTCCCTTTAGTCAAAGCGCTGCCTATTTGTAAGCCATGTCTGCACCCCGTTTGTTCGATCGTAGCGTAATCCGTCTGTCTCCGCAGGAGGCGGGGGAAGATGTCCGCGCGTTTCTGCAGGGCCTGATCACACAGGATGTTAAAGCGGAATTGCCCCGCTGGGCGGGCCTTCTGACCCCGCAGGGCAAGGCGCTTTTCGATTTCATCCTTTGGGCCGATCCCGATGCGCCCGATGATGTGCTGATCGATTGCGAAACTGCGCAGGCAGAGGCGCTGGCCAAACGGCTTTCAATCTACCGTCTGCGGCGCAAGATTGCGATCAGCGTCGATCCCGGACTCGGTGTCTTTTGGGCTGTAGCCGCCGAAGGGAGGCCGGCAGATCCACGGCTGTCTGAACTTGGCGTCCGCTGGATCGCACCGGTGAATGATGACGATGTCGATATCAGCGCTTTTTATCGCGCCAATCGCCTGTCGCTTGGCGTGACGGAGGGCGTTGCCGAACTGGGCAGCGATGCGACCTTGTGGCTTGAAACCAATGCGGCGGAACTGAACGGCGTTTCCTTCACCAAGGGCTGTTATGTGGGGCAGGAAAACACCGCGCGAATGAATTGGCGCCAAAAAGTGAACCGGCGGCTGATCGTGGTGCGCTCTGCCGATGCCGATCCGAAGCGGTTGCGGATCGATTATCCCGAACTTGGCTATGCAGTTGTGCATATGCGGGTCGAGGATCTCGATACTGCCACGCTTCCCCATTGGCTGGCATCGGCTTTGGCGGAATGAGGCTGTTCATCGACCGTCCATCCGCCTTGTGCTGGAACGACGCATGATCATGCTTCCAATATTGTTACTGCTGCTGTCAACGGCGGCAGTCTCGCCCGCTGATGCAGCGCCCGCCGCAGTGAATATCGATGAGCGGCAGGAGATTTATGGCAGCCTGCTGTCTTGCGCGGCCTTTCACACAATCGAAGCTGCACGTGGCGATGAACTGGCGCGCGCCTCGCAAAAGGCCGCGGCGCAGGATTATGCCCGAGCCGCAACCGTCTTTGCCCCCGACGGCAAGGCCGCCACGGTCAATCGCGATCTGGGCAATTTACTCCAGATTTTTCAGGCACAACTGGATGCCGGCGAAACCCGTGCCATGGCCGAGCAATGGACCGCACTCGAACGATCCTGCGCCGAATTGCATTTGGTGAAAGACCGGTTAGTTCGAAAGGCGCGTCCCGAAGAGCCGTCCCTGATCGAAGGCGAACGTTAAACGTCGAGATTGGCGACGTTCAGTGCGTTTTCCTGAATGAAATCGCGCCGCGGTTCGACCACATCACCCATCAGCTTTTCGAAGATTTCGCCTTCTTCCTGGCTATCCTCGATCGTCACCTGAAGCAGCGAGCGGACATTGGGATCGAGCGTGGTTTCCCAAAGCTGTTCGGCGTTCATTTCGCCCAAGCCTTTGTAGCGCTGGATCGACAGCCCCTTGCGTCCGGCGGCAAGAACCGCGTCGAGCAGTTCCGACGGACGGGTGACCAGCGTTTCGACAGGGGCCTTGCGCGCCGTTGTCGTTGTTGCGGCTTCGGCCTCGTCGGTTTCGGCAACCTCCACCTCGGGCTCTGCGGCTTGTGCCGCTGATTTCACCAGCTTTGCAGGCGCGGCATAACGCGCCGCTTCTTCGTCCGCCAGTTTGTGCAGCTTGCGCGCTTCCGCGCTGACCAGGAAACTGCGTTCGATGATGTGATGGTCGGTCACCCCGCGCCAGGTGCGCTCGAAATGATAACCGCCCTCTTCAGCGACCCGGCCCGTCCATTTATTTTCGGTGTCGATGGCATCGAGCCAGCGTGCCGCCGCAGCCACAGCTGCTTCACGCGCCGCGCCTTCCAGTTCAGGCGCCAACGCACCGTTCAACGCCAGCGCCTCGATGATGGCAGGATCAAATCGCCTAGGCACATAGGCCATGAGGCTGCGCATCCGCCGGGCATGGTCGACCAAGGACGCAAGCGGCTGCCCACTGATGCTGCCGACCGAGCCTTCCAGAGTCAGCCCGCCAAGCCCTGTTTCGACCAGATAATTGTCGAGCGCAGTATCATCCTTGAGGTAAAGTTCGTTTCGCCCTTTCGCCACTTTGTAGAGCGGCGGCTGCGCGATGTAGAGATGGCCCGCCTCGATAATCGGCTTCATCTGCCGGTAGAAGAAGGTGAGCAGCAGAGTGCGGATGTGCGAACCGTCGACATCTGCGTCGGTCATGATCACAATCTTGTGATAGCGCAGCTTGTCGAGGTTGAAATCGTCGCGAATACCGGTGCCCATCGCTTGGATCAGCGTACCGACCTCCTTCGATGAAATCACGCGGTCAAACCGTGCTCGCTCGACATTCAGGATTTTACCCTTCAGCGGCAGGATTGCCTGATAATGGCGGTCACGCCCCTGCTTGGCGGAGCCACCTGCCGAATCACCCTCGACCAGGAACAGTTCGGATTTGGCAGGATCTTTTTCCTGACAATCAGCAAGCTTACCCGGCAGCGAGGCAACGCCCATCACGCTCTTTCGGCTTGCTTCACGGGCCTTGCGGGCCGCTTCGCGCGCAGCGGCAGCGTCGATGATCTTCTGGATCAGCGTCTTGGCATGGCCGGGATTTTCCTCCAGCCATTCAACCATCTTGTCAGCCATCAGGCTCTCCAGCGGCTGGCGCACTTCGGAACTGACCAGCTTGTCCTTGGTCTGGGACGAGAATTTGGGATCGGGCAATTTGACCGAAACGATTGCGGTCAATCCCTCGCGCATATCCTCACCGGTAAGGTTCACCTTCTCCTTTTTGAGGATGCCCGACTTTTCGCCATAATTGTTGATGGTGCGGGTCAGCGCCGCACGAAAAGCGGCAAGATGGGTGCCGCCATCGCGCTGCGGGATGTTATTGGTGAAGCAGAGGACGTTTTCGTAATAGCTGTCATTCCATTCGAGCGCGACGTCGATGCCAACACCGTCACGTTCTGACGATATTGCAATCGGTTCGGGAATGATCGGCGACCGGTTACGATCAAGATATTTCACAAAGGCGGCGATCCCGCCTTCATAATAAAGATCATGCTCGGCAATGTCGGCATGGCGCTTGTCGCGCAGCAAGAGACGCACACCCGAATTGAGGAAGGCGAGTTCGCGATAGCGATGCTCCAGCTTCTCGAAATCAAATTCGGTAACATTTTTGAACGTGTCGGTGGATGCAAGGAAGGTGACGCGCGTGCCCTTTTTCGGCTTGCCGTCTACAACCGGCGCATCGCCAACAACCTTGAGCGGCGCTTCCGCATCGCCGTGGCGGAAACGCATCCAATGCTCTTTGCCTTCGCGCCAGACGGTAAGCTCAAGCCATTCGGACAGGGCGTTCACAACGGAAACGCCGACGCCATGAAGCCCGCCTGAAACCTTATAGGCATTATCGTCAGAAGTGTTTTCGAACTTACCGCCAGCATGAAGCTGCGTCATGATCACTTCAGCAGCAGAAACGCCCTCTTCCTTGTGCATGTCGGTGGGGATGCCGCGACCATTATCCTCGACCGAAACCGAGCCATCAGGATTCAGTTCGATCAGCACCAGATCACAATGCCCGGCCAGCGCTTCGTCAATAGCGTTATCCGACACTTCGAACACCATGTGATGCAGGCCCGAGCCGTCATCGGTATCGCCGATATACATGCCTGGCCGCTTGCGCACGGCATCAAGGCCCTTCAGCACCTTGATGCTGTCTGCGCCATAACTGTTCTGATTGGGATTGGCCGCGCTATCGCCGCTGGGGGTGTTTTCACTCATGGCGGGACTATAGGCCAGCCCCCCGCAAAACCCAAGCTGCACCGCAGCTTTTCCACATAAAATTAGACTGCAGGATCAGCGCTTTGCCGCAAAACCCAAGAAGCGAAATTTTTGGTTATGAAGCCGGACGGAATATGGCACTAGCTGCGGGCAAAGAATGTGGAGAGAGAGCATGACATTCGACCCTATGGCCGAACTGGAAAAGCCGTTTGGTGACTATACGGCACTGATCAGTGCTTGGGGGCAAGAGCGGCCGGATCGGTTGGCTCTTGACGATGGCAACGAAAGGCTGACCTGGGCGGAAACCGCAGAGCTGGTCGAACGAATTGCCGCGCAATTGCAGGCGGATGGACTGCAAAAAGGGCAGGCAGTCGCAATCCTTGGGACAAGCACGCTGCGCTATGCGCTGGCCTATCTAGGTGCGATCCGCGCTGGCGGTTGTGCGGCACCGCTGACGACATCGGCGACACCTGCCCAGTTGGAAGCGATGCTGAAGGATTCGGGGGCGATGCACCTCTTCATCGATGCACCCAAGCTTTCCGATCTGGCGGATCGCGACCTTCCGGCGGGCAAGATCGTGATGCTTGACGCCCCGTTGGGTGGCCGGCCGGATATCTTCGAATGGATGGCCGCCACAGGCACCAAAGCCGCGCCACATGGCTGCGGGCCCAAAGACCCTTTTAACATCATCTATTCCAGCGGCACCACCGGCACGCCAAAAGGCATCGTCCATTCGCGACAGATGCGCTGGCTGCATGCAACCGTCGGCACCAATACCGGCTATGGTGAAGCCGATGCCGCTTCCTTTGCCGCGACCCCGCTTTATTCCAACACGACGCTGGCGATCGTCATTCCCACATTGGCCTATGGCGGCACACTGCACATCATGCCGAAATTCGACGTTACGGGTTATTTGGAGCGGGCGCAGGCGCACCGCATCACCCACACCATACTGGTGCCGGTGCAGTATAAGCGGCTGATGGAATATGAAGGTTTCAACGATTATGATCTGAGCAGCTATCGCCTCAAATATTGCACCAGCGCGCCCTTTGCCCCTGCACTCAAGGCCGATGTGCTGAAACGCTGGCCGGGCGGGCTGGTCGAAATCTATTCGATGACCGAGGGCGGGGTCGTCTGTCTGCTTCTTGCCCATGAACATCCCGACAAGCTGCACACTGTCGGCATCCCCTGGAAGGGCAGCGAGGTCTTTACCATCGACGAGGCCGGCAACCGTTTGCCGCCGGGCGAGACTGGCGAGTTGGTCGGCCGTTCAGCCACGATGATGTCAGGCTATCAAAACCAGCCGGAAAAAACCCGTGAAGGCTATTGGATCGATAGTGATGGCAGCATCTGGCAACGCATGGGCGATATTGGCCGAGTCGATGCTGACGGCTTTGTCGAACTGCTTGGCCGGTCAAAGGACATGATCATATCCGGCGGTTTCAACATCTACCCCGTGGACCTCGAAAGCGTTTTGCTTGGATTGCCGGGCGTCGAGGAGGCCGCCGTCATCGGAATGGCGAGCGAGCGCTGGGGTGAAACACCGGTCGGTTTCGTGTCGGGTGCGAAAGGCGTTCAGCTTGACACAGCCGACCTGCTTGCCGCGGCCAATGCGCAACTCGGCAAGACCCAGCGCCTGTCTGCACTTCACCAGATTGATGAAATGCCGCGCAGCCATATCGGCAAACTGCTCAAGACCGATTTGCGCGCCATTGCGGAACAGATGGAGGCAGCCTGATGCAGGAACAATGGGGTTCCGATCTGGAAACTGTGATCAGCGTGCTGCAGGTGTCGCTCGCACCAGCCTTCCTTCTGGCGGCCATTGCCAGCCTGCTGAATGTCTATACCGGGCGGCTCTCGCGTATCGTCGATCGCGGTCGTCAGCTGCGCCGCGACCTTGGCGATGCTGAGTTGGACGCACGCGCGCCAATCCTTGCGGAAATGCGCCAGATCCGCCGACGCAAGAAATTGGTACGGCTATCACTGCTCTTAACGATCGGGGCGGCCGTCGTCGTCTGCCTGATGGTCGGCATATTGTTCATCATGGGTCTGACCAGCTTTTCGCGTGCAGAAATCGTAATCGCCATGTTTGCGCTTTCGATGGCGTTACTGGCGATTTCGCTGGCAGCGCTGCTCGCCGAAACGGGCATTGCATCGCATGAAGCCGATCTCGACATCGACGAAGGCAGTAATATCTAACTCCGCTTACGGACCATCGCCGCCAGCGATTTCAGCTTGGGCGTGACGACCGGAACCGTCAGCATCGTTGAAGCCACGGCCATCAGCAACAGGGCGGTAAAGGTCGCGCCGGAAATGATGCCCTTGTCAAGCAGAACGCTTGCAAAAATGATCTCGATCAGGGCCTTGGTCTGCAACAGCCAGCCGATCACCGACGCCTCTCCTTTTTCCCATTTGAGGATTCGCCCGGCAAGGTGAATACCGATGATCTTGCCGCTGACCGAAGCCGCAAGCAGCAAGGTCGCCGCACCAAATACGGCGAGTCCGCCGACATCCCATTGGGTGCGCAGTCCGGTCGACAGGAAAAAGACCGGCATAACCGTCAACAGCACAATTTTGCGAAAATTGTCCATCGCCTGATGGCCAAACCATTTGGCATCCAACACCACGCCAGCAAGGAAGGCGCCGACCATATAATGCAGCCCGGCCCAATCAGCGACGAGGCCGACCGCGATGAGCCAAATCAGGCCGACATACCAGCGGTCGCTTTCAGTGATGCGCACCATCAGCCAGCGCATGCCGCCTGCCGTCAATCCGAACAGGATCAGAAAGGCGAGTTGGCGTTCGATCCGCGCCCAATCGAGAAGGATCAGCGCCAAAACACTCCAGATCGCGATATCGTCAAGGCTTGCATAGCGCAGGATGCGCTGGCCGATCGGCAAGCGCAAAATGTCGAGTTTTTCGAGCAGCAGCACCAGAATCGGCAGTGCGGTGACCGCACAGGCCATGCCGATGCCGAGCACAATCTGCCATGTCTGCCCCTTTTCCCCTGCCCAGCCGGGGCCGGTTGCGAGTAAAAGCAAAGCGGCAGCACAGCCGAAGAGCATCGGAACGACAAGCGCAAAGCCCGCTGTCACGCCGCTTTCACCTCGCCGCGCCCATGCCTCTTGCAGGTCAAGTTCAAGCCCGGCGGCAAAGACGAACATCATCACCGCCCACCAGGCGACGCCGTTCAAAGCGGTTATGACTTCAGGCCGGAAAATCCCTGCATAATATTCGGGAAAGACGGCGCCCAATATTCCAGGGCCGAGCAACACGCCGGCGACAATCTGCACCACGACCAGCGGCGCGTAATAGTCGGTCTTGAACAGCCGCCAGAACAGCCATGGCAGCGCGAAGACGATAAGCATCGCGATCAGGAAAAGTTCGGTCGTGGTAATGGCTGGCAAGCGCTGCGTCCCCGTTCAGCAGTCGATTGACCCCTTGGTCAATCGCGGCACCAGCCGTTATCCTGCCATCATGCGACCGGCAAGGCGCATTCGATTGCAGGAGCAAGCCTGTTCAGAGATCGGGCGGCGATTGTCCCCTTCATGGACAGGGCTTTTCAGGCGTGGTTAACCCGCTGGCGTCGATGCTGGGCGCTATTCTATAGATGGTCTCACCAGTCGCCTCGGAGTTACATCCATGCACCGCGCCATACTTGCTCTTTTCCCTTTGACTGCCGCAATTGCGGTTGCCGCCACAGCGCAATCGGGCGCATCGTTCACGGTCGCAGAAACCGGACAGGAATTTGCCCGGCTTGCCGATGCGATCGACGCCATTGGCGACCGGCAGGGAACGGTGTTGATTGCGCCGGGCACTTACCGCGAATGCGCGGTTCAGCAGGCCGGCTATATTTCGTTCAAGGCCGAGGTACCGGGACGCACGATTTTCGACGGTGGAATCTGTGAAGGCAAGGCAGCGCTAGTGTTGCGTGGGCGATCGGCGGCTGTCGACGGCATCATTTTCCAGAATATGCGTGTGCCCGATGGCAATGGCGCCGGCATTCGTCTGGAAAAAGGCAATCTTGCCATTACCCGTTCGGTGTTCCGCAACAGCGAACAAGGCATATTGACCGCGCAGGATCCCACCGGTGAAATCGTGATCGACCAGACGACCTTCAGCGAACTGGGGCGGTGCGACCGCGGCCTTTCATGCGCGCATAGCATCTATATCGGCGATTTCGGTTCGCTAACCGTGACCCGCAGCCGTTTCGAACGCGGCAATGGCGGCCATTATGTGAAGAGCCGCGCCGCCCGTGCGATAATCCAGAACAATGCCTTTGACGATACGCGGGGGCAGGCGACCAATTATATGATCGATCTGCCTGCCGGCGCATCGGGCATGATCAGCGGAAATGTCTTCGTGCAGGGACAGGATAAGGAAAATTACAGCGCCTTCATCGCTATCGCAGCCGAAGGCAAAGTGCGCAGCAGCGCGGGGCTCGCCGTCAGCGGCAATGACGCCAGCCTTGGTACCGGTGTCGACCGGAACACGATATTCTTGGCCGATTGGTCAGGCGATGCGATTGTGCTGGGCGCGAACCGCCTAGGACGCGGGTTGAAGCCGTTCGAAAAGCGCTAGCCTTACCGCCCCTGCGCACGCCAGCGGCGGACAACACGCTCAAGGATCGCCTCTTCACCGCCAGTTTCCTGCCAGAGCACCGAGAATAAAGGATCTTCGGAAGCAGGGCGCTTGTCTTCCTCAAGCGTATCGAGCGCGACGCGTATAGGGATGGCAACACCTTCACCGCAGATAATGCATTCACGGTTGCGTAGCGCCGGAATCGAATCGAGGAAGCCGCGCGCACCTTCGGGCATGGCCGCCCGGACATAGGCCTGGTCGCGATCATTGTTCAGTCGCATCGAAATGATCGTGCCGCATTGCGACAGCACACCTTCTGCAAGGTCAGACGGTCGCTGCGTGATCAGGCCAAGCGAGACGCCATATTTACGGCCTTCCTTGGCTATCCGTTCCAGAATCGTGCGCACCGCACTGTCCCCGGCTACACGATCCGACGGAATATATCGGTGCGCCTCTTCGCAGACGAACAAGATTGGGCGGTGCGGTTCGTTGCGCGACCAGATCGCATAATCGAACACCAAGCGCGACAATACGGCAACCACGGTCGAGGTAATGTCCGAAGGCATAGAGGACACGTCGATGATCGAGATCGGCTTGCCATGGCTGGGCAGGCGAAAGATCTTCGAAAGGAATTCTGCCATGGTGTCGCCAACAAGCATACCCGAGAACATGAAATTATAGCGCGGATCGGCCTTCAATTCCTCAATCTTGCCGCGCAGCCGCATGAATGGCGCGGTGCTGGTCGCTTTGTCCAGCTTGCCCATCTCATTCTGGATGATCGTAGTCAGATCGGAAAGCAGATAGGGAACCGGCGCGTCGACCGTCAATTTGCCGATCGTTGCAGCGAGGCGGTTTTTCGAACGGGCCTGCAACAGGCATTTTGCCAGAATGTCGCAGTCCATCTGCCGCTCATCGCCAGACGATGTGACGAACACCTCACAATGCTCGGCAAAGTTCATCATCCAATAAGGCAAAGCAAGGTTGTTGACATCGTAAAGGGCGCCATTGCCCTTGAAGGCTGCGGAATATTCACCGTGCGGATCGACCATCACGATATGGCCTTCGGGTGCCATGTCGCAAATCCGGTGCAGGATCAGCGCGGCGCTGGTCGATTTACCGGTACCGGTTGAACCCAACAGCGCGAAATGCTTTCCAAGCATGGCATCGACATAAAGTGCGGCGCGAATATCGCGGGTCGGAAAGACCGTACCGATATTCACATGAGCACGGCTATCAGCCGCATAGACCTGTTTAAGATCGCTGCTGGATACCGCATAGACTTCGGAACCGGGCACCGGATAGCGGGTAACACCGCGCCGGAAATGGTAGATCTTGCCTGTCAGCCGTTCCTCATCACCTTCGCCAAGGAAATCGACCTGCGCCATGATCGTGTCGGTTGATGCAAGATCGAGCCGCTGCGTGCGGATGTTGGCCAGCAACCAGACATTGCCGACCCGGATCTTCACCTGGCTGCCGACCTGGCCAGCATTGGAAATGGCAGGGTCATGATGGCTCAGCAGATTGTTGATGCTCGACGCGCTCAGGCTGATCTGTGAGCCTGAACCCGCAATTTCAACAACGGCGCCGATCTTGTGAAGCGCGCCTTCGGTGGCCTGATGGCTGCGCTGAACAGGCTGGACACCAACCGGACTAGCAGGTGCAGCCGCCGGGGCGGGTTGCGACGGCGTAAAGCCGACCGGTCCGGTTGCAGCAGCTTCGGACGAACCCGGCACAGTCGGAATAGGCTGCATCCCTGAAAAGCCGCGGCCGGAAAAACTGTCGCTCATGCTGGTACCCCGTTGTTCGTGCCGCAACGCTAGGGTGGTAAAGTTAATTTTCGCCTAAATGGCGCTCAAGAAGCGACCGTTAAGGCGTCAGAGCCGGCGAAACACGAAGCCCGCGAACCAACCGAGAAACAGCGAGATCAACACGGCAAACGCGCCATAAATCAGGCCATAATCCTGCGCCATGATCGTCACGAAACGTTCGAACCCCGTCTTGCTGATGATCACGGTGACGCTGTCATCAGCGACGATTACCCGGCCGTTCCGGATCAGCAATGTTTCGGCAGTATAGCGGCCTTCGGGCACGCTGGAGGGGATGGCAAGGCGCGCGCGATAAAGCACCTGATCGGTGATATCGACCGCCCCCGATTTTTCGGCATATAGCCCCCCGCGCTGGTTGAGATCGACCAGCCCATTTGTGAACCGGCGGACCTCCTCGCTGCGGATTTCACCGGTGGGGGAAAGCTGCAGCTTGCCCAGCCCCAGTTCATAAATTGCCGCTGTCCGGGCATCGACAATCTGTTCGATCGGACGCGAAGAGGCGATGGCATAATAGCCGGGGGCAGAACGGAAATCGATGCTTTCGGCATTAACCCAGATACCCGCTACCCGCTGTTTTTCGCGCACGATGATGGGTTCGGTCGGCCCACGCAGCACGACTGCGACATCGACCTTCCCTTCCGGGGCGACGCCGCGCGGATAGATGATCGCCCCGAACAGCAGCAGTTCGGCACCGGTAAAGCGCGACTGGATGTTGATGTTGCGCTGCGAGACATCGGGCACCAGCTTAGGTTCGACCTGCGCCTGCACCGCTGCCGGGATGGGCAGAAGCAGCACGAGCAGAATGAGCAGCCTGACGATCACAGCCCCGCCACCGTATAGATTTCATCGGGCCGCCAGCCGAGGCCGAGCGCCATGCGTAGCGCGACGATCAGGACAATCGCAGCAAGGAACAGCCGCAGATAATCTGGGCGCATCCGCTGCGCCAGCCGCGCGCCGATCTGCGCCCCGGTAACGCTGCCGATCAACAGAAAGACGGCGAGAACGATATCAACCGCCTTGGTCGTCAGGCTGTGCACCATCGTCGAGCTCATCGTCACGAACAGGATCTGGAAGAGCGAGGTGCCAACCACGACATTGGCGCTCATCCCCAGAATATAGAGCATCGCCGGCACCATGATGAAGCCGCCGCCAACACCCAGCAGCATCGTCAATATGCCAGTGACAAAGCCGAGGATCAGCGGCGCGAGCGGCGATATGTAAAGCCCCGAACGATAGAAGCGCCAGCGCCAGGGCAGGTTGGCGACCAGCGGATGGTGTCGCCTTTTGCGGGCGGGCAATGGCTGGCCGCTGCGCGTCGCGCTCACGCTGGCCCATGCCTCGCGCGCCATCATGGTGCCGATGCTGCCCAGCAGGATCGTGTAGAGGATGTTGATCACCGTATCGATCTGGCCCCATGCCTCGAGCAGTTCGAACAATGCCGCGCCGAATATCGTACCCAGAAAGCCACCAGCGACGAGCACCGCCCCCATGTGGAAATCTACGCCGCCACGCCGCATATGGGCAAAGACGCCCGATACGCTGGCCCCTGTCACCTGTGTCGAAGCCGAGGCAGCGGCGACCATTGGCGGAATGCCGTAGAAGATCAGCAAAGGCGTGGTCAGAAAACCGCCGCCGACGCCGAACATCCCCGACAGCATGCCCACCGCGCCGCCGAGGAGGATGATCACAAGGATGTTTACCGACAGCCCGGCTATAGGCAGGTAGATATCCATGCGTTTCCGCTAGCGCCCTTCCCCTGAATGCCGCTGTAATGGCGGCCTGTTTGATACCCTAACGCCTAATCGCGGCGCAATAAAGCCCGGCCGGTCAGGCAAGCGGTTTCAGCTTTCGCCAGCCACCGTGGAAATAATAGCCAATCGACAGCAGGAAAGAGGAGATCGCGGCGAGATTGAACGCCCACCAGATCGCATCGGCCCCATAACGGTCATGGAAACCAAAGCCGATGCTAAAGCGGACGATAATGGTCGCAAAGATAAGGATAAGGAGCGGCGCGATCACCGCGCCATTGGCACGCACCGCAAAGGTCACGACGACCGATATCCCCATCAACAAGAAACTCCATCCGATGACGAGGTTGATGTGGATCGCAATCGGGATCGCCGCACTGCCGGCGGGAATGAACAGGCGCAATATCGGAGTTGCGAAAATCGTAATCGCGGCGATCAGCACTGCGGTCATCAACACATTGATCCCGGCCCCGGCCCAAGCAATCCTTCCGACACGATCCCATTTGTTCGCGCCGATATTCTGCGCGACCATCGCGCTCACTGCGCCGCCGACCGCGACGGCTGGCATCTGCACATAACTCCAAAGCTGGTTCATCACCCCGAACGCCGCCGTGGTATCCACGCCTTCACGATTGACGAGGCCGATCATCACCAGCGCCGAGCCCGACATGATGATCATCGACAGCCCCATGGGCAGCCCCATTTTGGCAATCGGCTTTACCCATGCCGCATCGGGGCGCAGCCAGCCCAGTTCCTCTCCGCGCAGGCGGATAACAAGGTCCTTGGCGTAAACCTGCCGGATTAAAAGCGACAGGCTGATAAGCCCTGCTATCACCGTAGCCAGCGCCGATCCCGCTATACCCAGCGCGGGGATGGGCCCCAGCCCGAGGATGAAGACCGGGTTGAGCACAATGTCGAGCCCTACATTGACCAGCGTATTGCGAAAGGGCGTGACCGAATCCCCCACACCGCGGAGCGAGGAGGAAATTAGGATCATCACAAAGCTGGTTGGCATGCTGAGGAACATCACCCGCAAATAAGCGAGCGCGAGCGGATAGGCCGCCTCGGGCGTTGCCATCAGCCGCAACAAGGCGGGCGCGAACAACCAGCCAAGCAAGGCGACGGCGATACCTGCAGCGAGGAACAGGCCGGTCGCCGTCCCCATGATCCGGCGCACCGATTCAATCTGCCCGCGTCCGACATTCTGCCCGATCAGGATTGTCGTTGCCATTGAGAAGCCGAACAGCGAGGAAAACATCAGAAAGATGATCATTCCGGCATTGGCCGAAGCGGCCAGCGCAGTTTCGCCGAGAAACTGCCCGATCCACACCGAATTCACCGAATGGTTCACCGATTGCAGGATGTTGACGCCAAGCGAAGGCAGCGCGAACAGGAACAGCGTCTTGCCGACAGGGCCTATGGTCAGGTCGCGTTGGGGGGATCGGCTGGCCATGAGTCAGCTGCAATGCCCGTTGATGGCCCGGCCCTGCGTCACCCCAGCCGCGCTAGCGCCGCGCCGAGCCGTTCGACCTCCGCGCTTTTTTCCGCATGGTCGGCGCGCGCCTTTTCGACGGCTTCCGGCTTTGCCTTTTCGACAAAGGCGGGGTTGGACAGCCGCCCTTCAAGTGCCTTTGCTTCCTTGGCCACCGCTTCGATCGCCTTGGTGATGCGGGCGCGTTCGGCGTCGAGATCGACTATGCCTTCCAGCGGGATCACATAGGTTGCCTCATCGACAACGATCTGCACTGCGCCGCCTGCCGGCGGTTCGGCAGGGCTGATGCTGTCAAGCCGCGCTTGGCGTGCAATCGCCGCCTGCTGCCGCTCGATCCGCGCCAGTGTTTCGGGCGAAGCATCGCGAACAAAGGCATGCAACCGCGCACCCGGCGCAATGCCCAGTTCGTTCTTGGCGCTGCGTACTTCGGTCACCAGTGCGATCAACCAGTTAATTTCAGCGCCAGCTGCCAGATCAAGATCGGCCTTGGGCTCGGGCCATTTGGCAAGGATCAGGTCATAGGAGCGTTCGCCAAGAGCATGCCACAATTCCTCGGTCACGAACGGCATGAAGGGATGGAGCATCACGAGTATCTGGTCGAGCACCCAGCCGGCCACAGCCTTGGTTTCCGCGTCGATTTCGCCCCGTTCTTCTCCGGCCGACACCGGCTTGATCAGTTCGAGATACCAGTCGCAGAATGTGCCCCAGCTGAACTGGTAGATCGCATCGGCCATGGCGTCGAAGCGATATTCCTCAAACGCTTTATCGAGTTTCGCCAGCGTCGCGCTGACTTCGCCGATAATCCATTTGTTAACCGCAAGGCTTGCTTGCGGAGCATGCAAGGTGCCGCTGGCGCCGATGCCGTTGGACTGGCAGAAACGCGCTGCATTCCAAAGCTTTGTCGCAAAATTGCGATAGCCTTCAACGCGGCGTTCATCCATCTTCACATCCCGGCCCTGGCTTTCCATGGCCGCCATGAAGAAACGCAGGGCGTCGGTTCCATATTGATCCATCAGGATCAGCGGATCGACGACATTACCCTTGGACTTGGACATTTTCTGCCCGTCGGCCGCGCGGACAAGGCCGTGGAGATAGAGCGTCTTCCAAGGCACTTCCTGCATGAAGTGCATTCCCTGCATCGCCATGCGCGCATCCCAGAAAAACAGGATGTCAAAGCCGGAGATGAGAACGTCGTTGGGGTAGTGACGCTTCAGATCTTCGGTCTGGTCGGGCCAGCCCAGCGTACCAAAAGGCCAGAGTGCGGAGGAGAACCATGTATCAAGCACGTCTGCGTCGCGGGTCAACGCAGCGCCTTCGCCCGCCTGCGCCTGCGCGGCAGCTTCGTCTTCGGCGACATAAACCTTGCCATCGGCGTCATACCAAGCCGGGATCCGGTGCCCCCACCAAAGCTGACGCGACACGCACCAGGGCTGGATATTCTCCATCCAGTTAAAGAAGGTCTTTTCCCATGTCTTGGGGACGATATCGATCCGGCCGTCACGAACCGCCTGCAAGGGCGGCTGCGCAAGCGTTTCAGCGTCGACATACCATTGGTCGGTCAGCCAGGGTTCGATCACCACCCCGCCGCGATCGCCAAAGGGCGTTTGGATCGTGCGCGGCTCGAAATCATGTTCGCTCACCTCACCCTCAGCATCCTTGGTGATGTGCGGGATCAGAGAGCCTTCGGCCTTCATGTCGGCGACGATCCTATCGCGCGCCACGAAACGGTCGAGTCCCAGATATTTTTCTGGAATCAACCCGTCGGCGGTCTGCACGACGCGCGCCTCGGCATCGAACATGTTATACATGTCGGCTGGCTTGATGCCTGCCCGCTTGCCGACCTCGAAATCGTTGAAGTCATGGCCCGGGGTGATCTTGACCACGCCCGATCCGAGTTCCGGATCAGCATGTTCGTCCGCCACCACCTTGAACCGGCGGCCAGTGATTGGCTGCAAGATTTCCTTGCCGATGGCCGCTTTGTAGCGTTCGTCATCGGGGTGCACCGCGACCGCCATATCGGCCAACATCGTTTCGGGGCGCGTCGTCGCAACCTCGACATGGCCTGACCCGTCCGCAAAGGGATAGCGGAAACGCCAGAAGCCACCCTTCACCTCGCGGGTTTCAACTTCCAGATCCGAAATCGCGGTCTTCAGTTTCGGGTCCCAATTCACAAGCCGCTTATCGCGATAGATCAGGCCCTGATTATAAAGGTCGATAAAGACCTTGGTGACCGCCTTGTTGAACCCTTCATCCATGGTGAAGCGTTCATTGGACCAATCCATTGAACAGCCTAAACGGCGCAGCTGGTTGGTGATGGTTCCGCCGCTTTCGGCCTTCCACTCCCAAACCTTGTCGACAAAGGCGTCTCGACTGTAATTGGTGCGCTTGTCCTGCTTCGCCTCAAGCTGGCGCTCGACAACCATTTGCGTCGCGATGCCGGCATGGTCTGTGCCGACCACCCACAGCGCATCCTTACCCTTCAGCCGGGCATGGCGGATCAATATGTCCTGCAGCGTATTGTCGAGCGCATGGCCGATGTGCAGGCTGCCGGTGACATTGGGCGGCGGGTTGACGATCGTATAAGGTTCCGCCTCGGGCCGATGCGGGCGATAGGCGCCGCTTTCTTCCCAATGCTTGGCCCATTTAGCCTCGATACCCGCGAAGTCGAATGTCTTGTCGATAGTCATGGCCTGCGCCCATGCCAGCCTATGCCCGATTCAGCAAGGCTTTGACCCGCCCGGTGCGGCTTCAATTCGAAGCATCCGGACCGAACGGGTCAGCGCAGTCACTTCGCCTTCAGATGACGGCCGACCCAGTCAAACACCGTGCGGTGCCATTGGAGGGAGTTTTTCGGCTTCAATATCCAGTGGTTTTCATCGGGAAAGATCAGCAATTGCGAATCGATTTCCTGCCGCTGCAGCGCGGTGAAAGTGGCAAGACCTTGGGAATAGGGAATGCGGAAATCCTTTTCGCCATGGATCACCAGCATTGGCGTTTTCCACTTGGTCACATGGTTCACCGGGTTCCATTTTTCGGCATCATTGCGCTGCCACCAGGGGCCGCCATGATCCCATTCGTCGAACCACAACTCCTCGGTCTCAAACGCCATGGCGCGCAGGTCGAAAATACCGGCATGGTTGACAAGGCATTTGAACCCGTCGGGCCAGTTGCCCGCAATCCAGTTCATCATATAGCCGCCATAGCTGCCGCCGAGCGCGCAGGCATTGGCCGTATCGATCTGCGCGTCGATTCCGGGTAATGCCGCCATCCCCAGTTTCAGATCTTCCAGCGGCTTTCCGCCCCAATCCTTGTTGATGCTGTCGGTAAAGGCCTGGCCGTAGCCGGTGCTGCCATGGAAATCGATGGTCACTGCGGCATAGCCTTGGCTCGCCATCACTGCAGGGTTCCAGCGGAACGACCAGCTGTTGTTGAACGAACCTTGCGGCCCACCATGAACCAGGAGGAGAAGTGGCAGCTTTCCGGTTGTAGCCATGGGCTTCACGATCTGCCCATGCACCAGCGCCCCGCCTGCACCCTTGAAGGTGAACTGGCTGTACTGGACGGGATCGAGTTCCTTTTGCGCATCGGCGTTGACATTGGTCAGCCGGCGGGTCTGCCCTTTGCCGTCCATCGCCACCAAATCATTGGGCCCGGAGAGGCTATTGATTGCATAGAGCACCCCGCCTTTCGGCAGGGCAGCGAAATCGGCGATGGTGCCGCGTTCGGTCAACCGTGTGACCTTTCCCTTCAGGTCGATGCGAAACAGCGGATTTTCCAGCCCGTCCTGCGCAACGGCGAGCAGGCTCTTGCTGTCCTTTGCCCAGGAAAGCGCCCCAACCGAACGATCCCAATTTGCGGTCAACGCGCTGGTCTTGCCGCTGACGAGATCCTTGAGCATCACCACCTGCCGGTCGGCTTCATAGCCCGGGCGTGCCATCGCCGCCCAGGCGAGCCATTTGCCGTCGGGCGAGGGCGCGGGCAATGTATCGGTGGCGTCATTGCTGTCGGTCAGGTTGCTTGCAGCGCCGCCGGTCGCAGGCGTCTGGTAGAGATCAAGGTTGGTCGAGCGCGCTTCGTTCCGATCCGCAATGCGCAGCGCGAAATAGAGCGACTGGCTGTCTGCGCTCCACGCAATCTCCTCACCCCCGCCCATCGGTTTTGAGGGCGAGTCGCCGGTAATGCCGCCATCCATTGGCTTGCCGCCTGACAGGCTGCCGTCGGCGGCAATATCAAAGGCAAAGACACGGCTGTAATTGCCGGGCGTTTCCCATGAATCCCAATGGCGCACGAACAATTCGTCATACGCGCGCCCGGTGCCGGGGCCGGGCTTTGACCGGTCACCATCGGCATCGCAGCCGAAATCGGCGCAATCGCGGGCGATATCGCCCCAAACTGCAACACGCTTGCCATCGGGCGACAGTTTGAAGCCGGCAATGTCGGTCTTGAAGGCGCTGACCTGCTCGCTTTCACCGCTGGCAAGATCATGCCGCCAAAGCTGGTCCGATCCGCTTTCATTGCTGATATACCAGATCGCCTTGCCATCGGAGGCAAAGGCGGGACTGTGCTCATTCCAATCCGGCTGTGACGCGACTTTCTGCGGAATCGCGGCAGGGTTGTCAGTCGCCACCAGCCAGAGATCGCTGCGGCGGCGGTTCGCAGTCAGATCGGTTTCCTGAAGCTGGTAAACAGCAAGCTTCCCGTCGGGCGAGACCGCGGGTGCAGCCAGCCTCTTCATGGTGACCAGATCGTTTTCCGTCATCGGGCGGGCGACGGCGGGGGAGGCGAGCGCTGTCGAAAAGGCGAGCGCGGCGAGCGAAGCGGCGAAATAATGTTTCATGGCGCAGGACTAATG